>Ga0209787_1000005_pt1 | contig 294133 bp, 277 predicted proteins | sample WorMetLIZISLAND2_2_FD_187414 | JGI IMG/M metagenome (GOLD analysis project Ga0209787, IMG submission 187414) | Marine gutless worms symbiont microbial communities from Max Planck institute for Marine Microbiology, Germany - Olavius loisae LIZARD... ... | reverse complement strand
ACGTTTCCACGCCCAGGAGCGGCATTAAACCGGACTTCCCGATATTCCGGCAAATCGCCCAACACATCGCTCAAAAGCCCTAAACAACAAACCCCACCAAAAAATGATGGGGTTTGTCAGCGGTCTGGGGGAGGGCCGAAGCCCTCCCCGAAAGTCGATCTCGGTGGTTCTTGTTCTTATGGGGCTCAGATGGTCTGCGAACCGCGTCCGAATTCCGGATAGGCCTCGAGACCGCATTCGATCATGTCGATGCCCGCGGCCTCTTCTTCCTCGTCGACCCGGATACCGACGGTCATCTTCAGCGCGGTCCACAGGATGGCGCTGGTGATGACGACGAAGGCACCGATGGCGACGATACCGATGGCCTGGGTAACGATCGATCCGCCGCCGAAGATGCCGACGCAAAGCGTGCCCCAGATGCCGGCGACCAGGTGCACGGAGATGGCACCGACGACATCGTCGATCTTCATCCTGTCGAGAAGCGGTACGAAGATGACGACGAGGACGCCGCCGACGGCACCGATGATCAGCGACAGGAAGTGGTTGTCGAGGTCGGGACCGGCGGTGATCGAAACAAGACCGGCCAGGGCACCGTTGAGCGCCATCGAGAGGTCGATCTTCTTGTACATGATCTGCGTCAGGGCCATGGCCGCGACGACGCCACCGGCGGCGGCGATGTTGGTATTGACGTAAACGATGGCCATGGCGGTGGCGTCAAGGGCGGAGCCGAGGGCCAGCTGCGATCCGCCGTTGAAGCCGAACCAGCCGAACCACAGGATGAAGGTCCCCAGGGTCGCCAGGGGCAGGTTGGCGCCGGGGATCGGATTGACGCGGCCGTCGGCCGTGTACTTGCCCTTGCGCGCGCCGAGGATGATCGCACCGGTCAAGGCGCACCAGCCGCCGACGGAATGGACCAGGGTCGATCCGGCGAAGTCGGAAAAGCCCATGGCGTCGAGCCATCCGCCGCCCCACACCCAGGACGCCTGGATCGGGTAGATGACCGCCGACAGGACGATGACGAAGACCAGGAACGGCCAGATCTTGATGCGCTCGGCGACCGTGCCGGAAACGACGGAGGCGGCCGTGGCGACGAAGACCATCTGGAAGAACCAGGCGGAGGCGACGGAATAACCGGCGTCGGTGACCGCTTTGACCTGTTCGGCCGTGGCTTCCTCGGCACCGAGCAGGGCCAGTTCGGCCTCACCCGGATTGTAGAGGAAGGCCAGCGAACCCATGAAGCCGCCTTCCGGCACATCGACATACATGAGGTTGTAGCCGACGAGGTAGAACATGATGCCGGCGATGGAATAGAGCGCGATGTTCTTGAGGCAGATGGTCGCCGTGTTCTTGGAGCGCACGAGACCGGACTCCAGCATGGCGAAACCGGCCGCCATGAACATCACCATGAAGCCGTGAACGAGGAACGAAAACGTATTCAGGATATAGGCGACCTCTTCGGTGACCGCGGCGTGAGCATCCCCACCCGCGACCAGGAACGCCAAAACGGAAGCGGCGACGAGGCCGGCTTTGTTCGTCAATTTACGAAAGTCCATGGGAATAACTCCTTACAGTGCGTCGTTGTCGGATTCGCCGGTACGGATGCGCACGGCTTTGTCCAACGCGTAGACGAAGATCTTGCCGTCGCCGATTTTTCCGGTCTGTCCGGCCTTGGTGATTGCTTCGACCGTCTGTTCGACTACCTCGTTCTTGACGGCCACTTCGATTTTGACTTTGGGCAGGAAATTCACGGTGTATTCGGCACCGCGGTAGATTTCGGCCTGGCCCTTTTGCCGACCGAAGCCCTTGACCTCGCTTACGGTCATTCCTTCAACACCCAACACCGCCAAGGCTTCGCGGACCTCCTCGAGCTTGAAGGGCTTGATCACGGCCATGACTAACTTCATGCCAATAATCCTTTCTTGTTTGGGCGCCTGTCGCTTGATGACCCGTGCCGAAATGGCACTCATAGCGCCGGGTTAAGCTCGCCCAAACCGATCGGGCGATATTGCGATGCACAATTCAAAGACCGTGCCAAGTCCCGACGGGCATGATAAGGTCAACAAAATCAGTGAGTTGTGGATTCCCTTTGAATCTAAAACCAGGCAAAAGAACCAGAAATAGCATATTTTTTAATCGATTCAACAACGATGCCTAATTTTTAGGCATATTGGTTGGTGTTTTCACAGATGGAAGTGAAATGACCGCAAAAAGAACCGAGCCCTCGAACGAACCTGAGGCCCTGGTGATCGGCGGCGGCCTGGTCGGGGCGGCGCAAGCCATTGCTTTCGCGCAACACGGCGTGGCGACGGCGGTCGTCGATGTGGCCGATCCGGAAAAGGGCCTGGATGCGGGCTTCGACGGCCGCGCATCGGCCATCGCGTTGGCGACGCAACGGGTCCTCGCGGCGATCGGTGTTTGGGACAAACTCGGCGACCAACCCGCCCCTATTCTCGACATCCGCGTTTCCGACGGCCCCTCACGATTGTTTCTTCACTATGATCACCGCGAAATCGGCGACGGGCCGTTCGGGTACATGGTCGAAAACCGCCACATGCGGGCAGCCCTCTTGGCGCGTATGCGGGAGATTCCGCATCTGCATCTCCGTGCACCGGCGGCCGTTTCGTCCCTGACACGGGCCCGCTACGGCATCGAGGCCGCCCTTGGCGATGGTACGGTCGTCCGTGCAAAACTCGCCGTCGGCGCCGAGGGGCGGAGGTCGCCGAGCCGCGAGGCGGCGGGAATAAAAGTGACGCGCTGGTCCTATGAACAGACGGGCATCGTCTGCACCGTGCGGCACGCCAAAAGCCACGGTTTCGTCGCCCAGGAGCACTTTTTGCCGGCCGGTCCGTTCGCCATCCTGCCGCTCAACGGCGACGACGAAAATCCCGGCAATTTGTCGTCGATCGTGTGGACGGAACGCCAGGACCTGGCACCAGCCCTCCTATCTCTCGACGATGCGGAGTTCAAGGTCGAACTCGACCGCCGGTTCGGTGATTTCTTGGGGGAGACGGAAATCGTCGGGCCGCGCTGGTCCTATCCGCTCAGCCTGCAATATGCGGAGACCGCCATTGCCCAGCGCCTGGCGCTCATCGGCGACGCCAGCCACGGCATGCATCCCATCGCCGGCCAAGGGCTCAACATGGGATTGAGAGACGTTGCCGCCCTCGCAGAGGTCGTCATCGACGCGCAGCGGATCGGGGAAGACATCGGTTCGGCACCGGTTCTCGAACGATACGAACGGTGGCGGCGCTTCGACAACACGCTGATGCTGGCAACGACCGATGGCCTCAACCGACTGTTTTCCAACGGTCTCGGGCCGGTAACCCTGGCCCGAGACTTAGGGCTGGCCGCCGTCAACGCGGTGCCGCCGCTGAAACGGTTCTTCATGCGACACGCTATGGGATTGGTCGGCGATCTGCCGCGTTTGATGCAAGGCCGGCCGTTATAACGGTGTAAGGGCTGTCAGGGGTCGCGGCTCAACCCCGCCGCCTCGAGGGCGTTAAGATAATTCTGCCAGATCTCGTCCTGACGGACGCCGAAATCATAGAGCGTATCCCAGGAGAAGATACCCGTGTCGTGCAGATCGTCGAAGTTGATCTGGATGGCATAGTTGCCGACCGGCTCGACGCCGAGAATGCCGACGTGACGGCGTCCCGCGACGATCTTTTTTTGGTCAGGACCATGGCCCTGAACATCGGCCGACGGGCTTTCGACACGCAGGAGCTCGGCCGGCAGCCGGAAACTCTTGCCGTCCTCGAAATCCACCTCGAGAACCTTCTCGTCCCGCTTAAGCCTGATCTCCGTCGGCGTGTGCTGGGTGCCGAAACCTGTTTCGTTCATTTTGACATCCTTTTCTTAGCCGGCTCCATCGGCTTCGATTTCACGGGCCTCGTCGACGAGCATAATGGGAATACCGTCCCTAATCGGATAGGCGAGTCCAGCCTTGCGACTGATCAGTTCCGAAGCATCCTTGTCGTATTCGAGTGGCCCCTTGGTTAGGGGGCATACGAGGATTTCCAACAATTTCGGATCCACGTCCCGGTCCGCCATAAAACCGTCTCCCAGCTGTCCGTCTAGTGGCGCGCTTCCGATGTTCCGTCGGCTTGCCCGGCCAGGAACGCCATGTCGATCAACGACCTTACCAGTTCGGCGCGTTCGCCGATCGAACCGCATTCCAAGATCGCCTGTTTCTCCTCCGGAGAGAACGGGCAAACCATTGCCGTCGTCGATATAAGCGCCTGATCGTCCAAATCCAAGAGGGGTTGCCAATGATCGTCGCCGCCCAATGTCATAAGGTATCTTTCGAGGGCGTCGACGAAGGATTCCCGGTCGAATGCGCCGATTTCGCAGGGCCTGAGATCACCCGCGAACTCTCCGTATGACACTGCGAACCGACGGAACCCGTCTTGCAAGGGCAGTTCGCGCTCGATCTTGAAACGGCAACACCCAACCAAGGAGATCATATAGCGCCCATCCTCGGTTTCACCGAACGAGGCAATCCGCCCCAGGCAGCCGACGTCAAAGACCGGTTCACCGTCCCCGACCGTTTCCTGACCCGTCGCCAGCGGTTGAATCATACCGAGAAACCGGCCTTCACTAAGCGCTTGGTCGACCATGCTGAGATAGCGCGGCTCGAAAATGTTGAGCGGCAGCCGCCCGCCTGGCAGAAGCAGGGCATTGGACAAAGGGAATACCGGTATCGCTTCCGGCAGGTCGCTGACGTCCAGGTTGTGGCCGACGCGCGTCATGAAAACAATATCGACGACAATTGCCGCCGCCCGTCCTGGGTGACGGGGTCGGACGGGCCGAGAGCCTCAAACACGGTCAGCAACTGCTTTCGGCCGGCCTCATCATTCCAGTTGCGGTCGCGGCGTATCAATTCGAGAAGGTGTTCAACGCCCTCCTGGTTGCGTCCCATGCCGCACAGCGCTTTGGCCAAGTCGAGCCTGGCCTGATGATCGTTCGGATCGGCATCGATCCGGCGCGTCATATCATCGAGATCGCCGGCTCCGTCGGCCATACCGGCAACCTCGACGGCCGAAATGGCTTGTGCGATCTCAGGCTTTGCCTTGAGCTCATCGGGAAGTCCGTCGACCATGGATTGGGCACCGTCGCGGTCACCGGAGACCAAGGCGGAGCGAATGAGGCCGCCGATGGCGGTCGGATTGCCCGGATCGTTGGTTTGCACTTCGTTGAAGATGGCTCGCGCCGTCTCCGTGTCGCCGGAATCGAGGGCTGCCTGGGCGTCTTCCAGGGCCGCTTCGAGCGGCGGCTTGGCGCCGCCCAATAGGCGGTCGATAAAGGTTTTGAGCTGGCTTTCCGGCAACGCACCCATGAAGCCGTCGACGGGTTGACCCTGATTGAAGGCATAGACGGCCGGAATCGATTGGATGCGCATTTGCGCCGCCAATTCCTGGTTCTCGTCGACGTTGATCTTGACCATCTTGACGAGACCGCCGGCTTGGCGGACAAGCTTTTCAAGCGCCGGGCCCAACTGTTTGCACGGGCCGCACCAAGGCGCCCAGAAATCGACGATCACCGGCTGGTTCATCGATTCGTCGATGACGTCCCGTTTGAAGCCTGGCGTATCGGAATCCTTGATGACGTCTCCCGGAGCGGCGCCTGGCGCGGCCGGCGTATCACCAACACCCGGCCCCACATAAAGGCGTGGCTGATCATCTTGCGCTTCCAGTGATCCGCCGCCGCCGTTCGATTGCGGCTGGATCGAGCCGTCGGGATTGAGTTTCATTTCCATGTCACGCAGCCTTTTTTCTTCAATCTATCGCCCGTTCCTCAAGAACATGGCGCTCATTGGTGTCCGGCGCAAGCCCGGCCCCGTGGCACGGACAGCGCCTGCTCAGAGTTCGACGATACGCGGGTCGTGGCCACAGGACCGGATGAAGGCGATCAGGTCGTCGGCCTCGATTTGTGTCGTCGCCGTGTTGTCCAAGGGATGGAAGTTGAGCGGACTGGCCGCCAGCATTTCCTTGTCGAGCACCACATGCACCCGCAATTCGTTATCGTTGATCAGCCCGAACGGCGTGACCGCCCCCGGTTCGACGCCGAGGATTTCCGCAAGGAGATCCGGCTTGCCGAAGGAAAGGTGACCGGCTCCGATTTGCTTGCGCAGGACTTTCAGATCGATGGGGCGGTCGGCGTCGCAGACGACCAACCAGATGACGCCCTTCTTGTCCTTGAGAAAAAGGTTTTTCGAATGTCCCCCCGGCAAGCCACCGCGCAGCGCGCGAGCCTCTTCGACCGTATAAACGGCTTCATGATCGACCGTCGTCGTCTCGATTCCCAGCTCGGACAGGCGCTGAAACAGGTGCTGGCGGTTTTCCGACATGGCCGGGAGTTTAGTCCTGCGTCCGGGCCCCGACAAGCATGGGTGAGGCGCAAACGCCGGTGGGCCGAGGACGCCCTGCAGAAACAAAGATGGGACTTGCATTGGCAAAGGCAATCCGTATGATCGGCGCTTCTCGAAACCGAGGTTTCGTGCGGGCGTAGCTCAGGGGTAGAGCGCAACCTTGCCAAGGTTGAAGTCGTGGGTTCGAATCCCATCGCCCGCTCCATTCTCCCAAGATCATATCGGATCACAGAACGCTTTTGGCGCCGCCATCCCGTTGCCGAGATTGGTCGAGCGATATACCTTTGATCCGCCAATTCGAATGAGGGGAACAGACGATGCCGCGTATTACCGAAGATATTGACCTTGTCAGCCCGAGCCCGGGAACGCGGCGGTTTCTCAAGGTCCATCGTTACGGCGAGGCCGGCGCCCGGCCGAAGGCCTACCTGCACGCTGCGCTCCATGCCGACGAATGGCCGGGGCTGCTGACCCTGAACCACCTGATCGGCCTCCTGGATGCGGCCGACGCCGAGGGGCGCATCGCCGGCGAGATCGTGCTGCTACCCTACGCCAATCCCGTCGGCATGGCACAGCGTATCAACGGCAACGCGCCGGGGCGCTTCGATTTCGACGGCGGCGGTAACTTCAATCGCCATTGGCCTGACCTGACGGAAGCGATCGCCGACGCGCTCGATGGTGAATTGAACGCCGATGGAACCGAAAACAAGGACCGAATCCGTGACGCACTGAAGGCGGCCGTTGACGATCTGCCGCGCAGGACCGAACTGGAAACCCTGAAGGCGACGCTGTTGTCGCTGTCGGTCGACGCCGACCTGGTCCTCGACGTCCATTGCGACAGCATCTCGGCCATGCATCTCTATGCCAACCGGGTGCACAGCGACATTGTCATGGAGCTGGCCCGCGACATCGCCTCGCCGGTGGTGCTGCTCGAGGACGAGCCGGGCGGCGATCCTTTCGATTCGGCCAACGCCGCGCCCTGGATCCGGCTGCGCCAGCGCTTCGGCGATGACCGCCCCATACCCGACGGCTGTTTCGCCACCACCGTCGAGCTGCGCGGGCGCAATGACGTCGACGACGGTCTCGCGGCGAAAGACGCGAAAGGCCTGTTCAACTTCCTGCAGCGACGCGGCGTCGTCAGCGGCAGCCCCGAGCCGTTGCCGGAGGCGCTCTGCCAGCCGACGCCCCTCGACGGCGTCGATGTCCTGAGGGCGCCGGCGGCCGGTATCGTCGCCTGGAAGAGCCCCATCGGCGAGCGGGTCGAAGCGGGGGACCTGATGGCCGAGCTGGTCGATATCGAGGCCGACGACCCGGCCAAGGCGCGCACGCCGATCACGGCGGCGACTTCGGGTCTCTTTTTCGCCCGGAAAGCCGATACCCTGGTCCGCCCCGGCGACTGGATCGGCAAGATCGCCGGTACTGAGACCTTGGAGGACCGCAAGTCGGGGAACCTGATGTCGCCGTAACGGTCCTGATGGGGTAGCGTGACCCTAGCGGATGGCCTTGCCGGCGGGAGCGACCGCCTCGATCTCCGGCTGCGCGCCCTTGAAGAGACTCTTGAAATAGGACGGCCGGTCGCGGAACAGCTGCGGCGACAGCTTGATCTCCGTCCAAAGCACGGCGCGGGTGACCAGGAAATTGATTGTCAGGTAGATGGCGCCGGCAATGAGGAACACTTCAACCGGGCTCCAGGTGGCGGCGATGATCTTCTTGGCTTCGCCCGTGACCTCGAGGATGGTGATGGTGCTGGCCAGTGACGTCGCCTTGACCATGAGAATGATCTCGTTGCCGTAACCGGGCAGGGCCTGGCGGATGGCGACGGGAAAGACGATGCGGCGGAACAACAACATTCCGGACATGCCACAGGCCCGGGCCGCTTCCAGTTGGCCCCAGGGCACCGACTGGATGCCGCCGCGGATAATCTCGGAGGTGTAGGCGCCTGTATTAAGGGTCAATGCCATGATGGCGCAGAACCAGGGCTCGCGCAGGAAGACCCAAAGACCAATGCTTTCGAAGAACGGCCGGAACTGTCCGGAGCCATAATAGATAAGAAAGATCTGCACCAGTAGCGGCGTCGAACGGAATATGTAGACGAAACCGTAAGCGAGGGCAGACATTACCGGGCTTGACGAAAGGCGCATTACGGCAATGCCAACAGCGAGCACAAACCCGATAGAAAGAGACGCGCCGGCAAGCGCCAAAGTCTCGGGGATGGCGGCGACCAACACGGGCCAGCTCTCGTTGACCAGTTCCCAATTCATATCAGGCCGTCCTCACACCGCGATTGGCCCAGCCCTCGGCCCTCAGGAAACCGCGGTTCGAGATCGACGCGAGACCGAGATAGAGAACAAAGGCGGTAATATAGAAAGTAAAGGGTTCTTTCGTTGACCCGGCACCGACGGCGGCCTGGCGCATGATCTCGACCAGGCCGATGACCGAGATCAGCGAGGTCTCTTTGAGTGTCAACTGCCAGACATTGCCCAGTCCGGGCAACGCATATCGGGCGACCTGCGGAACCAGGATTCTCCAGAAGCGCAATGCGCGGCTCATGCCGACGGCACGCGCCGCTTCGATCTGCCCGACGGGAACGGCGAGCACCGCGCCCCGAATCACTTCGGTGGCGTAGGCGCCGGCGCTGAGGCCGATGCAGATCATGCCGGTGACGAAGATCGGCAAGTCGATGAACTCGCCATATCCGAACAGCCCCTTTGCGACGGCACGCAGTACGGCACCGCCACCAAAGAAAACCAGGTAAATAACGAGAAGCTCGGGGATACCGCGGATGATCGTCGTATAGACGTCGGCCAGGAAACGCAAAATGACCCAATTGGATAGTTTCATGGCGGCGCCGCCGGCGCCAATAACGATGCCCAAGGCATACGAACTGGCAGCGACGGCAAGGGTCATCAGGGCACCGAAAAACATCTCGTCGCCCCACCCGGCATCGCCCCATACGAGCAGTGTCAAATCCAAGCGGTGTTTTCCTACCCGTTAACCCGAGACGCCAACGGCGGGCGCCGCGATCGATCGATCACGAACACCCGCCGCTTGTCGGGTCTTTGCCTTACTTAACCGAGGCGTCGAAACCGAACCACTGGACGGCCATCTTCTTGACCGTGCCGTCGGCGATGGCGCCGTTGATGGCCTTCGAGGACATGTCGGCGAGTGCCTGGTCGCCCTTGCGGATGCCGACACCGACGCCGGCGCCGAACGGACCGCCGGTCATGCCCGGGCCGACGGCCTTCATGTCCTTGCCCTTATCCGATTCTAGGAGCGGCTTCCAATAGCTCATGGAAGCGAGCGCCGCGTCGACGCGGCCGGCCTGCAGGTCTAGGTCCAGGTTCTCCTGGGTATCGTAGGTGCGGATGGTGACGTCCTTGCCGAGATGCGCACGCAGGAAGTTCTCGTGGGTGGTTGCCGTCTGCACGCCGACGGTCTTGCCCTTGAACTCCTTGACGATGGCGGCGATCACCGCTTTTCCCTCGGCGCTGACCTCTTGCAGGTTGATGGCATCCATGGAGGTCGAGAATTTGGCCGACGGGCTCGACTTGGTAACGACGAAGCTGGCCGGGGTGGCGGCATAGGCGCGCGAGAAGGTGATCACCTTCTTGCGTTTGTCGGTGATCGACATGCCGGCCATGATGGCGTCGTACTTGCCGGCCTGCAGCGACGGAATGATGCCGTCCCAGGCCTGTTCGACGACCGTGCACTGAACGCCCATGCGCTTGCAGAGATCGACCACCAGGTCCGGCTCGAAGCCGACCAGGTTGCCGGCCGAATCCTTGAAGCTCCAAGGCGCATAGGCGCCTTCCGTGGCGACCTTGATGCTCTTGTAGTCCTTGGCGACGGCCGGGCCGCCGATCATGGCAACCGCCACAGCGGCGATGGCGATGAGTTTTTTCATTGTGTCCTCCCTAGTTGGTTAGATGGTCCATAAACGAATAAGCGGTAATCAATACCTCCTCACAACGTGCTGGCCAGGAACTGTCGGCAGCGTTCGGACTTCGGGTTGCCGAACAATTCGGCCGGCGGCGCCTGTTCCTCGATGCGCCCGTCGTGCAGGAAAATTGTTTCATTGGAGGCTTCGCGGGCGAAGCCCATCTCGTGGGTGACGACGATCATGGTGCGGCCCTCGTCAGCGAGATCGCGCATCACCTTCAACACCTCGCCGACCAGTTCCGGATCGAGAGCCGAGGTCGGCTCGTCGAAAAGCAGCACCTGCGGGTTCATGGCCAAGGCCCGGGCGATGGCGACGCGCTGCTGCTGACCGCCGGAGAGCTCCGAGGGGTAGGCCCCGTGCTTCTCGGCGATGCCGACCTTCTCGAGGAGCGCCAGAGCCTCGTCGTGAACCTCTTTCTTGGCTCTTTTCAGTACATGCACGGGCCCCTCCATGACGTTCTGCAGGACGGTCATGCGGGACCACAGATTGAAGCTTTGGAAGACCATGCCGAGGCGTGAGCGCAGGTGGTCGATCTGCTTGTGGTCGGCACCGATGGACCGGCCGTTGCGGTCGGTCTTGACGCGAATCTCCTCACCGCCGACGACGATGCGGCCGCGGTCCGGCGTCTCCAGGAAGTTGATGCAACGCAGAAACGTGCTCCTGCCCGATCCGGAACTGCCGATGATCGAGATGACGTCACCGTCGCGCGCTTCCAGCGAGACCCCCTTCAGGACCTCGAGCGAACCGAAAGACTTGTGGATGTCTTCGGCAACGAGAGCCAACGCACCGTTGGCCATACAAACCCCCCTTGGAAAACCGGTCTCATTTTTTGGTTGCCGACAGGTTATCCGTCGTCGCCCGTGTTGGGCAAGGACTCGCTTTTGTCATGCGTTGCGAGCGTCCGGCGGCTTTGCGGCGGCGGGCCGCGCGGGAAATGATGTGTATTCTCATGAAAATCCCACGAACCCTTTGAATCCTTTGGAGAATCGGCTAACCTCCCTACCAGTGGAGGGCTTCGTAAGGGGGAACATTCGATGCCTGCGGCCGCCGAAAACGCGAAGAACGAACTGATCCGTAAAATCACCCGCGAAGCGCGGCAAAAGCTCCGCAAGGGAAGCTCCGGCGAGATCGAACGGTTTATCGTCCAGTACTTCGCCCGAATTCCCATGGAAGATCTGACCGGCCGCAAACCGGCCGACCTGTTCGCCATGATCCATAACCATTGGCGCGGATCGACGAACCGCAAACCGGGCAAGGCGCTGGTCCGCGCCTTCAACCCGACGGTCAAGGAACACGGCTACGAATCGATGCACACGGTCGTCGAGATCACGACGGACGACATGCCGTTTCTCGTCGACTCGGTGGCATCCGAAATCAACCGGGTCGGGCTCGAGGCCCACCTGATCATCCACCCGGTCCTCAAGGTGCGGCGCACCAAGGCCGGCAAAATGCAGGAAATTCTGGAACCGGGGGTCACCGATACTGGGTCGCGGACCGAGTCCTTCATGCACCTGGAGGTAACCCGCCAGTCGGGGACGCGGCTCGCCGAGATCGAACCCAATATCGAGCGCGTGCTCACCGACGTCAGGGCGGCCGTCGAGGACTGGCGGCCCATGCGCGAACGCATGGTCGCCTGCATTGACGAACTGCAACGGACACCGCGCGGGCTCCTGATGGACGAAGTCGCCGAGGTCCGTGAGTTCCTGCGCTGGATCCACGACAACCATTTCACCTTTCTCGGATTCCGCGAATACGACCTGAAGGGCAAGGGGCGAACCTCTCACTTGGGTTACGTCGACAAGACCGGGCTCGGAGTCCTGCGCAATCCAGACTTCTCGGTCTTCCAGAACGGCGGTGAGAATGGCGCCGAATCCGACGTCGAGATCCTGACCCGCTATCCCGGCCTTCTGCTGGTCACCAAGGCCAACCAGCGTTCGGCCGTTCACCGGGCCGTCCATATGGACACCATCGGGGTCCGTCGCCTCGACGACGAGGGGCGGGTTGTCGGTTACCTGCTTTTCGTCGGTCTGTTTACGGCCGGCGCTTACCATCGGCGGCCGACGGAGATCCCGCTGCTCAGGCGGCGTGTTCAGATCGTTCTCGAGAAGGCCGGCTTCGATCAGTCGAGCCACGACGGCAAGGCGCTGACCAACATTCTCGACAACTATCCGCGCGACGAGCTGTTCCAGATCGACGACGACCTCCTGGTCGAGACGGCGCTCGGCATCCTCCACCTGCAGGAACGCCAGAGAACGGCGCTGTTCACGCGGCACGACGAACTCAGCCGCTACGTGTCCTGCCTGGTGTTCATTCCGAGGGACCGCTACAACACGGAACTCAGGCACCGCATCCAGGAAATCCTGGCCGAGGAACTGCAGGGCCGGGTGTCCGCTTTCTTTACGCAACTGGACGAATCGGCGTTGGCCCGCTGTCACATGATCGTGCCGATGACGACCGGGCACATTCCGCAATACGACCACGAACGGATCGAAGCTCGCCTGGTTCAGGCGGCACGCTCCTGGGGCGACCGCTTGGGCGACGCCCTGACCCAGCAAATGGGCGAAGAGGAGGCCCTCAATGTGCGCCAGCGCTGGGAAGAAGCGTTCGGCGCCGGATACCGGGATCGTTACAACGCAGCCGAGGTGATCAGCGACATCGCGATCATGGAGCAGATGATCGTCGACGGTGGCATCGGCATGAACCTCTACCGCCTGCAGAACGCGGCGCCGCATCGGGTTCATTTCAAGATCTACCGCATGGACGACCCGATCCCACTGTCCGACGTCATCCCCATATTCGAGGATCTGGGGTTCCGCGTCATCGACGAGGCCGGTCCGCACCGTATCACCCTGTCGGGCAGTGCCACGACGAGGACGATCGTCATCCATAACTTTGGCCTGAAGACCCGCGACGGCGGCCCGGTCGACCTCGCCGCCATCCGCGAGAATTTCCACAATACGTTCGTCCGCGCATGGGATGGCGTCATCGAGAGCGACGGTTTCAACGCGCTCGTCGCCCGCGGTGGCCTGGAATGGCGTGAAGTCCTGGTCCTCCGCGCCTATTGCAAGTACCTACGCCAGGCCGGGATCGCCTTTTCCCAGGTCTACATGGAGCAAACGATGGCCAACAATCCGGCCATCGCCACCGATATCGTTCGCCTGTTCATGGCGCGCCTCGATCCCGACGGCGGGCCCGGCGCCAAGTCAACAGCCGGTCGCGTCCGGTCGCGCATCGAGAAGGCTCTCGAACAGGTGGCCAGCGCCGATGAGGACCGAATCCTCAGGCGTTTCGTCAATGTCGTCGAAAGCACCTTGCGCACGAACTTTTTCCAGACCGGCTCGACGGGAAAACCGAAAACCTACCTTTCCTTCAAGCTGGATTCCCGCAATATCGAAGAGTTGCCGTTGCCCATGCCGTTCCGCGAAATCTGGGTCTACAGCCCGCGGATCGAGGGCGTGCACCTGCGCTTTGGCCTCGTCGCCCGCGGCGGGCTCCGCTGGTCGGACCGCCGAGAAGATTTCCGCACGGAGATCCTCGGCCTGGTCAAGGCGCAGCAGGTCAAAAACGCGGTTATCGTGCCGGTCGGATCGAAAGGCGGTTTCGTCGTCAAGCGTCCACCCATGCAGGGCGGCCGCGAAGCCTTCATGGCTGAAGGCATCGAGTGCTATAAAGCCTTCATTTCGGGCCTGCTCGACCTCACGGACAACATCCGTGGTTCGCATATCGTCGAGCCGGACCGGGTCGTCCGCCATGATGGTGACGATCCCTACCTAGTCGTCGCCGCCGACAAGGGGACGGCGACATTTTCGGATATCGCCAACGGCGTCTCCATCGAATACGGCCATTGGCTCGGCGACGCTTTTGCCTCGGGCGGCAGCCAGGGATACGACCACAAAAAGATGGGCATCACCGCTCGCGGCGGATGGGAATCGGTGAAGCGACATTTCCGGGAACTCGGGAAAGACATTCAGAAAGAGGACTTCACCGTTATCGGCGTCGGCGACATGTCAGGCGACGTGTTCGGCAATGGCATGTTGCTGTCGAAACACATCAAAGTCATCGCGGCCTTTAATCACCTGCATATTTTCGTCGACCCCAACCCGGACCCGGCGAAAAGCTGGGCCGAGAGAAAACGCATGTTCGACATGCCGCGTTCGTCGTGGACGGACTACAATCCGAAGCTCCTTTCCAAGGGCGGCGCCATATTCGAACGAAGCGCCAAAAAACTGAAGCTGTCCAAGGAAATCCAGGCGGTGTTCGGAATCTCCAAAACGAACGTCACGCCGATCGAACTCCTGCGCGCCATTCTCAAGGCCGAAGCCGACCTCTTGTGGTTCGGCGGTATCGGCACCTACGTCAAGGCGTCTTCCGAATCCCACCTCGACGCCGGCGATCGCTCAAACGACGTGATCCGTGTCAACGGCGACGAACTGCGCTGCAAGGTGATCGGCGAAGGCGCCAATCTCGGGTGCACGCAGTTGGGACGGATTGAATTCGCCGAGGCCGGCGGACGGCTCAATACGGACGCCATCGACAATTCCGCCGGCGTCGATTCATCGGACCACGAGGTCAACATCAAAATTCTGGTCGACACGATCGTTGCCGACGGCGGATTGACGGAGAGAGAGCGTAACACCCTTTTGGCGAAGATGACCGACGAGGTCGCGAGTTTGGTCTTGGTCCATAACTACCGGCAAACGCAGGCGATCTCTCTCATTCAAGCTCAAGGCGTCCACGTACTGGATAACCAGCGAAGGCTGATGAAAAACTTGGAACGGGAAGACCGCTTGAGTCGGCCGGTCGAGCACTTGCCCGACGACGAGACGATTTCCGAACGGCATTTGGCGAAGCGGGGCCTCTACCGGCCGGAAATCTCGGTTCTCATTTCTTACGCCAAGATCTGGCTATATGACGAGCTAATCGAATCCGACCTGCCGGACGACCCGTACCTGCGTGACGATCTCATCAATTATTTCCCGACGGATCTCAGGCAGAAATACGTGGCGGAAATCGAACGCCACCGCCTGCGCCGGGAAATCGTCGCGACGAGAGCGACCAATTCCCTCGTCGATCGTGTCGGCGACACCTTCATTTCTGAATTTATGGAGAAGACCGGGCTACCGGCGGTACATATCGCCAGGGCCTACATCATCGCCCGCGAGGTGTTTCAGCTCCGAGAGTTGTGGTCCGAGATCGAAGACCTCGACAACAAGGTGCCGAGCTCAATCCAGATCGCGATGCTGGCCGACATCAATCATCTCATCGACTGGGTGTCGCTGTGGTTCCTACGCAACGGCGAGATCGGACTCGACCTCGGCCGCCACATCAGCGAGTTCCGTGACGGCATCTCCGAATTGGCGGCGGGCATCAACAAGATCATTCCGCGCCACTACGTCAACGACGTACGGAAAAGGGCAAAACCCTATCTCGACCACAAGGTTCCCGAACCCCTGGCCATACGGATCGCCAGCTTGGTGAACCTGTATTCCGGGTGCGACATCGTGCGCTTGGCCGCCCGGCGAAACCGGCCCGTTCTCGACGTCGCGGAAACCTATTTCGCCGTTGGAACGCGGTTCAAGATGGGGCGCCTGCGAGCTGCGGCGGACAAGATGGAATCAGACAGCCACTGGCAGCAATTGGCCGTCGCCGCTCTCGTCGAAGAGATCTACGCCCACCAGCTGACGCTCAGCAACTTGGTTCTCGACTTCGCCGGTCCCAAGATCAACGGTCATGATGCCATCGAGGCCTGGATCGCCAGCCATCACGCGGCGGTTGAGCCGACGGATCAGCTCCTCACCGAGCTGTGGGCGACCGAGGTCAACGACCTTTCGATGATCGCGGTGGCCAGTCGGCAGATTCACACCATGGCGCTCGCCGGCGAGCGCAGCTAGGACAGCGGGCGGGATGCCGGGCTGTGGCTGATAATACCGCCAGCAAAGGGCGGGAGCCGACCCGCGGTCTCGCCGCCTGGTGTTTTTACGATTGGGCCAACTCCGCCTTCCCGACGGTCATCATGACCTTCGTCTTCGCCGCCTATTTCACGAAAGGGGTAGCCACCGACGAAGTAACGGGAACGTCGCAATGGGGGTGGGCGGTCAGTGCATCGGCCTTCGCCATTGCCATCGTCGCACCGGTCCTCGGCGCCGTCGCCGACCGCAGCGGGCGGCGCAAACCGTGGCTGCTGTTTTTCACCCTCGCCTGCGCCGCGGCATCGGCCGGCCTGTGGACGGTGGAGCCGGACACGGCGTTTGTACTTCGTGCACTCGTTCTCGTCGCCCTCGCCAATTTCGCCTTCGAGCTGGGCATGGTCTTTTACAATGCCATGCTGCCGGATCTGGCCCGACCGGACCGTCTCGGGCGTTGGTCGGGATGGGGCTGGGGACTGGGGTATTTCGGCGGATTGTCGTGCCTCGGATTGGTGCTCGTCGGTTTCGTGCAGACCGACGCCCCGTGGTTCGGTCTGCAAAAGGAAAATGCCGAACATCTCCGCGCCGTCGGCACGATCGTCGGTGTGTGGATGATCGTCTTCGCGGCGCCGCTGTTTCTGATGACGCCCGACAGGGGAGAGCGAACACCCCTGGCCCAGGCCATGCGGTCCGGCGTGGTGACCCTGATCGAGACCTTCCGGCAGATCCGGCGTTATCGCGAGGTCGGCAAGTTCCTGATCGCACGCATGATCTATACGGACGGTCTGAATACGCTTTTCGCCTTCGGCGGAATCTATGCGGTCGGGTCTTTCGGCTTTACCTTCGAGGATCTGATTCTCTTCGGAATCGGCATCAACGTGACGGCGGGCATCGGCGCGGCACTCTTCGCCTGGGCCGACGACCGCCTTGGATCGAAGCGCGTCATCTATTTCTCCGTCGGTTCGCTGATCGTCCTCGGCGGTATTCTTCTCGTCATCGAAGGGGCGACGCTATTTTGGGTTTTCGGGCTGGCGCTCGGTGTTTTTGTCGGTCCGGCGCAGTCGGCGAGCCGGTCGATGATGGCGCGCATGGCGCCTGTCGAATTGCGTACTGAGATGTTCGGCCTCTACGCCCTTTCGGGGAAAGCAACCGCCTTTCTTGGCCCGGCGCTGCTGGCCATGGCGACCGATATGTTCGACAGCCAGCGGGCCGGCATGGCGACGATACTCATTTTCTTCGTCGGTGGCTTGGCCCTATTGACGACGGTTCGTGAATCGGGGCGTTGAACGGTATTCCCGATTGGACCATATTGCCCGTCATGACCTTTCCCGAGAAAAAGATCTCCGACGCGGGCCGGTTCGCCGACGCGTATTTCGAGCACATCGCAAAGGCCGCGGCCTCGGTCGACCGGAGCCTTCTGAATGACGCCGCATCCTTGCTTGCGGAAGCCTACCGGACGGGAAAAAGCGTCTTTTCCTGCGGCAACGGCGGGTCGGCGGCGATCTCGAACCACCTTCATTGCGACCACCTGAAAGGTTGCCGGACGGACACCGGTCTCCTGTCACGGGTTCATTCGCTGAGCGCCAATCTGGAGACGATCACCGCCGTCGCCAACGACATTTCCTATGATGAAGTCTTCGCCTATCAGCTTCAGTCGCTGGGCTCACCGGATGATGTCCTCATAACCATCAGCTCTTCGGGCGACTCGGAAAACATCGTTCGGGCCTGCCAATGGGCGAGAGACAACGGCCTTCATGTGATCGCCATGACCGGCTTCTCCGGCGGCCGCTCCGCTTCGCTGGCATCGGTCAATCTTCACGTCGACGCTGATAACTATGGCGTCATCGAGGATGTTCATCAGTCACTGATGCATATTCTGGCGCAATCCATCCGTATGGCGCACATGCCGGAAGACCTCATTGCCGAGAGGAAGTTTTGACCGTGCCGTTTCCGACGGACAGGACATTGTAGGATCCCATGTCCGACTCTCCCCGAACAGACGGCCGCGGCGTTCTGTATATCGTTTGGGGTAAATACGACCGGGCTATTTTGGAACGCTCAACCGAATCCCTGAGGGCCTACCACCCGGAACTACCGGTTCACGTTGAGACGTTGCCGGCAACAGCGACACTTCTCGACAAGTCGGCCATGTTGGACATGACTCCATTCAACGAAACGCTTTTCCTGGATATCGACACAGTCGTCCTCGGAACGCTCGATTTCGGGTTCGAAAAGGCAAAGCAATTCGGTGTCGCTGCGGCCATTTGCGAATGCCCGCGGGCACGGCGCTACGGTGGCATCGACGGCGACATGGTCGAATACAACACGGGCGTCCTCTTCTTTACAGCCAAGGCGCGGCCTCTGTTCGAGGCCTGGAAACGAATCGCGCCGGAAATCGATTCGTCGCTCCATTTCATGATCGACGGACAGCTCGGGCGGATGCCGCTGAACGATCAGGCCGGTTTCGCCGCCGCCGTCGAGGAGACGGGCATGCAACCTTTCGTCCTGCCGCAGAATTGGAACTTCCGGCCGAAATGGCAGAAGAGCTGGTACGGGCCGTTGAAGATCTGGCACGACTACAGCGCGCCACCGGAAGCCCTGGTCAGTCACAACGACGAACAGCGACGCCCCGGCGTGGTGTTGTTGTCATCGAGCCTTACGAGTTGACGGATAGGACGACGTCGATCACGGGAACCTCATAGGAAACAGTCATGGCGAAAATCGAAACTCCGGACGCTCTTCGCGAGCTTTATGGCCATGCCAAAGGCCGGGCCGTGACCAAGCAGTTGGACCATCTCGATGTCCACTGCCGGCGCTTTATCGAACTTTCGCCGTTTCTGGTGCTGGCCACGTCACGCGCCGACGGCCTCGGCGACGCCTCGCCGAAAGGCGATGATCCCGGGTTCGTCCGGGTGCTTGATGACAAGACGCTGGTCATTCCCGACCGCCCGGGCAACAACCGTCTTGATTCCATGGAAAACCTGCTGGTCAACCCATCCGTCGGGTTGATCTTTTTCATTCCCGGCGTCGACGAGACCCTGCGCATCAACGGCACGGCCGAAATCCGTGACGATAGGGACTTGGTTTCCCATTTCGAAATCCAGGGCAAGACGCCGAAAACGGTACTGCTCATCAATGTCGCCGAGGCCTACCTGCACTGCGCCAAAGCCCTGATGCGATCGAAATTGTGGTCGCCGGATTCTCAAGCCCCGGAACGGCCACTGCCCAGCTGCGGTCAAATGATCAAGGACCAGACCGGCGCCCAAGAGCCGGCCGAAAGCCAAGAGGATATGATCCGGCGCTACCAGAAAGCTCTCTACTAACGAAAAAAGCCGGGCCCTGGGCCCGGCTTTTGAAATCACGGTGAACACCCCGGTTAGTGGCGGAAGTGCCGCATGCCAGTGAACACCATGGCGAGGCCCTTTTCGTCGGCCGCCGCTATGACTTCTTCGTCCCGCATCGAACCGCCCGGCTGAATGACGGCCGTGGCACCGGCCTCGGCGGCCGCCAGGAGGCCGTCGGCAAACGGAAAGAAGGCGTCGGACGCCACCACCGAGCCAATGGCCCAGGACTGGTCATCACCGGCGACCTTTGCTGCATCCGCCGCCTTCCAGGCCGCGATCCGCGATGAGTTGACGCGGCTCATCTGGCCGGCGCCGACTCCGACTGTCGCCCTGTCCTTGACGTAGACGATGGCGTTCGATTTCACGTGTTTGGCCACGGTGAAGGCAAACTCGAGGTCGGCCATCTCTTCCGGGCTCGGCGCGCGTTTGGTCACCACCTTCAGCTCATCCAGCACCCTGTTGTCGCGACCCTGCAGCAGGTAGCCGCCGGAAAGGGTTCTGATCGTCGCCGCCCCGGTAGCCGCATCGGGAAGACCATGGGTCGCCAGTACGCGGAGGTTCTTCTTGCCGGCAAGAACGGCGCGCGCCTCTTCGTCGATCTCGGGTGCGATGATGACTTCGGCAAACAGTTTCGCAACCGCTTCCGCGGTCCCGCCGTCGAGGGCTTGGTTGAAGGCGATGATACCGCCGAAGGCGCTTTCCGTGTCGCAGGCATAGGCCCGGAGGTAGGCCTCCTTCAGGTCATCGGCGATCGCCACCCCGCAGGGATTGGCGTGTTTGACGATGACGCAGGCCGGCTGGTCGGTGAACTCGGCAACCAGTTCGAACGCCGCATCCGTGTCGTTCAGGTTGTTGAAGCTGAGTTCCTTGCCCTGCAGCTGTTCGGCGGTGGCAACGCCCGGCCGGTCTTCGCCATTGGCATAAAAGGCGGCTTGTTGATGCGGGTTTTCGCCGTAGCGCAGGGTCTGGCGGAGTTCGCCGCCGAACGCGATCCGCGGCGGAAACACCTCTTCCATCTGGTCATTGAACCATTGGGAGATCGCGGCGTCGTAGGCACCGGTCCGCGAATAAGCCTTGGCGGCCAGAGCTTTGCGGAACTCAGGCGAGGTCTGGCCGTCATGGGCTTCCATCTCCTCGGTCACCTGGGCGTAGTCGCCCGGATCGACGACAACGGTGACGAAGGCGTGATTCTTGGCGGCCGCGCGGATCAGCGCCGGTCCGCCAATGTCGATGTTCTCGATGCAGGTATCGAAATCGCCGCCGCCGGCAACCGTCGCTTCGAACGGGTAGAGATTGACGATCAACAGATCGATCGGCGCGATACCATGATCGGCCATCGCCTTTTCATGATCCTCGTTGCCACGAATGGCCAACAGTCCACCGTGTATGGTCGGCTGCAGCGTCTTGACCCGGCCGTCCATGATCTCAGGGAAGCCCGTGTGGTCGGACACCTCGGTGACGGCAATGCCGGCATCCCTCAAGGTCTTGGCTGACCCGCCGGTCGACAGGATTTCGACCCCGCGGGCCGCGAGAAACGAACCGAACTCGATGAGGTCGGTCTTGTCGGATACGGAAATCAATGCGCGTGTTATGGGCGAAGACATCACTTGACGACTCCTAGATATGTTCCTTGTTCAAATGGTTCCCGATACAGCTTTGGTTCGCGGTGTCGGAGATACTTCTGGAGAAGGGGTATATTCGGGCACCAGCTCCCTTATCGTAGAAATCAGTTCCTCGGTGTCGTTGCCGGAAACGGCTTCATTGAGGGCCGAATAGGCCTCCAGAACCGATTGTGTGGCGACCGTCCGGGGCGCGCCGAGAAGAATGCCGGCGCAATCGGTTTCGACGAGATCCTCGGCACCGTGGAGAACCTCTTCAAAAAGCTTCTCGCCTGGGCGCGTGCCGGTGATTTCAATCTGAACATCAATATCAGGACGCAAACCGGCGAGACGGATAATCTGGCGTGCGAGGTCGAGAATTCGGACTGGCTCGCCCATGTCGAGGACGTAGATCTTGCCTTTCTGTTCCGCGCGATCCCCCGGGCTGCCGAGGGCGGAGGCCTGAAGAATCAACTCGACAGCCTCGCGGACGGTCATGAAATAACGGGTCATGTCGGGATGGGTGACGGTCAGCGGCCCTCCCCGTTCGAGTTGTTTTTGAAACAGCGGTACGACGGACCCTGTCGACCCCAGAACGTTGCCGAATCGGACAGTCACGAAATTGGTTGCCGGCGCCCGATCGTGATCGAGATCGAGTGCCTGGCAGTAGATTTCGGCGAGACGTTTCGACACGCCCATGACGCTGGTCGGATTGACGGCCTTGTCGGTGGAAACGAGCACCATGGTCCTGACTCCGCGCTCGACGCAGGCATCGGCCACGTTGATGGTCCCGAAAAAGTTGGTGCGTATACCCTCGAACGGGTTGGCCTCAACGAGGGGTACATGCTTCAAGGCTGCGGCATGGAATACGAGTTCGGGCCTGGTATCGGCGAACACCCCGTGAAGATGGTCACGTTCGCGGACATCGCCGATGACGGCACGTCTGGAGATTTCAGGGACCGTTTCGGATACCTCCAAATCGATCGTATAGAGCGCGTATTCCGAACTGTCGAGAAGCGTGATCTCCCCGGGCCCGAAGGCCGCAACCTGTCTCACCAGCTCGCTGCCGATACTGCCGCCGGCGCCGGTAATCAGGACCCGCCGGCCTTCGATCAGGCGGCGCATGGAGTCGCGGTCAAGAGGTGTCTGCGGCCGGCCCAGAAGATCGGTCACATCGACTGGGCGAACCTCCAATTTTTCCGTAACGCCGGAGCGGAAGTCCGTCAATCGAGGCAGCCGGGCCATCTCCATTCCCAACTCGTCCGATTGCTCGAGCAGCGAACGGACGACCGCGCCATCCATGTCGTCTTTGGTCAAGACCAGGCGTTGCGGTTTGTCGTCAGAGGCGAGGGACTCGAATATCGATCTGATGTCGCGCACGGTTCCGAGAACGTGAACGCCGTGGATTTCGCGGCCGACGCGGTCGTCATGTTCCGAGGCGATGCCAACGACCCGGTATTGAGACTCCCCTGACCGGTGAAGACCGCGCAGGAAAAGCTCGGCGCCGTCTCCGGCACCAACCAGCAATACGGGGATTCGGCTTTCGTAGCCGACACCGGCGCTGAAATCGATCCGTCGGTCCTTGGCAAGGCGGTAAAAAAACCGGGGCCCGCCGAGAAGCGCCATCAGCACGAACCAATTGATGACGGGGATTGAGCGCGGCAGGTCCTCTAGGCGTGTCCACAAAAACAAAATGAAGGAAAAGATCAGAACGACAACGGATACAGCCTTGGTTATCGCCCATAGGTCGCGAATGGACGCGTAACGCCAAACCCCCCGGTAAAGTCCGGATTGACGGAAAACCACCGCCGAAATAACCGTAAACAGAAGAGCCGCGGGCACGAATTCGCTGGGCTCGAAATAGAAGATAAGGTCGCCGACCCGTAGGTAGAATGCCAGCAGAAACGATACCGCCGCCATGACGATGTCGTGGGCGTATGCGATGCAGCCGCGGTGGGTGATCTTCTGCAACATAAGTGCCGCGAAACTCCAATTATCGGGCGTCGTTCCGGCGCATGAACCAGGCTGCGGTTTCGGCGAAACCTTGTACCATGTTGAACGGCGGGGTCCAGCCTAGACGCGTGCGAATCTCCGAGTCGTCGACCTGTAAACTCGACGTCAACCGGTCGACGGCTTGCGATTTTCCGGCGACGCGCGCGGCGAGCCGCAGTGCCCACACCGGGGCCGGTAACAATTTGGCGGACCGGTCGAGCGCCGACGAGACCCGGCGGACCAGTTCCGCCGTCGATACGTCCTCGCCGTCACGGACATAAAACGTGCGCCGGGAGGCATCGGGATGCTCCAAACAAAGGGCGATCGCATCGGCCAGGTTGCCGACGAATACGAGGCTGCGTCGGTTGCCGACCGAGGCGAACGGCAGTGGAATCCCCTTCTCGCAGATCCGGAACAAGGTCCGGACGTTGGCCGTTGCGCCAGGCCCGTAAACCAGCGGCGGGCGAACAACGACCGGCTCCAGAGCCGATTTTTCGGACACGCCGAAAAGCGCCTGTTCGGCCGCCAGTTTGCTTCGCCCATAAGCGTCACCGGGACGGGCCGGCATGTCCTCTTTCAGCGGCATCGAGGCGGACTCCTCGCCGCCGGCCTTGACCGAACTCAAAAAGACGAAGCGTTTGATTCCGGCCCGTATCGCTGCGTCGGCCAACTGTCGCGTGCCGCCCATATTGACCCGGAAATTCTCCTCCTCGGCCTCCTCCTCCGTCTCTTCCATGACGTGAACCCGGGCCGCCAGGTGGATGACCGCTTCTTGATCGCGCAACGCATCATCCCAGTCCGTGTCCGGTCCGATTTCGCCGATGACGGTCGGGTTGTATTCGGAGACTATTTCCGCCGAGGCGGGGCTGCGAACGGCAGCCGATACCTCGTGTCCGCGCTGCCGGAGCAGCGGACAGAGGCGGCGCCCGATAAAACCGTTGCCGCCGGTGACCAGAACTCGCATCAGGCTCGGTCTTTCGCCATGGGCAGGGGAGCGACCGAATGACCTTCGCCGGCGATGACTTTTTCGAGCACCTGGAGCATCTCTTGTGCCTGATGTTCGCGGCTGTGCCGCGGGGCTGCGGCGTGACTGGCGTCAGCAAGGCGGCGGCGCAAACCGGTGTCCCCGGCAAGCCGCCGAAGCGCCTCGGCCAGTGCATCGGGATTCTCGGCCGAAACGTAGAGGCCGGCCTGATCCTCCTCGACGATGGCGCGGGCCTCACCGGATGGCGCTGCCAGCAAGACGGGAAGCCCCATTCCCATGGCTTCGAAAATTTTCGAGGGAATAACGTCCTCGAAGACGGGCGAGTTTTTTAGGTGGACAAGAGCCACGTCGCAAAGCCGCCATACATCGGGCATGCGCTCTTTCGGTTGCGGCGGCATGAAAATGACATTCGAGAGGTCTCTCCGGTCGGCATCGGCAATCAGGGCGTCCCGTTCCGCACCAGCGCCGGCGAGCAGGATTCGGATCGAGTCGTCGCCGCGCAGCCGTTCCGCCGCATCCAATAGGTTGGTCAAGGCGTGCGCCATGCCGTGGGTCCCGACATACCCGGCGACGAACTTGCCCGCGACCTTCCATTCGGTAGCGAGTGCGGGATCGCGTTCCCCCGGCGCGTAGCGCCAGATGTCCACACCGTTAATGACGACGGCGATCTTCCCGGCGTCGATCCCGCGCCGCACCAAATTGGCCTTGAAGGCGTTGGTCAATGCGACGACCGCGGCTGAGCGCCGATACAGGAAAAGCTCCAGTTTTTCGACGAGGCGGATCGGCAGGCTGGGCCGCATCGCCCCGACGGCGACGATGGAAGCTGGCCACAAGTCGCCCAGTTCGAAAACGAAGGGCACCCGGCGGGCGGCGCCGAGCAGCCAACCACCGACAGCGGCGAAGAATTGCGGCGAGGTGGCTGCGATCACATCTGGTTTTTCCTCGAACAAACCGGCGGAAAATGCCGTCACCATAAAACTCACGAAATCCAGTGAACGACGCACGGTTCCCTTGTTTGCGGCGATGTATGTCTTGACGCGGACGACCCGAAGACCATCCATGTCTTCGACTTGATGCCAGCGGTTCTCGTATCCGTCGAAAAGACGGCCGTGGGGAAAGTTGGGTGCACAGGTAATGACCGTGACCCGGTGCCCCGCCTTCAACCAGTATAGGGCGCGTTCATAGACCCGCGTCGCCGCCGCATTGGTTTCCGGAGGGAAGTTCTCGGTTAAAAACAAGATCCGCATTGTCACCTTTCTTCGTGGCTTGCCGCGGGTTCGTGGCGAGACAGAAACCAAACCAGGATCTGGACAACACCGAAGGCCATTATCACCGCCACCCAGGTATATTCGAGCGACGCAAAAGCGAGGAGAATCAAGGCGGCGTTGGCGAACGCAATGGCTCTGACCACTTCGTTGTGACCGAGGCCCGCCTGGACGGCGCGTTGGTAGAAATGCTCACGATGCGCCTGCCAGACCTTTTCGCCGCGGGCCAGACGCCGCAGCAACGTCCATGTGGCGTCAACGAGATAATAAAGCGGCAGGATCAATGCGGCCGCCAAATACCCGTCAGCGGCCAGAGTGAGAAGCAACCAACCGAGGACAAATCCCAAGGGTACGCTGCCGACGTCGCCGAGAAAGATCCTTGCCGGGTGCCAATTGCAGATCAAAAAACCGCCAGCGGACGCGATCAGGATCATCGCCACAGCCGTTGACCCGCCGGACGCTTCCGAAACCATGTAAAGGACGACGATGCCGAGGCCCACGGATACGGTTTCGGTCCCGGTAATCCCGTCGATGCCGTCCATGAAATTGAACAGGTTGATAAACCATATCCAGGCCAGCCCGGCGGCGATCGTATCCAGCCAGGGCGGGAAAAAGCCGCCGAAGAACGGCCCCTTGACGCTCAATGAAAGGGCCACTGCCACGGCGGCTGCGTGAATTGCGAGACGGACCACGGGTGTTACGCCCTTCAGGTCGTCGATCCAGGAAACGGCGGCGAGAACGACGGCGAGGCCGCAAAGAACGGTCGAATGGTTGATCGGTGCGGCGTCCGCGGCGTCAACGATCATAATGGCCGGTAGAACGACGGCCATGACCGCCAGGCCGCCGCCACGCGGGGTGGGATTGAAATGGCTCGACCTCTCGTTCGGGCGGTCGAGTACGGAATGTCTCGCGAGCGCCGTAGAGGCAAACCTAGTTAGCCAATAGCTGGCGCCAAAGACACAAATGACGACACCAGCAAGAATTTCCCATTGCATGGGAAGGGTTTATATCCGATCACAACAGCCTTGGAAACGCGAGATTCGGGGCCCCGCGGGGCGTTCATCCACGGCCGTAATCGTCCTCGAGGCGAACGATATCGTCCTCGCCGACGTAGGACCCCGATTGCACCTCGATCAGGCGAAGGGGAACTGCGCCGGGGTTTTCGAGGCGGTGCGCGGCGCCGACTGGAATATAGGTCGATTGATTGGCTTGAAGGACGAGAACATCATCACCTTTGGTGACTCGCGCTTCCCCCTCGACGATGACCCAGTGTTCGGCGCGATGGGCGTGGTATTGCAGACTCAGCTTGGCACCCGCCTCGACCATGATCTGCTTGACCAGGAAGCCCGGTCCGCTCTCGAGAATTTGGTAGTAGCCCCATGGTCGATAGACGCGGGTGTGGCTCTCATGCTCCTCGCGCCCCTCCGTCTTCAGTTGCGTGACTACGTGCCGGACATCCTGGGCCCGGTCTTTAGGCGTCACGAGAACCGCGTCGTCCGTGGCGACGACGATAAGGTCCTCAACGCCGACGGCGGCGATCAGAACGTCTTCACCGCGCACGTAGGACCCGGTCACGTCATGCAAAATGACCTCGCCGGAAGTTACATTGCCAGCCTCGTCCGTGCGGCCCATTTCATGGATCGCTGTCCACGCGCCGATATCGTTCCAGCCGAAGTCGGACGCGACCACGGCGGCTTTGTCCGTCTTCTCCATCACTGCATAGTCGATCGATATGGACGGTGCCTGCGCGAAGGCTTCGGTTCCGAGGCGACAGAACGTCAAGTCCTGGAATTCGGATCCAACTGCCGTGCGGCAGGCGGCAACAATTTCCGGATGGAAACGGTCGAGTTCGGAGAGAACCGTAGCTGCGGAAAACACGAAGATACCGCTGTTCCAGCTGAAATCATCGGACTCGAGGTATGTTTTCGCATGCTCTCGGTCGGGCTTTTCGACAAACCGCGATACGGAACAACACCCGTCCTGCCCGGTAATCATTTCACCGGCCTGGATGTATCCGTAGCCGGTTTCGGGACGCGTGGGCCTGACACCGAAAGTCACTAGGTAGCCGTTAGCCGCCGCTTTCGCTGCGCTGGCCACCGTGTTTCGGAACGCCTTGGCGTTGTCAATGAAGTGATCCGACGGGACAACCAACATGATTGTTTCCGGGTTTTCCTCGGCAATATGGAGGGCGGCTGCCGCGATGGCGGGAGCCGTGTTCCGTGGTTCCGGTTCGAGCAAGATGGCGCGCGGCTCGACGTCGGTACGACGAAATTCCTCCGCGACAAGGAAACGGTGTTCGTCATTGCATACCACCAGCGGCGCGGCGAAAGCACCGCTGCTAACCCTTTCCAACGTTTCGCCGAACAGCGAGGTTGAAGACAGGAGCGGCAGAAATTGTTTTGGCCGAAGCCGGCGGGACGCCGGCCACAGGCGCGTACCCGAACCGCCCGAGCGGATTACGGGCGTGATGGCGTGTGGGTCTGGCATCGTTTTGTCTATAGCGGCCGCCGGACCACGGCCACAAGGTTTTTGCCTACGGGCGGGGTGACGACGGTCTCCATGCGACGTGTCACAGGCACGCAAAGATGATCATACAGGCCGACAAGGGCAGGATTGAACTTCGTTGCGCCGAGGACCCTGTTCATCAACCACCACGGAAAAATCCCCAAGAAATCGAAGAATTTGAAGGCGGTGATCTCGAAACCGGCTTTCCCCAGTTTTTCCATCAGATCACCATGGTCATAACGTCGAAAATGTCCATGGATGCGGTCGATCTCGCTGAACAGGGCTTGGAGTGCAGGAACAAAGAGAAAAAGGTGCCCTCCCGGCTTAAGAATCCTGAAACACTCCGTCAGGGCGGAAGTATCATCTTCCACGTGTTCGAGGACGTTGACCAGAATGGTCGAATCGTAGGCATCATTCCTCAGTTCGTAAATTCTCTCTTCCAAGGTGCCTTTATGCACTTTGACGCGTGGATCATCGAGAAACCGCTCATGTAGCTGGACAACTAGGTTGGGGGATGGCTCGATCAATTCAAGATTGTCGACATAGGGCAAGAAGAGTTCGGCCATGTGCCCGACGCCGGCACCGAATTCTATTGCGTGTCCCCTTTCCAACTGGGGAAGAAAACAGTCCAGGATCCACCGCCGGTATCGTCGAAGGATCATGAGCGCTTCGAGATCGGGGCCCTCGTAGGAAATCTCATCCCCGGCAAGGACGTGGTTCATCAAGTTACTTCCGCCGGATTGGCGGGTCAAAAAAGCCAAGGCTGTCAGGCTTTTCGTAACAAAAGGCTGCCCTGGTATCAAGCCCAATTGCCGGATAAATTGCGTCGTTTGTCGCTTTTCGACTGATCCGGTTCAGCGGCGGCAATCCGACAGACTCGTATGGATTTTCCGTTAACGACCCGGTCAAAATCCGACCCGCTAAAATGACGCTTTCCTTTTCGATTATCTTCTTCTTTGCCGTGGTCGCTTATGTCTTGCGATATGGGGGCCTCGAGGTCAACCGGAAGGGTGTAATCAAATTCGCCGCCCTTTGGGCCGTCCTTTTTACGTTCGAGTACTACTACCTCCTTCATCATTCCTTCGTCTGGATGACCGATGAAGGCGACATGTTCCCGCCCTTCTATAACTTCTACAACCGCTTCCATGCGGGTGGGCAGTACTCTCATGCCTTGGCGAGCGGCAGCGACGCGCGGGCTATCTTTCTGATCGGCGACGCGATCGTTCAGATCGATTCCCTTCTTTTCGATGTCTTTCCCGTTTGGATTTCCATTCTGATTCACAAAACCGCCGTCTGCCTCATCGGGTTTTCCGGGAGCTATCTGTTACTGCGTCGTGGCGTCCGCGCGCCGCGGTTCACGGCGCTCGCATTGGCCACGATCTATACGCTTATCTATCATCGGATGGTCAACGTGACGTTCGGATCCGGTGCCAGTTGGGCCTTGCTGCCGTCCGCCGTTTACGTGTGTGTGGTGCGGAGCGAAGCGAGAAACTATTTCCGCTGGGTCATCGCATACTCGGCCGTCGCGGCTATGGTAATCGTTCCGACGCAAGGCCTTTTTCCGCTGGTATCGGCACTCGCCGGCGGCGCCGTATTATTCCGCCGTTTGAATCTGCGTTTCCTTGCCGGCGCGGTGATCATCGTCGCCGTCATCTTCATCAATTGGATCGAGTCTCTTTACGGTATGTTGTTGGTATCACCGTTTTCGGCGCAGGGATTGCCAGGGAATATCCACGAACAATCGATTTTCGCCCAGTTAGCACACCACGTCGGCGACGCCTTTCGAAAGTCGCTCACCTATGAAATCCCCGTGTTTATGTCTCTCGCCTCCCTGTTGACGCTAGCCGCGAGCCGAAACCGTTTGCTGTTCAGAGCGACAATTGGTCTCGCCGCTCCAATAGCCGCATATGTCGCCTTCAAGCTCTTTCCCTGGCAACTTCTCGGCGCTGCGACCGTGCGGAACGCCAATGTCGGCTATTTCCTGGTTGGCCTCTTTCCACTCAGCCTATGCGTTTCGGCCATGGCCATCGAGGCCCTGCCGACGGTCTTTCGGAGGTGGCGACCGTCTTTCGTCGTCAAGTGGGGAAACGCGCTGTTGTTGGCAACCGGGTTCGCCCTACTCGGCTGGTACAAGGGCCACAACATCGAAGCCCATTGGCAGCAAGGCGGCCAGGCGGCATACGATTCGATAAGCAACCTGAAAGAGCGGCCCTGGGCGCCGGGTGAGCCCTTTCGAGTGATCACGCTACGACACAAGAATCTCGCCCCCGAATCAAATATCGCCTTCGGTTTCTATGGCCTGCACGCCTTTGACTCATGGATTAACTTGCGCATCAAAGCCCATGAGGACTACTGGCGGCTCGGCATCCATAGGGAAAGCCCGGATCTCGGTGTGGGAATCGGCTGGCACCGGTGGGACGGGGAATTCTACGACCTTGAAAGCCAAGCGTCGGTACCGTTGCTCGCCGCCGCCAATGTGCGTTTTATCCTCAGTCCACTGCCGTTAAAGGGGATAGGTCTGTCCCGAGTCGATGGGCCGGATTCAAGGCCGCGGGATTCGGCGATGACCAAGATCGCCCGCAAACGGCGCCAACAAGCGTCCAGCGGCACACCCTTGCAGGAAAGGATTGCCGATAAAATCGGTCTCGTCGTCTGGCGCGCGCGACGCCTGCTCGGTTTTGGAAAACTCTACATCTATGAAATTGCCGGCGCATTGCCGCGCGTCTTTGCAGCTCGATCCATCCATGTCGCCCCCGATTCCCTGTCGCCAAAAGAGTTTTTCAGAGTTGTCGAACGACATGCGCCGGAAAAGGCGGCGGTAGTGCGTCGTACAGAGGGGGCCAACTTATTCGCTCCCTCGCCGCCATTGAGGATCCGCGGTTACGAGTTGACGGGAGAGGGCTATGATATCGACGTCGACGCGCCCGCAGGAGGCACGATCCTGGTGAACGCCGTCGTCCAACCTTTCTTCAAGGCCTATGTCGATGGAAACCCGACGACCATCGCCCCGGCAAACGGCGTCCATACGGCCGTATTGGTCCCACCCGGCGGCGAAAAAGTTCGCTTGATCTACCGGCGCAAGAGATTCTCTGATGTCGCCGGAAACCTTATAAAGGGTTTCGAGTAGTATGGGTCGCCATTCAGACACGGTATGATATAAGGGCCGTCGATTCGACGAACCCAATAACCGAACGGCCATGACCGACACATTTCAATACGACGGCCCGGAACTGGAAGTCTTTCTGCGTGCCGAGAACTGGCAACGGTATATTGCCGGGCAGATCGCTCCCTTCCTCAACGGTCGAATATTGGAGGTCGGTGCCGGCATCGGGACCGTTTCATCGGTAATTCTCAACGGCAGGTATTCGAACCACGCCGAGCAATGGTTGTGCCTGGAACGGGATCCGGCGCTGGTGGAGAAAATCCGGCGGAAAATCGCGGATAAGGAACTGCCGAATTGGGTGCGCACGGAAACAGGCACCGTGCGCGACCTGGACAAGTCGACAAGATTCGACGGGATAATGTACGTCGACGTCCTCGAACATATCGAGGACGATGCCCGTGAAATCGCCGAAGCGGCGTCACGGTTGGAAATGGGAGGCAACTTAATCGTCATGGCTCCCGCCCACGCATGGCTTTTCAGCGAGTTGGACCAAGCCGCCGGCCATTTTCGGCGCTATACGAAAAGCTCCCTCAGTGCCTTGAAGCCCGCGAACCTGGTCGGGATCGTCAACAGATACCTCGATTGCGCCGGCGTTCTCGCGTCACTGGGCAACAAATTGTTCCTGGGTAAGGGCGTTCCCAATCAACGGCAGATATTTGTCTGGGATAGGATTCTCGTGCCTGTTTCCAGGATACTGGACCCCCTTCTCTTTTTCTGGGTCGGGAAGTCGGTGTTGGTCGTATGGCAAAAACGATGATGGCGCGAGGGAAGCAAGCGGCGGTCGGTTTGGGCCGGGAGCCCGCCCAGCCGTGCTGCCGCCGGGACAGGGGTTCACAATGACGGCGGAGGGCCGGAAACCGGACCGAAACGATCCGGGCCCACGCCTGGGTTCGATTGTCGTCCTGATGCCCACCTATAACGACTGGGACTCGACGGCCCACATGCTGCCGGAAATTGACAAGGAGATTGCGGCGCTTGGATACGACGGTCGGGTTGTCGTTATCGACGACGGGTCCTCGGTGAAGGCCGACCTGGATCGGTTCGCTGCGTTGCCCTTGCAGGCGGTCAAGCGCCTGGAAATCGTTGACTTATACAGGAACCAGGGCAACCAGCGGGCGGTGGCGATCGGCATCGCCTATTGCGAGAAGTCGGACCCCGGCGACTATCTGATCCTGATGGATTCCGACGGCCAGGATCTGCCGCGCTACATCCCGGAACTGGTCAATGCCTGCCGCGACGGAGGCGACACGGCGATCGTCTTCGCCGAGCGGACGGAACGCTCGGAAGGGCGCCTTTTCCGGTTCTTCTACGCAGGATACCAATATCTCTATAAGATCCTGACCGGGTTGCCCATTTCGATCGGCAACTACAGTGTCGTACCCCGCCAGATGGTGCGGCGGGTGGCCAACATCGCTGAGCTGTGGAGCCATTTCCCGGCCAGCATCATGCGCGCCAAACTGCCCATCACGACCATACCGTCTTTCCGCGGCGGCCGCCTGATGGGGGAAACCGGACCAATTGGGTCAATCACATCGTCCATGCCCTGAGCGGTTTTTCCGTACACGCCGAGATTGTCGGCGTCCGCGCGCTCGGCGTCAGCGCGATCCTCGGCGTATTCGTCGTCGGCCTGATCGCCGTGGCGGTGATCCTTAAGCTGTTCAGCGGCATACCGCTATTGGGCTGGACGTCGCAGGTCATTGGCATTCTGTTGGTATTGCTGTTTCAACTCGCCACGACGACCGTCGTCATGGTCTTCATGATGGTGACCCTTCGAATGCAGATTCCGATGATCCCGATGGCCGAGTTCGACAAGTTCATATCGGACGTTCGTTTCATCGAGTTCCGGTCCGGTCCTAGAGATCAAGGTTCATGAACAGAAGAATTGCGGGTTCCGACAACTGGATGGTCATCGGCGTTTTGTCCGTGATCATCTGCGTTGCCGGCGCGTTGAACGCCATCACCGGGGAACTGAACCCGCGTTTCAACGGGCTGGGCGGTGACGGCATGACGCTTGCCGAGATCGCCAAGGATCTCTACGGATCGATCATCGTCGAGAAACTCGACAAGTATTGGCTCTCCAAATCCCTTCAGTCGATCATTGTCGGCTCGGTTTTCAACGTCTTCAATATCCCGTTTACCGACCCGAACATTGTTCTCGCGTTCCGGATCTTGAATGCGGTCTGCTTGGTCGGAACCGTCGCCCTTTGGACGCGAATCGCCGACCTTCTGGAGATTTCGGTTTCTTGGAAATGGCTGGGTGGGTTTCTGACGGTCTTGTCCTATCCCGTCCTCAAGGCCATGTATTTCCACCCTGTCGGCCAGGATTACGTAACCCTGCTGATCGGTACGACATTGCTTTTCTTGTATCTCAAGGAGAACCTTGGCCTACTGCTTTTTGTTTCGATCATCGGTTTTTTTTAGCCGTCCCACCCTCCTCTACACGGGCCTCATTCTTTTCGTACTGCCGCGCGGGTTGAAGTTCACGCCGACCGCCAAGTCCTCGCCGCTGGTCAATGCGTGGGTGGTACTGATTGCGGCTTTTTATCTGGTATCTCTCCTGTATTTCAGGTTCAGAAATTTCCCCGTCGACGAGGCGGGCATCACGCTGACCGCCGTCTTCACCGAACTCAAACACATGCCTCATTTGGGGGTGATGCTCGCCCTAGGTTACATCGCGCTCGTCTACAGCAAACTTCTTGCGCCGCTGCGCGTGGAGATGCGCCTTTTCATTTGGCATCGTTGGCTGATCGCCATCGTCGTCTTCGTCACCGTCAACTACCTGGCCGGCCACGTCTTGGCGAGGCCGTCTCACGCTGATGAACTGTATTTCCTGCAACGGCTTGTCTTCTCATCCGGGTCGTGGCCATTGAAGTTCATCATTGCCCATGTCGCGTTTTTCGGGCCGGTCATACTGCTGATGATCATCTTCTGGAAAAGGCTATCGGCGGCGATCATCGAAGCCGGTGTCGGCCTGACCGCGGTTTTCACGTTGGCGCTTTTCCACGGAATCGACTCGGAAAGCCGGCATTTGATCGAGTACTACGTATTCATCATTGCGCTGACCGCCAAGGCCTGTCACGCCATGGATTGGAAACGTTGGCAGCTCGTCGGCCTGGCCGCCGTCGCGTTCTTCATCGCGCGCCTGGATGCCTTTCCTGCAGGGCCCGTGGCAGGAGGATCCGGTCAACTTCTACAAGTTTCCCGAGCAGTACTACTTTATGACCTGGGGACCGTTCATGTCCCACGAGATGTACCGCCTGCAAGGCGCCGTGGTTGTCGGGCTCCTCGTCGTTTTCTTTTTCGTTTTTCGTCGTCGGCCGGGTTTCGGATCGGCAGAGAACTGACCGTTAGCACCGGCCGGCGGTTCGTGTTGGCGCAATGGTATCAACGATACAGGTTCAACAGATCGATCCCGGGTCAGCGGCGACCCGTGAAATGCCGCGGCGCCCATTGGGCGAGATCTTTACGCGAGAAGCCCAATTTCGGGAAGTCTTGCTTGATCTCGGCCGCGAACCGGTATCGCCAGCCCGTCGACGGATGACGCCACCGAGCCTCAGGCCAGGCGGCAGCGGATGATCGTCCAGATGACGGCGAACACGTGATGCGGTCTGATCTTCTTGCCCTCCTCGATGGTCCGGCCGTGGTAGCTGATCGGCACCTCGTAGATGTTGCGGCCGTTGCCGACGGCGCGCGACAGGATTTCCGCATGCTGTTCCCATCCGGTCGTCCGGATCTTGTCGACGTCGACAAGGCGCCGCTTGTAGAGCATGTAGCAGCTGTAGATGTCGGTGAATGTCGTATTGTTGAGGATGTTGAAGATGAAGGTGATGACGTGGTTGCCGACCTTGTTCCAAAAGCAGGAGACACGGGTGAACTCGGGCGCCGCGAAGCGGCTGCTCATGACCAGATCGGCGTCGAATTCGAGGACCGGGCGGCATAGTTTCGTGAACTCGGCGGGGTCGTATTCCAGGTCGGCGTCCTGAAAGATGACATAATCCCCCGTCGACGCCTCCAACCCAGCTTTTACGGCCGCCCCTTTGCCACCGTTTTTCGGCAGCCTGATCAGTTTGTTGTAGAGTGACGGATTGGCTTCAAGGAGCTCGACGGCCTTGTCTTTTGACCCGTCATCGACGACGACCACTTCGAACTCGAACTCGGGGACCGTCTGAGCGTCAACGAGTCGAAGAATTTCGACAATCGTCTTTTCCTCATTATACGCCGGAATGATGACAGATAACGTGAACACTCGACGGCGTCTCCGAAGCGATTATTGGGTACCAGTATAGACGTCGTTGGCCCAACCGAAGAAGCGCTGTAGGCCTTCACTCAACTCTACGGCCGGTTCGTATTCGAGCTGCAGGCGGGCCTTTCGAATGTCGGGTGCGCGCCGATTGGGTTCGTCCGCGGGGTAGCTGTCTGGATATTCGATGAGATTGTGATCGACCTTTCGCCCCAGTACTCCCTCGATGCGGTGAACGAGATCGACCATGGAAATCTCCGGCGTCGGGTTGCCGATATTGTAGGCTTCACCGGCCACGCCCTTGAGGACGACCAACAGGAATCCCACCATCGCGTCGGTAATGTAGCAGAAGGCGCGGGTCTGGTTGCCGGAGCCGTAAACGTTTAGAGGGTGCCCCCCCTTGATGCGGCTCGCGAAATTGGGTAGCACCCGGTAGTCGGTTTCCTGCATGCCCGGTCCGAAGACGTTGAACGGCCGAATGGTGTTGGTGTGAGTTCCGTCCTTGGTGTGGAAGATATAACACAGGGTCTCGCCAACCCGTTTGCTTTCGTCGTAGCAGGCCCGCGGGCCTTGACAGGAAACGTTGCCCCGATAGCTCTCCGCCATGGGCACGTGCCTGGGATCGGGATCTCCGTAGATTTCACTGGACGAGAAGAATGAAAACCGCGCGTCGTGGGTGTCCGCCAGTTCCAACATTCGCCGTGTACCGGATATGGCCACTTCGAGGGTCTCGAGGGGATATGCGCGATAATAATACGGGGATGCGATTCCCGCAGCATGAATGACGTAATCGAGGTCTTCGTTCCATTCGAACGGCTTGATCACGTCGTGTTCGACAAACCGAACGTTGGGCAGATCGGGAATTTCTGCCCCCTGCTTCCCGGCAGTCATCATGTTGTCGAGTGCGACCAGATTGACGGGCTCGTTAAGGACCCGCCGGTTGAGTTCGCCGAAGACCTCCATGAAATAACGCCCGAGGAACCCGCGACCACCGGTCAGAAGCACAGTCTTTCCGGCAAATTCGTGTGCCTCGTCGGCAAGTCGATCGACTATTTCGGCCACATCGGATTTCAACAGAAATGAGGTCATAAGCTGAATACCTTGATGTCGGGGAGCGGTACGATGAATGTGCCACCCATATCTAAAAACCGTTTGTGGTTGGCTAAGATCGCGTCCGCGAAGTTCCAGGCCAATATGATGACGACATCGGGCTTTTTGTCGTAGATCGCCTGGGATGGCAACACCGGGATGTGCATACCCGGCGAGAAAAGCCCTTGTTTCAAAGGGCTGTCGTCGACAATGAAGTCGACGACGGTTGGCCCGATACCGAAGTGATACATCAGGGTGGTTGCCTTCGCCGGGGCGCCGAAACCGGCGACAGACTTGCCCTGGGATTTCATCCCCGAAAGCAAGCGGCCAAGATCGCGCTTCACCAATTCGACTTTGCCGCCGAAGCGCTTGAACGTTTCGGCATTGTCTAAGCCGAGGCTCTCCTCGAGGGATTTCAGAGACCCCACCGAGCCATCGGCTTCGTTAGGCCCTCCAGCCAACTGAGCGAATCCGCGTAACGAGCCACCATGACTGGATACCCGCTCGGCGGCGAAAAGCTCCATACCGTTCTCTCGAAAAAACCGATCCAGCGGTTTGACGCTGTGGTAGGCAAGGTGTTCATGGTAGATCGTGTCGAAGAGGGTCTTCTCGAAGACGTCGACGAGGTAGGAAACCTCGAACACGAAGACGCCGTCGTCTGCGAGGATTGCCTTAATCCCTTCAACGATACGCCTCAAGTCGTCAGCATGCGCGAACACGTTGTTGGCGGTCACGACCGCCGCCGACGTATACTCGCGCCGGATCCCGCGTGCGAGTTCCGGAGTAAAGAACGCCGCTTTGGTCTCGACGCCGGCGTCCGTAGCCATGGCCGCAATATCACGAGCCGGGTCAACGCCGACAACCTCCATGCCGCGTTTCTGAAACGCTCTCAGAAGAGTGCCGTCGTTGGATCCGATGTCGAGGGCGAGTTTGCCGTTCACCGCACCGACGAACTTGTTAATGACAGTCTCGGCGTACTCATCGAAGTGTTTGACGAAAGCCGGCGCCGTGCCGGAAACATAGACGTAGTTCTCGAAAAGAACCGACGGATCGACGACGTCCAGCAACTGTAGGTGAGCGCAGGATTCGCAAAAAAAGACATCAAGCGGAAATACCGCCTGTTCCTCGTTGAGCTGCGAGTCCGTGACGAATGCGTTTGCCGGCGGTGTCGGGGTCAATTCGATGACGAGGGACAGGTCGCCGTTGCCGCAAAGCCGACAGGTATCGCGTCTCACGCAACCAGCGTCGGTCACTTGGCGTCGTCTTCCGGTTTCCAGGAAGTGAGACCTTCGGTCGAAATCATATCGACGCGAACGACGTCTGCCTCGTAAGTCTCTTGGTCGCGCGGATTCCGGGAAAGGGTGAGGAATGTCGTGTCTTCGGAGAATTTCATGGCATGGTCAACCATGGGCGGCGTGAAGACCATTTGGCCCTCGCCGACGATGAGTTTTTCCGGAGGCGCGTCGCTGCCGGTCGGGCGGTGGTAATACTCGATGGCGCCGACGATGACATAGCAATAGTGCCAGTCCGTCTTATGGTAGTGATTGGCGCGAATAGAACCGGCCGTCGATTCGATCATGACCGCACTCCGCATCATCTGGTCAACGAGCGGCTGAATGCGGCCGCGTGAATCGACGAAGGGTTTCTCGAGAGCGACGATTGGCTCCTCGGGCCAGCTCTCACGTTCCTCTTCGGTCAATGGATCTATCTCTGCTGCGCTCATCGTCAACAATCCTGTCAAAAATCGTCGCCCAAAATGGGGCCATGGAAAGGTTATTGCAATACAGATTCACCACTAATTCGGTCTTCATTTGCGGGTGTCGAAACGGAAAGTCCGGCCACCTCGCGACGAACCGTGTCACCTCCTCCTTAACCCCGGCCGAGGCGTCGGTGTTGGGCCGCATGAGCTTGGCCGCCAGAAGATGGCGGCCAGCGAAGATGTAGAGCGGTAGGTAGCAGCAGCAATCGTAATAGCCGTAGAAGAAACGCCCCTCCTAGTGCGTGTGGACGGGATCGTCGGTAGCGTTCAAATCGAGAATGATCCGCCCGGCGCCTCGCCTGGGCTTCCAGGACCAGGTCTATGAAGACCTTCCCGGTGGCCGCCCCGTCATGGCCGTTATTGTGAAAGCGACCCGGCGCGTGCTCCAGGCGGTTCAGCGTACTCTTGCCGGCCAGCGCCGCACACTCTGTCCGCATCGGCCCTCGCTCCTGCATCTGACAAGTCTTTGTCACAAAAGAATTTTTCAGATTCGGGAGGCCGATGCGTCTGGTGCCGTGAGAAAGGCGGACTAACGCAGGCCGGTCGCCGCGCTGTTCGCGCAGCCTTCCTTTTCGAGGCGGTAGAGGCCGATGTGGCCATCCGGCGCCGTCTTTTCGAATAACGTCCGAGACGGGATTGTCCAGGTGTCGAATTCCCTCACATGGACAAGACAGCCCATCGGGATCAGGCGACGCCAGAGCTCAAGCCCCTTCGGTTCCGGACTTTCGCTGCCGACGGCTCCGGCGCTCATGTCGGTCAGGTAGTGAGTGACGCCCAGTCGGGTCAGTTGATTGACCAGGCGTTTCGGGTCATCGGCCAGGGGGCTGACGTCGACGCGTGCATCGAACTGAGCATGTCCGAATATGATTTGCGTATCAATGTGGTAAACGAGTTCACGTGTCGTCGTGAACACACGGTCCGATGGCGAAAGGTTGTCATTGATCCAGGATACTGCGGCGAAGGCCCCGATGTTGCGACTGAGAAACTGCTGGTGGGTTTCATCCGAGAAAAGGAACTTTCCGTGATTGAGCGCGAACAGGCCGTGACCGCCGATCTGGATCAAACACGTAAGGCCTATCGCTCCCGCCAACGGCGCCAATGCGCCATGCTGCGCGGCCCACCGATGACTGATTACCGAAACGCAAACGAGAAGCAGGGGCAAAATGGGCAACAGATGGCGGATCCGTTGCGATGAGCCGGTGAAAAACCAGAAGCCGTAAAAGAGCAGAACGATCACGCCGAAGGAAAATAGGGAATGCGATACGACCCAACGGCGAAACTGCCAAAGTCCCGCCAGCAAAAACGGAACCATCAAAACGATCATCGGCCCGAAGCCCGTACGCGCGGATTCGAAGCGCGGCAGACCGGCAAAGGTGGCGACAAACGGATAACCGAAGAACCAAAGCAGGTTCGTCGGGGCCGGGGATTCCGTCTCGAAAACGGACCGAAAACCGGACTGGTAGACGTCGTTCCATAAATCCGGGTTCGTGTACTCCACGGTCCCGTAGAGCATCGGGAAAATCGGATCGCCCGTGTGCTGCCAGTTCCAAAAATACCACTGGAACCCGGCGGCCAGCGTTGCGACGCCGAAAACGATCCCGTGCTTCAGGCCATTCCTTTGCAAGAGGATTGCCACTCCAGCGGCTACCGCGAACAGCAGCCCCAGATACTTGGCACCGACGAAAAACCCGGCAGCAAGACCGGCGAGGACCGCATAACGGATCAAACCCGTGCGCACGGCATGGCAAACCGCCGCCGCTCCCAACATGACGAAAAGGGCATTGCGGATTTCGACCTGCCCGCTCCCAGCCCCGTATACGACGGCCGGTGTGGTGATGAAAACGAGGGCGATGGCCAAGGACCACCGATCTTCCAGAAACCGCCTGAGGATCACTAAAAGAAATGCCGTTGCCATCCACCCGGATATCATCGTCCACACCGTCAGGGCTTTCTCACCACCGAGAGCGAGTACTGGGACGTAGGTCATTTGAACGAGAAGGGGCACGGCGCCGTCCGCCGCCCTGGGTGTGAAGAAAATGCCTTTGGATGACAGGAATTGTTTGGGAAGGGCAAAGTGATAAGTCATGCTGTCGCCGTCGGCGGGTGGCGACAAACCCTCCGCCAGATCAAACGACAATGCGATCACCAGCCCCGACATTGCCAGCGTGCCGGCAACCCCCAAGTTGCGGGGAACGGCTTGTCCCCAGGAGCCTCCGGTGCTTGTGAGGACAAGGAGATTGCCGAGGGCACACGTCGCAAGAAGGCCGGCCAAAACGCCGGTGCGGAGCCCTTCTACATAGCCGACAAAAAATAGCAGCCAGCCTAACAGGCCGAACCCGGTAGCGAAGGCCCAGGTGATCTTTTCATCCGTCCGCAGATGCGTGGATATTCGCAAGCCCGTAAGAACGGCGATGCCGAGCCCGGTGCAGGCGGCGAACTCGAGGATGACGACGCCGAGAGCCGTCACTGGAGCCCCAGTTTTCGCAGGATGGGGCCGGCGTAACCCCGAAACTGGGCCAGATAGGCCACGACGGCCGCAATGACCCAGATCCAGAGAACGGTTCGCAGGTAGGTCGTCTTCATGGTCGTAACCCGGGGATCAGCATCCGAACCCACATCCTCGCGAGCGACAATCCGCTCAACCGCGGCCCGGTCGATTTCTCACGGCCATTGCCATAGGGCCAATTGCCGCAATAATGCAGGAGTTTGACGGTCATAAATCAAGGAAAACCATGACGAACGGGACATCGACACGGCGACACCTGCCCGGTGCCGCGCTGGCCGGCATCACCATACTGGTCGGCGTCGCCGTCCTGTTCAGGCCGGACGGCCTTTCCGTCGATCGCGCCGTACTCGCTACGCTGGTGGTGATGATTGGTCTTCTGCCGACGGCGGTCCACCTCTGGCGGCCGCAGGCGACCCGTTCGGACCTGCCCCTGACGCCCTTCGTCGGCCTTTTCTACGCCGTCTTTTTCGGGTTTCCGGTTTTCCTCGCCGACCAGTTGCGCGGCGTTCCCGGATATCAGCGTTGGACGCCGACGGAGGGCATCGAGTTCTACACCAACGCCTATATCCGGGACATCGAACCGGGCGCCCTGACCCTTCTCGTCGTCGGCCTGATCCTGCTCTTCGGCTGTTGGTTCATCGCCGCGCGGGCCTACCCGAAATCGGGACCAGTTTTCGGACTGCCGGCCGACTATGCGCCATCCCGGCCACAGACTCTCCTGTGGGTACTTGCCCTCGGCAACCTCGCCTATATCGTTTTCCCGCAAATCCGCGCCCTGCCCAGCGTCGGCCAGTTCCTGCAACCGGTCGGTATCATCGCCATGGGCATGTTCTTCTTGCTAACCTGTCGCAGGGAACTGCCGTGGTGGCAGGCTGCGGCCTATTTCCTGGTCTTGGTTCCGGTCTGGCTGGCCTACCAGTTCGGGTCGGGCTTTTTGACGACGATGATCTATTCGGCCAGTTTCCTGTTCGTCGTCTTCCTCTATCACTACCGGCGTATTCCATTGCTACTGATCGCCGGTGTCGCCCTTTCCGTCCTGCTTCTCGCCGCCAGCTACCCGGTCCTGACGTCGCTTCGAACCTTCGTTTGGGAGAAGGACGCGAAGCTTTCGATCGTCGATCAGATCCTATTGGTTCCGGACGCGGTCCTTTGGGCGTATAAAAAAGGTTCGAAGGACTACAAAGAGAGCGTCAAGCACCAGCGCGAGAATAAGGCTTACGAAAAATCCACAAGTGTCTATTTAGCCGATCCCGGAATTGATGATCCCGGTCTCGAAGAAACACCGGCATGGAAAGAGCAAACACCGGCGTTTACCGGCCTGATCCGCCGCATTTCTCTGGTCTTGCCCCTCAGCCACGTCGTCTCGATGACGCCGGAAAGCGTCCCCTACTGGCGGGGCGAGACCTACAAACCCTTTTTCACCAGTTGGATACCACGGGTGTTCTGGTCCGGCAAACCCAGGGAAGTAGCGGGCAATGCCTTCGGCCGGCGTTACGCGATCCTGCCCGAGGACGAAACCGGCACCTCGGTCAATTTCCCTTGGGTGACGGAGATGTACGCCAATTTCGGAACCGCCGGCGTCATCGTCGGTATGTCGCTAGCCGGCCTGTTGCTCGGCCTTCTCCAGCAGTTCTTCGTTGGTTCCGGCAGGACGCCGCTCGAGTTCGTCGTCGGCTCCGGTCTGATCTTTCCCCTGTTCTACCAGGAATCGAACTTCAGCCTGATGACCGGGAGCCTGTTGCCGCTGGCCGTCTGTCTTTGGCTCTATTTTCGGTTCGGGCTCGGCGGGCTGCGCCGGAACCGGTCACGGCCGGGCCGCGAAGCTGAGGAGGAAGACGGCATAGGCCCGTAACTGGAGCGGATAGGTCAGGGCGCTCCTCAGCGCCGCGGTTCGGGCCCGCGATCCGACACCCGCTTTTTGCAGCGTTCGCGCCGCACCGTAGTGAAGCGCCGCCAACCGGCGGCGCAAGCGCAAGGCATCGCCCGCTCTCCTGTCGCCCAGCAAACGGAAATGGTGGTCGACGATTTTAAGGCTGGCATTCAGATGGACGTCGGCCCGGCGGCTCGAGCTGGCGTCGTGCAGGCGATAACAGGTCAATGGCTCGGGAATGAAGTCGAACCGGGCGCCGGCGTGGGCCAGCTTCAACCAAAGCTCATAGTCTTCGGCCGTGCGGTATTCCGCGTCCTCAGAAAATCCGCCGACGGTATCGAGCCAGCTTTTTCGGACCAGGGAGGCCGATGGAGTCACGCACGTTCCCTCGAACAACAGTCGACGAAAGGACGCTCGCGCCGCCGGACCCGAACGGTGGGTCGAGACTTGCCGACCGTCCTTGATCATCACCATGTCGTGACCCAGAACAGCGGTATCATCAGTGACGGCGGCAAGGCATCGCTCCAGTTTCTCCGGCGCCCACCAGTCGTCGGAATCAAGAAAGGCGACCCATTCGGCTCGGGCCCGCCCGACACCCTGGTTCCGCGACGCGGCGATGATGCCCTCGTTGCGGAAATTGACGACCGAAATGCGTTCGTCATTGAAGCCCGCTACCGTCTCCAACGTATCGTCCTCGGAAAAATTATTGACGACGATGGCTTCCCACTCGGGGACCGTTTGCGCACGGACCGAGACGAGGGTTTCCCTCAGATAGTGGGCTTGGTTGTAGGTAGGAATAACGACACTGACCCGGGGGTTGACGGGAGATGCCATTATCCGAAAGCCTCGCGACACAAACGCAAAGTCCCGTCGATTTCGTTTGACGCATCGTCCTCGGGCGAAAATCCCGTTTCCCGCAGTTTATCGATTCGAAAATCAAGACCTGGGGGCGCGGCGCCGTCGTCTGTCTGGCGCCGCTCGATATCCGGCCGGAAACCCAACAGGCAGTCGCAGCGCCGGGCGATTAGTTCCGCCATTTCGAGGACGGACCGCGTATGACCGGCTCCAAGGTTGTAGATCGCTCCGGACCAATCGTCGATCGCCAGACCCAGGAAATGACTGATCGCCCGGGACACGTCGGAGAGAGGTATGAAATCGCGCGGCTCTTCGCCGGTCCCGCGCAGCACGATACGGCGGTCGGTTACCACCTGCCGGCAGATGTCGTTGACGACGAGCATCCAACAATCGGTTTCCGCCGAGACCGGCGCGCCGAAACCGTTGGAAAGCCGAAAAACCAGGCTCGGGAGGGACGATTGCAGGACAATATCTTCCGCCGCCCGGTGCGTCGCCGCGTAGGGGTGGGTATTCGTCGTCGGCGACGTTTCGCACAATCTGCCCGACAGGGGAGCGCTGTACACGTGTGCGGTCGAGAAATAGACCAGCCGTCTGACGCCCGCCCGCTCGGCAGCGGCCGCCACGTTCCGCGTACCCTCGACGTTGACCTCTTGCGCCGACTGGGGATCGGCGGCGCAGGCGGCGGCGTTCATGGCGGCCAGATGAACTACCGTATCGACGCCATCACATGCCCGTTCAAGGGATTCCGGTTGATCGAGATCGGTCTGGACGGTGGTGATCCCGGCCGCCCATGGTGGCGTCTGCCGCAGCGGGCGTCGCGTCGTTGCGCGCAAGTGATCGACGTCCTGATCCTTCAGGTGCCGAAGTATGCGGCCGCCCAGGTAACCGAGGCCGCCGGTAACCAGAACAGAACCCGTCATCCGTCCCGGATCGACCAATCATAGTCGATCGCTGGATCGAAGGGGCTGCGTCGGTCGATCTCTTCGGGGTCGTGGGGAATGGTGGCACAGTTGGCGACGATCGCCGGCGATGAACCTATGCCCTTGAACCCGTTCCAGATCATCGGCGGCACAGTGACGAGGCAGTAGTTTTCGGGACCCATGAAGATCTCCTGTATCTCACCATGGGTGTCGCTTCCCTCGCGATCGTCGAAGAGGACGAACTTGATCATCCCATGGGGGACCGCGTAATTGAGTGTCATCTCACGATGAATGTGCCAACCCTTGATGGCACCCGGATTGACAGTGGAAAAGTAGATCTCGCCAAAATCCTTGAATACCGGCGAATCTCGACGCAGCATGTGCATCACCTTCCCGCGTTCATCGACGAACTGTTTCAACGGCGAAATGACGACGCCAGCGATCATCTATGCCTCCATGTGCGCATTGATCTGGGCGCGGGAAACATCCCCGGCCGCAGCCCCGTCTTCGGTTTTCCGGTACCAGGACACGGTTTCGGCGATGGTGCGCGGCAGGTCCCATCGCGGCCTCCATCCCAGCTCGAGCTGCGCCTTGTCGATGTTGAGATGCAACAGGCGCGACTCGTGGGGCGCGTCCTGCGATTGGTCGACGACGGTTGCACCCGATCCCCAGTCGGCGACCATCCGGTCGGCGAGTTCGCCGACCGTACAGGCGCCATCCAACAGCGGTCCGAAGTTCCAGGCACCGGAGTATCGCTTCGGTTCGTCAAAAAGGCCGGCCGCCAACTGAAGGTATCCGGATAGCGGGTCGAGAACATGCTGCCAGGGTCTCGTCGCTTCGGGGTTGCGAAGCACGATGGGTCTGCCAGCGGTCAGTGCCCGCACGCAATCGGGGACGATTCGGTCCCGGGCCCAGTCGCCGCCACCGATAACGTTTCCGGCCCGGGCGCTGGCGGCGCCGAGGTCCGGACGGAGTCCGAAAAAGGACTCCCGATAGGCCGAGAACACCAGTTCGGCCGAAGCCTTTGATGCGCTGTAGGGATCGCGCCCACCGAGCTCGTCACCTTCGCGATAGCCCCACGTCCATTCCTGGTTTCGGTAGCATTTGTCCGAGGTGATGAATACCAGTGATCGTACGCACGGTTGCTCACGTACCGCCTCGAGGACATTGACCGAACCGCCTATGTTGGTGTCGAACGTTCGTTTCGGTTCTTCGTAGGACAGCCGGACCAGCGACTGGGCGGCGAGGTGAAACACGATCTCCGGTTGGCAGTCCTCGAACACTCGCGTCACCGTATCTTTCTCGCGTATGTCCCCGTCGACGTGGCGAATCAGGTTGTCCAAGCCAAGCAACGAAAAATGCGGCCGCTCGCCTTCGGGCGGAAGAGCGATCCCCGTGACATCGGCTCCGAGCTCGTTCAGCCACAACGCCAACCATGATCCCTTGAAGCCCGTGTCCCCGGTGATCAATACGCGGCGCCCGCGAAAGATGGAGAGATACCCACTCATGTCCAAGTCTTCCAAGGCGCCTCGCCAGAGCCCCATAGGCCGTTCAAGAGCTTGAAGTCACGCATCGTGTCCATGCATTGCCAGAACCCGTCGTGGCGATAAACCATCATCTGACCGTCAGCGACCAGCGCCTGCATCGGTTCTTGTTCGAACACTAGATCCTCACGATCGTCGAGATAGCTGAGCACCTTACGGTCGCAGACGAAAAACCCGCCGGATATCCGCCCTCCCGTCGCTTGGGGTTTCTCATTGAACTCGCAGACGGCGCCGTCGTCAGCCAGGTCGAGTTCCCCGAAACGACCGGGCGGTCGAACGCCAGTCAGCGTCAGCAGTTTGCCGTGTCGTTGATGGAACGCAACGAGTGCGTCGAGGTCGACGTTACTGACGCCATCACCATAGGTCAGCATGAAAGTCTCATCGTCTCCGAGGTAATCCGCAATTCGTTTGATGCGGGCGCCTGTCATGGCGGCTAATCCGGTATCGGCCAAGGTGATTTTCCATCCGCTTTCGTCATGCGGCCGATGGATTTCGATTTTGGTGTCGTGTCCCAGGGTCAGCGTGATGTCGTTCGTGTGAACCTCGTAGTTGACGAAAAACTCCTTGATCGCCTGGGCCTTGTAGCCGAGGCAAAGAACGAACTCCGAATTTCCGTACCCGGCATAGTGTTTCATGATGTGCCAAAGGATTGGGAATTTGCCGATAGGGATCATCGGTTTGGGCAGGTTCTCCGCGACATCACGGATACGGGTTCCCTCGCCGCCACAAAGGATGACTACTTTCATCAGGGCCCCTCTTTATCGAATTTCAGGAAGTTTGTTGCCGCTCGGCGACGGGAAGTCAACCGACGGCCGCTAGGATTTCTCGCCACAGTCCGATATCCGGTTTTGAGAAGACATCTTCGCGGCGGATTCCGCGTTGAGGAGACACATTGTTGAGCGCATCGGCAAGCGTTTCCGCCGTCGCGACCGGAATCGCCAACGATGTGGGAATAACATCTTGGGAGAGTTTCCCGGCTGCCTGGAACCGCACGACCGGCAGGCCGGCAACGGCGGCCTCGAGACCGAGCGACGTCGCCGCGTAAAGGACAGCACGGACGCCTTTTGGGGCCGCGACGGTCTCTCCATCGATTACCTTGATGCCCTGGTGCGACCGCGCGATGTCGTTCATCGGATGCGGCTTGACCACGAATTCTCGACCTTCCGCCACCAGAGGTTCGATGGCGTCCAGCAGCTGGCTTGCGATTTCTCGATCAAACGGCAGGGCTACCAACACCGGACCGGCGGGATCGAAGGAGCCAAGTGAAACGGTGGTCGCGCGAAGAAAACCGACGACCGTAAGCGTATTCGGGGAATGCCCCAGTCTTTCGAGGGCTTCCTTGAACACCGAACCGGCGCACAAGATACGTTCCGGAAGACTCCGCTCAGGGTCCGGATTGGAGGTCGGCGCGTAGTTCCATTCCTGGCGGCCGACCGTTGCATGCTGATAGCCGATTGTCGCCACGCCATGGCGCCTAGCCGACCGTGACAAGGCGCGTTCCCAGGCATGGTTTTCCCATGGCCAGATGACGACCCGAGGCCGAGCGCTACGAAGCCATGCTTCCTGGCAGACTTGTTGCCAACGGATTGCCGCCGCCTGACCCGTGCTTCCCTCGTGCACGACGGCGCGACGAACAAGCCACCGGTACCGGCCGGTCCTTACCATGGCCTGCGGGTTCCACCGTAGAAACGGCAAGGACAGCGCAGCCGTTAGACTGCCCCAGGCGTGGAGACTGAAGGTTCGGTCGTCGGCTGCGAGGGCTCGGGCCGTCGTTGAATTCGTGTCGATGTGAAGGACCCTTCGGAGTTCGGGAACGGCCTGGAGAAGGTTGCCGAAGTAGGCATCCTTGCCGGATGCGTCGCTGTCCGGATGTCCGTAGACAAGAATCGAACCCGCTTTTTCAGGATATCGGTATCGGACGCCCCGCCAGCGGAGGCATTCCAGGAAGAACCTTACACTGGCCCGGGTCCGTGCGAGAATTCCGCGGCCGAACATCCAGGCCTCGCGCCGGGCCAAGGCCGGCGGCGGTGAGGCGGCTGAGACTTCTGGAAGGATTTCCTTCAAGTGGCGGAAAAGCCAAGGGTCGTCGCAGACCAGCAATGTGCTCGGTTCTTCCACATGCCATACCTCGGCCAGTCGTGACCACGCCAGCATCAACCCGAAGTCGGAAACGTAGCCGGCTGCAGCCGCCGTATGGGCAAGGGACGCCGATCTCTCGTCACCCATGGTCCGGGCCAATTGCAACCAATCGTCGGCAACGTCGTCATAGGCACCCTCAAGCAGCATGCTAACGTCGGGAACCTGCTTCGCCGGGTCCAGTCGAGGAATCGAGCCAGCGATCCCGCACCAACGGTCGAATTGGTTATCAGGTGGAAGACGTCGGGACGTGGCCAGGACGACCGGCATGACCTCTTGGCGCCTTACGGGGGTTCAACGTTCCACGCACCAAGTGACGGCGGATACGCTGTCGATGGGGCAAACCGCGGAACTCGATACCGGATGCACATATCCGTAGTGGCTGACCTTCGCCGCGTCATGGCAGGTTTCGGTGATCGTCCTGAGGACATCGGCGGAGTTGACGACGATGTAAGGGAGGCGGTTGTCACTCCGGTCCTCGCCGCTTTCGCCAAAATCCATCTTGAAATAGGAAGTCTCCTTGTCCTCCAGCGTCGGACCGGCATGTTCGCGAAAGTCGGCGATCAGACATGAGCGAGTACGCGACCAGGCAGCGCGAAGCGTGTCGCGCCACGACTCGTGGAGATGCAGGATGCCGAGGACCAGGACGAGGTCGAATGTCTGGTCCTGGAGGGCGGCATAGTCGGTTCCGGAAGCGACATGAAAGGTGTGTCCGGGAAATCTCGTTCGGGCGCGACCGATCATATCGGCGTTGATGTCAATGCCGACATATCGGAATTCGTCCAGATGCTCCGCAAGAACGGCGGCAAACCCGCCCTGTGCGCAACCGATGTCCAGGACAGACATGTCTTCGTTCAGACGGTCGCGGAGAAACAACCACTCCGACGGATACACGTCCGCCGTCGAGGCGCGGGCGGTGTCATAGAACGATAGGACGTTGGGCAGTCCCCAAGCCGCGGCGTTGTCGACCTCGCTTGAATTCACCGGTTGGCGACCTCCAAAGGGTCCCCGTGGTTGTCTAGGCCGGCGATGGCGGCGCGGCCCATGGCCACAATCGCCTCTTCCGAAGAACCACCGATATGAGGCGTTGCGAGGAAATTGGGTAGCGCCAGAAGGTCCCGGTCTTCGGGCGGTTCGACCGAGAATACGTCGAATGCGGCCGCCGCAAGACGACCGTCGAGGAGCATTTCTTTTAGGGCGGACTCATCGACCAGGCCGCCGCGAGCAATATTGAGGAGGACGGCATCGCTTTTCATCAGGGCGAGCCGTTCGGCCGAGAGGATATTTCGGGTCGTCTCGTCCAGCGGCGTGTGAATGGTCACCAGGTCCGACGATGAAAGAAGGACCTCGATATCAACCGGCTCGACACCGTGCTCGGCGTAAAATGCCGGGAAGTCGAGAATATCGTTGGCGAGCACACGACAGCCGAACGGCTTGAGCAGCCGGACGACGTCTTTGCCGACGTGACCGCAACCAATGATTCCAATCGTTTTGCTGGACAGCTGACGCCCCTTTACCTGACGCCAGGTTCCCGACAGCACCTCGCGATTGGCGGCGGGAACGTGTCGCAACATGGCGATCGAGAACGAAATCACAAGCTCCGCTACAGCCCGTCGGTTGACCCCGGATGTCCAGCCGAGTTCGATACCGTGTCGACGCATGGCACCGAGATCGATCATGTCGAGCCCGACGCCGTATTTCGAAACCACCTTCAGTTCCGGCAACGCGACAAACACCTCCTCGTCGAGGCGCTCGAGGGCCGTGATGACCTTTTCGTGCCCCCTCAAGTAATCGATCAACGCAGATCCGGACAGGGACGTACCGCTATCGTTGAAGGTAGCACCTGGGTAGCGCTCCAGAAGTTCGGCGCGCAAGACGTCGTGGCGCGAAAACGACCGGGAAGCGACGGCGACTCGGGTCATGCGGCACGCACCTCGGTGAGATAGGCATGGCAGAGATCACGGAAAGTTGAGTCGACCGGATAGACGTCCTTCGATACGCGTGCGTCGCGGTCGGGCAGGATCAAGGTGACCGTACCGCTGCCCACATTCTTCTTGTCCTTGCTAAGCGCCGACAGGAACGGTTTCAGGGGCACAACGTGGCGCTCGAAGCCGCGAAAGTTCCGACTGAGCGCCCAGTGCATGCGGCGATAATGATCATCGCTTCCGACACCGAGGCGAGAAGCGATCCAGTTGGCCATGTCCATGCCGATGGTGACGGCGATGCCATGTGGTACGGCGAATTGGGTGGCGGCCTCGATGGCGTGGCCGAAAGAATGGCCGTAGTTGAAGATGTTGCGCGGACCGCGATCGAATTCGTCCGTTTCGATATAAGCTTTCTTGATCTCGAGAGACCTGCGGATATACCGCTCCATGACGCCGGGATCGCTGAATATGCGGTCGTAGTCACCTGCGATGGCATCGAACGAAGGCGGCCCGTCGATGACGTGGACCTTCAGCATCTCGCCGACGCCGGAGCGGACGTCGCGTTCGTCGAGCGTGTCCAGAAAATGGGTCGAGATGACTACACGCTCGGGCGGCGTGAAGGTGCCGAGGATGTTCTTCGCGGCGCCGGAATTGATCGAGCTTTTCGAGCCGATGCAACTGTCGGCTTGGGCCAGAAGCGTGGTCGGAATGAACCACCAGGCGACGCCACGCAGCATGTTGGCGGCCAGAAAACAAGTGATGTCCTGAGTGATGCCGCCGCCGATGGCGACCAGCCTTTGGTCGCGGCGCAGTTGACGTCCCGCGAGATGCTCGACGTAGGCGGGGAACCGGTCGAGCGATTTGTTCTCTTCGCGGGCTTCGATGAGAAGAACGGACGGCGACGCCAAAATGTTCGCCATCGAATCGCAGTAGAGATCGGCCACTCGTTCGTCGACGATGAAGTGTGTGCCTTCGGGAACGTCGGCGTTCAACGCGGCCAATCCGTCGGCCGCGAAATCGACGGAATAGGAACCCTTGTGGGATCGGATCCGGATCTCGTCAGACACGCGTGAAACCTCCATCGATGGCGATGTTCTGGCCGCTGATATAGGTGTTCGCTGGACTGACAAGCCAGGCCACCAGTCGGGCGACCTCATCGGGCTTTCCGAGTCGCCGGGCCGGAACGGCGGCCGCCAGTTCTCGCATCCCGTCCTCGCCCAGGACCTGCCGCGTCATGTCGGTTTCGATGAACCCGGGGGCGACGCAGTTGGCGAGAATGCCGAATTCGGCGACCTCGGCGGCGAGGGCGGTGGTCATGCCGTCGATGGCGAACTTGCTGGTCCCGTAGGAGCCCCGATACTCCTTGGCCTTCTTCCCCCAGATCGAGCTGACGTTGACGATCCGGCCCCAGCCGCTGTCGCGCATGCCGGGGACGACGGCCCGGCACAGCAGGAAGGGCGCCGTGACGTTGATCTGCTGGATCGCCGTGAAGTCGCCGGTATCGATTTCGGCGAAGGGCGAAATGATGTTGATGCCGGCGTTGTTGACCAGGATGTCGAAACCGGCCCCTTCGATCTCGCCGGCGAAGGCTTCCGTCGCTTCGCCGTCGGCGAAGTCGACAGCCTTGTATTCACTGCCGGTGGGCCCGTGTCCGCCGGGTTTTGTCCCGGTGACGGTGACGGCCGCCCCTTCTGCTATTAGGTGCGCTGCGATCGCGTGCCCGATGCCGCGGGTGCCACCCGTGACCAGCGCCGTTTTTCCGTCGAGCCTAGTTTCCATTCGATTGATTCACTTCGTTGCCTGTTAACGTTGCGGCACTGAGGTTCCAGCGCGACTTCCAGTCCGGATCGGCGCAATAGATCCGGTAGACCAATTCCATCGTCCTCAGCGCCTCTTCGGACGAGCCGTTCTCGATCGGCCGGTCGAGCCGTATGGCATCGGCGAATTCGGCAATCTCGTCCGACCAGGACGGGTCGTGGTTGTAGCGGGTCGTCTGTTCGCGCGGATCGCCGTCGGGTTCGCCGTCGGCCCAGATGACGGTCAGCGTCTCGGCGCCGTAACTTTTCGATCCGGAAAGGATGCCGCTCAGATAGATACCGCCCTTTTCGAAGGCGATATCGAGCTGGAACCGGTGACGCCACTGCGTCGCCGACGAATGCAGCATGGCGACGACGCCGTCGGCCGTGCGCATCAGGGCGTAGGCGTTGTCCTCGACCTGGTATTTCCAGAAGTCGTTGGAAACGAAACTGTGGACGTCGACGTAATCGCCGCCGAACAGGCGCAGCAGGTCGACCAGGTGAATACCCTGGTCGAGCAGGATGCCGCCGCCGGCGACGTCCCGGTGCGTCCGCCAATCATCCTGGCCGAAGGTGATCAGTTTCGATTTGCCGTAGGTGCCCTTGAGATTGACGATGCGGCCCAGTTCTCCTGAGCGCATGATCTCCAGGGCGTCGCGTACGGAGTCGTGGTAGCGGTGATTGAAGCCGTACTTCAGCTTGCGGCTTGGGTGCCGGGCTTCGACCGCCCGCACCCGGACCACGTCATTCAGGTCGCGTCCGGGGGGCTTCTCGCAGAACGCATGCAGGCCCCGTTCAAGCCCGGCCATGGTCACCTCGGGCGCGATGTCGTTGGTCATGCAGACGAATATGACATCGAGGTCGTTGTCGAGCAGGTCGTGATAGTTGGTGTGGTAACGGACGCCGTCATCGAAGGTGCCGGCGGTTTCGAACAGCCGGTCACAGACGGCCACGGTCCGCAGATCGGGATGCGCGTCGATGTGTTGGCGTCGCCGTTTGCCGACCACGCCGTAACCGGCGATGCCGACCCGCAGTTTCGTATCGTTCATTCGGGCATGTCCATGTAGGTGGCGGTGACCGGGTCCGCAAGGAGCATCGCCTCGGCGCGGGCGGCGTCAGCAGGCGTGTCGACGCCGATCGTCTCCTGTTCCGAGTGCACCAATTGAACGGGCAAGCCGTGTTCGATGACTCGCATCATGTCGATACACTCGATTTCTTCGAGTGGTGTGCGCGGCAGTTGCCCGAACCGGTGAATAAAGGCCTTGGAAAAGCCGATGATACCGGTTTGCTGATACGTGGGGATGGGTTGTCCCGGCTCGAGACGATATCGGGACGGAATGGCGGAACGGGAAAAATAGAGGGCGCCGCCGTTGGGGTCACCGACCGCCTTGACGCAGTTGGGATCGTCATGGTCCTCGGTCTTATAGATCCTGGACACCAGGTTGACCACGGGAACATCGGATGCCGAGAAGGTTCGGGCGATCGCCGAAAGCATGGCCGGAGAGACCATGATCTCGTCGCCCTGCACCATCAAGACCAGATCATCGTCCGACAAATAACCACCGATCAAGGCAACCGTCTCATCCGTGCGATCGACGCAACCCGGATGACTGTCGGCCGTCATGACTACTTCCGCACCGTGGTTCCGGGCGGCAACGCGGATCTCTTCGTCACAGGTTGCAATCACGACCCGTTCGAGATCGGGGCAAAGCCGGCAGCGCTCAAAAACATGAAGTACCAACGGCAGACCGAGCAGCGGTTCCAGTGGCTTGCCCGGAAACCGACTCGACCCCATTCGGGCCGGGATGACGCAAAGGCTTCGCGGCAAGGCCGTCAATCCTCCGCCCCGTCAACTATGTCGGCAGGCCGTCCCAGGGCATACCGCATGGCCGTAGCGTCAGTACCATAGGCGACGAAGGTGTAGCCTTCGGCGATACGAGCCCGCAGGGCTGCCGGATCCGGTTCGACCTGGTGTATGCCTGTTGCCTTTCCGTTTCTGATGCCGGCGGCGCGAATGGTCTCGACGGCAACCGCGAATTCGGCCGTAGTGAAGTTGCCGGCATCTCCCAAGCTGGCCGACAGGTCGTAGGGGCCGATGAACAAGGCGTCCACTTCGGGCAGCGCCGCAATGGCATCCACCGCCTCGACGCCGGCCGCCGTCTCGATCTGCGCGACCAGAACCGGTTCGAAGGTCTGGACGTAGTCGTCTAAATCATCTCCCCAGGTATTGCAGCGCGAGAGCCCGATGCCGCGTGTTCCGTTGGGCGGATATAGGCAGCGTCGCGAGAATCGGGTGAATTCTTCAGTATCCTCCACCGTCGACACGATCAATCCAGCAGCGCCGGCGTCGAGCAGGAGTCGGGCCAAGTCCGGATTAGGGGATGGAATGCGGGCCATTGGTGCAACGCCGCGCCGTTCGATCGCGATGAAACAGGCGGCGGCCCGTTCGATCGAGATCGGACTGTGCTCCATGTCGACGGCCTGCCAGTGAAAACCGCAGCTGGCCATGGCTTCGGCCAGAACCGGGTCGGCGACCATCGACCATGCGCCGACCAGGGGGCGAAGCGCCCTCAGATCATCCTTGATACCCACCTGTCATCCCGCCTCTTCGGTTGCCGGCGATCCCATGAAGTTCAGCCAGGCGTCGGCGTGTTCGCGCCCGATCAGCGTGCCGTCGACATCGCAGATGCGGCACGGATCGAAATTGCGGTCGCCGTTCAGGACGCGTCGCCTGACCGTCATCATCAGTTTCGACGTCCATAGGTCCATGAAGCCCCGATCGTTCAGATTACCGACGATCAATTTCTTCCCCCAGTCGTGTGCGCACAGCAGTACGTCGCCGTTGTAGTCCATGAAGAATTCGTAGCTCGGGTAATAGCAGTCCCTTTGCAGCGCCTGGCTCAGGCTGGGGCGGCTGTGTTCCGCGTTTTCCATCATGCCGGCGCGGTTGCTCATGGTGATGCCGAAATCCTCCTCCGGCGGAAGGTAGCGCTTGCGCACGACGTACCGCCCTTCCTCGAGTCCGGCATCCCGGCACAACGCCTGCAGCCGCTCGAAGTCCTCCGGTCCGTCGTAAACGCTGATGAGAATCAAGGAAAGACCGGAATCGAACAATCGGCGTAACCGCGCCTCGTTCAACGGGTCGCCGTTGGTCACCAGTTCGATGTGGGTCTTGGGCAGCCGCCGGCGGACCAGGGCGACGAGATCGTAAATGTTGACGTCGATCAGCGGTTCGGCGAATCCCGAGAAAATGAAAATGCCCGCGAAACCGGCTTCGGCGGCCTGGCTCACCAGTTTGTCGAGCAGGGCCGGCGTGACGAATTCCTTCAGGTCCGGGTAATCGGGGTCGCTTCTCGGACAAAAGGCGCACACCCGATTGCAGGTTCCCGATGGGCTTATTTCGATCGCCGAAGGCAACGGAATGACTCCGTGCCCCGTGTGCAGGGATTTCGATACCTGCTCTTTTTTGCGGTCGATGCTGGGGTCATAGAAACGGACCATCGGTCAATCTACTTTCATTCAGTCCGGTTTATCGGGTGTGGGATGATCAAGGTGCGTCGAGTGTCTCACGCGACGTCGCGTTCGTGAACACTTCTGACACGTTCGATGATCGAGGCAAAGAGTTCCGGCGTCGTGGCTGAAAACCGGCTGAAGCCGCTGAGGCAGGGGTCCGAAAAATCGCGGCGATACAAAACGATCTCATTTAATGCTTGATGGATCTTTTCAGCCCTCGCGTCGAACCCGATATGGGTGAAACTACCGTAGGACCGATAGGTCCGATGGCCCAACCGATCCATCGCCGACATGAAGGCGGCCTTGCCGTCCTCCAGACGTTGCGCAGAACGGTATACTTCGGGAACGTGATCAAGCATGTGTTCAAGCATCCAGACGGCCACCGCTGGGATCTCGTAGCCGGATCGAACCTTGTGAAGGTACCGGGCAACCGGTTCGTCGGCGACGGCACATCCGATACGAAATCCGGCGAGGCCCCAAGCTTTGTCAAACGTGCGGGTAACGATGAGGTTAGGATACTCCGCGACCCACGGAAGAACGGTTTCCTGATAAAAGGGATAATAGGCTTCGTCAATCAACATCACGGAACCCGCGTTTAGGGCCTCGTCAGCAACGCGTCGAAGCACCTTCTTTCCGAGAATAGTGCCGGTCGGGCTGTCGGGATTGGGCAGGCAGACCAGCTTCGGGCGCTCGCGGCGGATGGTCTCGATGAGGGCCTCGCTGTCGAGCCGCGGGCCGTCGTCCGACGGCTGATAGGGGACGATGGCCTCACGCGCGCCGTAGATGCGGCAATAGACGGCGTACATGGCGTAGGTCGGCGCCGTGCGGAGGACCGTGTCGCCGGCGTTGACGTAGGCGTCGAAGGTCGAGCGGATCGCCCCTTCGGAACCGGCGGCAAGGACGATCTGGTGGGGCGGGCAATCGAGATGGTCGGCCAGCTTGTGGTAGACGTCGCCGAGTTCCGGATAACTGCGGAACGCCTCTTTGGGCAAGTCGCGGACCAGGCCGGCGACCACTTCGGCCAGCGCCGGGTCGGTATTTTCGTTCTTGTCCAACCACAATTTCGAAGGGTCCCGGTGGCGGTCGCCTAGCCAGTCGGGTCTCGTCAGCGTCGGGTCGGCCAGGGGAGCGCGGGGTTCAGGATGCATGGGGTTCCTTCGCAGGCGTTGCCGGTTGGAGGTTGGAAAGTTCCACCATGCGGTGGAAGGATTCGTTGCTTCGCATCAATTCGTCGAAGCTGCCGATCTGTTGGATGCGGCCGTCCTCGAGGAAGGCGACGCGGTCGCAATGGCGAACCGTGCTCAGCCGGTGCGCGATGACGATGATCGTCCGCGTGCTGTGCAGGTCGCGCAGGGTATCGGTGATCTGGCGTTCGGTTTCGCTGTCGAGCGCCGATGTCGCTTCGTCGAGGACGAGGATTTGCGGATCATGGTAAAGCGCCCTCGCCACGCCGACCCTTTGCCGCTGCCCGCCCGAAATGCGGATGCCGCGTTCGCCGACGATGGTGTCGAGGCCGTCAGCCATGCCGTCGACGACCTTGTCGAGATGGGCGATTCGCAGCACCTCTTGGATGCGCGCCTCGTCGCATTCGTCGTCGGTGACGCCGAGCGCGATGTTGCGTCGCAGGCTGTCGTCGAGCAGGAAGATGTTCTGCGGCACATAACCGACGCGCCCGCCCCAGAAGCCGGGTCCTTTCGGAGCCGCGAGGCCGTCGATCATCAAGTCCCCTTCCGTCGGCGGCAGTAACCCCAGAATGATATCGACCAGGGTGCTTTTGCCGGCGCCGGTGGCGCCAACGAAGGCGACCGATTCGCCCTTCTCGATGGTCAGGTCAATGTCGCGAAGGGTCCACGCCGATGTCCCCGGATAGCGGTACTTGACTTGGGCGAGCCGGATTTCCCGCTCGAAGGTCATCTCCTCGCCTGCCGTCTTGCCGTCCGCCGGCGCGACGATGTCGCGCGACGCCGTCAGATCGGCGAACACGGCGTCGAGCAGCGGTGTCGACTGTTTGATCGCCGATGCATTGTGCACGATGCGGTTGGCCGACGGAAAGACCCGGAACGCGGCCGCCGCGAAGACGGCGAGGATTGGCAGGGCCTCCTGGATGGAGCCGTATTCGGCGATGATCACGGCGAAGACGAGGATCGTGGCGAAGACGACGACGACCTCGCCGTAAATGCGCGGCAGCTGGTTGAGGACCTGGAGAAAGGCGGAGATCCGGGCCGCCTCCAGGGCCTTGGTCCGGATCGCCTCGACGAAGTAGGCGGTGCGCCCGAGAACCATGTTCTCCTTGGCGGCGCCGAAGCAGAAGTGCGACCACTTGGCGATGGCACGGTTCAGTTCGCGACCGCGCTGGCCGATCGAATAGAGCTTCTTGCGGAACGTCAGATAGAACAGGACCAGCGCCACGGCGACGATGCCGCCGGCGATGGCGGCGCCTTGCGGCGCCACGATGAACAGCGCCGTCACCGCACCGGCGGCCAGGAAGACCTCAATCAACATCGACATGAACGGCTGCAGGATACCACCGACGATCCCCGGCGCCGTGTTGGTGACGTCATATACGGCGTTGGCGGAGTTGATGTCCAGGTGCTCTTCGTAGGGCTTGCGGGTGAAGGCGGTCAGCAGCTTCATCGTCATGCCGGCCTGGATCGTCGTCACGAAGAGGGACTGCCAATAGACGGCGATGCCGACCAGCAGGTTCTTGACGACGAAAACGCCAAGCAACAGGGATGCCATGAACCAGAACTGTGACATCGGACCCCCGTCCTCGAATTCGGGCAGGTAGTCGCCGACGAACGCCAGTGTTTCTGTTTCCTCCGGACCGAGCGCGACCTGGACCAGCGGCAGGAACATGCCGATGTTGAGCATCTCCATCAGCGCGCTGAGCAACATCAGGGCGAAGACGCCGATCAGGCGGAGCTTGAGCCGCGGCTCAAGGAGTCCCAGGACCCGCGACACGGCGGACGGAATGCCGGTGCCGGCGCTCATGCCGTGACGACGCCTCGCGGTCGTTCACCCTCGACGTCACCGGGCTCGATCAGGTGGACGTGCTGCATGGCGAAACGGGGTGCTATTCGGCTGACCATGGGGCCGGATTCTCCCTCCGGGTAGAGGCCGTCATATATCTGTTGCAGGCGTACGATTTCCGCCGTCGGCTCGACGCCGTCCAACTTTTCCATCATGTCCATGCAAATTCCCAGCACTTCCTGAGCGGTGTTCTCCACCCAGCGCAACTCCATCCTGGCGGCGAGAGCGCTCAACGAGTCATTTCGCCAGTCGAGATCGAAGAACCCCATCCGCTTCAGTTCCGGGAAGGACACCCATTCACCCGTCGCCCGGCGCAGGAGCTTCGGGTTATAGATGTTGTTGGGCCCGTGCCCCGCGTGATGATAGGTCGCCCAGTTGGCGAGGGCGATCGGAACGTTGAAGATCATGGAAATGTTGTTCAGTCCGGCCGCGCCGCCGAGAAAGAAACGACACTTGGCCGGCAGGTAAATGTCGCCGAACGGGGACCGGAAGTGGCTCGCATAGTCGATAATGCGCGGATGCAGGCCTTCCGACAGGGGCGCCAGCACGGCCGAGCCCATGCGCACGGCGTAGCCGCCCTGTTCGGCAATCCACGTCGCCGCGTCGAGATAGTTCTCGATCGAACAGTTGCGGTAGCTGTTGCCGTCCTGCCAATCCCCCTGGTCGCCGAACCCCTCGCGGGTCGCCAGGTAGGCGGAGTCCCGCGTATGGAAACAGACGAACCAGTCGTCGTCTCCGATGCCCATGGCGTCGAGCAAGGCGCGGCCACGCGACTCTTCGTCGGCGGTGAACGACAGTGTCGGCTCCTGGTCCTTGAACAATTCGTGGCGCCCGGGTTCGTTGACGGGGATCGGCTCGAAGAACCGCGTCCGCCTCAGGATCGGCTCGAAGCCGTAGGACGCCCGACGCAGCCACCGGCTTTCGATGACGTCGAGCCTGCGTTTCCACATGTCCAACAAAGGCTGGTTGGCCGGGTTCCAGACGATGAAAAAGACAGTCGTCCTCGGGCGCGGTCCGCTCATGCGTTGTCGGCGCAGGTATAACTCGACATCCGTCGAAAGATGGCCGATCCGTCCCTCGATGAAGAATCCGATACGAATACGCCAGAACGGTTCGACGACATAGAGTATGGGCAGAACAACCGTCGTGAACAGAACGGCCGCCACCGCGCGATACATCCTGAAAAGGTTTTTCCTCACAAGACCCGCCTTGTCCCGGGTTGCGTGTCGCGGAAAGGTCCACACCGTAGACGCCAGGCATTCGCGGCAACGTCGGCGCAAATCTGCTCGGGTGAGGTCAAACGGATGCCGGTGGCGGCGACCAGTTTTCCGGATTGCATACTGGTGTCTAGAGCGCGGCGCTCGGCCGTTGGGAAATCGGCCAGTCGGCAGCCTTCAATTTCCGGATCGCAGGGCCCGTAACGCCTTAATTCCCGGAGCAGTAGGCGAAGCATATCGATCCGTGTCATGGCCACCGGTCCGGCCACGTGATAGAGGCCGCGAAGGTCACGCTCGATGGCGTCGACGAAAGCATTGACGGCGTCGTCGATCAACACCGGTGAGAAACGCTGGCCCTCGGCACAACGAATGACCCCACCCGCCTCGAGGCTGGACAGCCAGTTGGTGAACAGCGTTCCGTCGCCGGGTTCGGTGCTGACGACGCTGGATAACCGAAGGGTGGCGTAGGTCGCTTCGGCCGTCTCGAGGAACCGCTCGATTTCCCGCTTCTGCTGACCATATTCGGTGATCGGCCGGGTCGGATCCTTTTCCGCGTAGTTACCCTTCTCGCCATCAAATACGGCGCGCGACGAGGCGAAGACCGGCTTGATTCCGTGGTCCCAGAGCCAGGTGATAATGCGTTTCGTTGCATCCACATTGACTGCCGCTGTCGCCGCCTTGTCTCGAAAACACCTGTCCGGATCGGTCTCGGCGAGCAGGATAATCGCGTGACTGAAGCGATGCGGTTGCTCGACGACGTCTGAAATCTCCATCGTCGGAACGTCGAAGAACAACCCGTTCGGGACGCGGTGCCGGCGATAAGTGCCGACCGTCCTGTTAACGCCCAGGGCGCGCTGCAGATTCCTGCCGATGGCACAACCGGCGCCGAGGATCAGTACCTGCGACCGTCGTTCCATGGCTTCCTCCATCATACGCCGGCGACGACCCGGTCCAACATCCGGTCGATGGCGGACCGGCTCGACGGAGTTTCGATGCCGAGCAGGTTCTTGAGGCGCTCCATGCCGAGGGTCGTGTTTCGCGGGACGGTGAAACCGAGGGGCGCCGACGCTGCGGACGCGGACTTTACCAATGCGCTGCCGGCGCCGAGGCGGCTGGCCAGCATTCGGGCCGCAGCCAGATAGGTCACGTCCTCGTCGCCGGAGGCCTGAAAAATCCCGGGCTGCCGGCGCTCCAGCAGGCGGACGATGACGTCGACCGTGAGCGTCAGGGAAAGCGGGGCAAAGACCATGTCGGCAAACGCCTCGACGGCCTCTGATCTCGAAAGGCGGTCCCGCCAACCGACAAACAGGGGCGGCCGCGCCTCCAATACCTTGCTCAAGCGAAGCACGGCGGTGTGGGGTGCGAACTTTAGAATCTCCTCTTCTGCCCGCGCCTTCTGTCCGCCATAGGCATTGCTCGGTCTAGTCGGCTCTTCTTCCCCCGGGAACGCCTTGTCACCGGAGAACACTTGGTTGGTCGACAACAGCAAGGTGAAGCAACCGCGATCGGCGATCGCAGTCGCTAGTTCCACTGCGGCGTCGACATTGATGCGTCCGGTAGCTTGAGGTTCGCGCTGGCACGCTTGAAGCGAGGTGACGGCAGCGGCAATTAAGCAAACACCGGCCCTTGGCAGGGAATCAGGGGCGAGCGGCCTGTTGAGGTCGAGATAAAAGGTGCCGTCGCTTGCCGCCTGCCGCCGGCGCGTCGTTCCAGCCACCTCGATGCCGTCGGCACTCAGGCGCGCGAGAACGGCGCTTCCGATCCGGGAATCAGCCCCAATGACGAGGGCGTTCGTCATAGGCGTATCGTCTTCACAGAAAACCGCCGGTGTCGGAGGAGTCGTCCAACTCCCGAAACCATCTTCTTCGTCGGCTGTTTCGATGGGGTCAATTCTGCGTGTCGAAAAACGAATCGCGAGACGTATCTCGGCCACATCACGTAGGTTTTAAACCAAAAATAAGAAACTGTTTTCCGAGAAATCGCCATGCGAGCGGAAATCTCAGGTATAGCCTTACAAGAATAGGGATCTTGGGAATTCGTGATTTCGTTGTATAGGGCAGAAAACGCGGAACCACCTTGCTGACTACAAAACCGGCCTTCAAAAACCCCTCTTCGCACGAACGGTGCGTGAGAGGAATATGGTGATCATAAAAATCCCAATACGACTCTTTGGCATAGAGTATGTTTGGTTGAATGGCGATAAAACGTCCACCCGGCTTTAACACGCGGTACGCCGCATGAAGCACTTGATCCATTGCCGTTTTGTCCGGGAGATGTTCAAAGAAATTACTCGTGAAACATACATCGACGGATTCATCGTCAAGGAAACGGAACGCAAACGAATCGCTTGTATGAAGCTCCGTGTCTTCTGACAGAAACGGTTGAACACCGGCATTCTGATCGACGCCAATCTTCTTCCCGGCCTTTATATGTCGCAGGAATTCGCCGAATCCGCAGCCGATGTCCAAAACGGTGTCGGTCTCGCCTATTTGGCGCTGGAGGTAGGAACAAATCTCTTTCCAGACAGCATCCTTTTCCTTCAGCTCTCGGTCGGAAAACCGAGCCTGATAAAGACGTTCTACGGAATCCATGATTTCTCCTTAGCGTCAGCCGGACACCCAAGGGCGGCTATGCGTCAGCCGCAAAGACATTGCTTTCTTCGAGATCATTCGAGGACTGTTTCAGCCAATCAGTCCTTTCGCTCGAGCCGCAAGTAGTCTTCCTTGTAGGACAGGTCCGTCGTTTCCTTGCGGACGGCCGAGCCGATCCGGCAGTGGTGACAGGTTCGGCAATCCTCGTTCATGTCGAGCGGATCGTTAACGTGGGCACGGAACTGGCGAAGGGTCTCACCGTTCCAAATGTCCTCGATGGATTGTTCGAAGACGTTGCCGAGATGGGTATTCGCGACCGGGCACGGATAGACGTTGCCGTCCGGCTGGATAGTGAGGCCGTTCCAGGGCAGGCGGCAGAACCGGTGGCCAAGGGCTTCCGTCTCCTTGCGATTGACGTCCAGCTCGCCGGACTGGAGAAACAGCTTGACGCCTTGCGCCTCGGCATAGGCCTTGGCGTGATTGGTGACGGCGGTGAACCGTTCCTCGTCGTGGATCGGCCGCTGATCGTCCAGGGCATCGTCCATGGCGCGGAAGAATGTCAGCTGCACGCCCTCCTCCGCTTCGTGTTTCTTGGCGAAATCGATCGCCATTTCGAGTTCCTCGATGGCATCGAGCATGCCGACCGTCGAAATCCTCAAAATCGGGTATTTGGTTCCGCGCGCCTTTTTCAGTTCGTTCAGCCTCGTCAGGTTCTCGTCGACCTTGCCGAGGCCGTCGTAGCCCATGTGTTTCTTGTAGTGTTCGGGCGTGAAGCCGGTGATGGACACCGTCAGGAAGGTCAGGTTGCCGACCAGAACGTCAAGGACCTTGTCGGTGAGCAGGATACCGTTGCTCGAGAAATAGGTCTCGATGTCGAATTCCGAGATCTTGCGGAAGATCGGCACGAAATCGCGGCACGTCAGCGGCTCGAACTTGTCGTGCAGGGTCAGCGATTTGATCCGCGACAGGGCGGGGACGAAATGCTCCTCGAACTGTTCGTAACTGACCTGGTGAACAGTATCCGGCTCGAAAATGCTGAGATGGCAGAACGTGCAGCGAAGGTTGCACTTCTCGCTCAGCTCAAGGGTTAGGATGACCGGAAAGGCTTCCGCCTCGGCCAGATTGGCAGAATCGTATTTCATCGCAATGCTCCAGGCATCTGAATATCTATCCGTCTAATTCGATCGTGCCGTGTTTCGGGTCGAAGGACCGGCAGCCGACGCAGAAGCTGATCTCGTTGCGCCGGCCGTGACCGTGCTTATCGCGCACGGCCTGAAAGGCGTCGCCCCGCCATACATCGGCGATGCTGTTTTTGTTGATGTCGCCGAGCATGACGTCGGCGTCAGTGTCGTGCGGGCACAGGGGAACCGTTCCCATGGCCGTGATGTGCATCGTCGACCAGAGGACGATGCAGGGGTCGATGTCGATCTCGTCGTCGCTGTAGGCGCCGTCGTCCTCGGCGTCCCAGACCTTGGCGTTGCCCCAGTTGTGTAGGGGCTTGATCTGCAGCCAGTCGTCGGGGCCGGCGTGCGGTTCCCAGAACGCCTTCCAGCGGCGCATCGCTTCCTGGCGTTCCGGTTTTTCCGGGTGCGGACAGATGGCACGAACCCTGATCAGGGTCTCCGGACGGACGGCGTCGCGCAGGCGGAAGAACTGCTTGATGTTGTCGACGACGGTGTCGAAGTCGAGCCGTACGCGCATACTCTCGTACTCCTCCTTGTCGACGGAATCCATCGAGATGAGGAGCTGGTCGACGCCGGCCTCGAGAATTTCCCGGCCGCGCTTCTCGTTGAGCAGCGAGGCGTTCGTGGTCAGGGAGACGAACTTGATGCCGGCGTCCTTGACCCGTTTGATGCGTCGGCCGATCTTCTTGTCGAGCAGCGGTTCGCCGGAGCGCGTCATGTTGACGCATTCGACCCACTCCGTGTAATCGGCCAACTCCTCGACGATCTTGTCGAACAGCGGGTCCCGCATCAGCGGCTGCGACATGTCCCACTGTTCGACGGCGCAGAACGGACAGCGGGCATTGCAGTGGCGGATGGTCTCGATCTGGAAGTACTTGGGGAAATAGAGGGCGTCCTCGATCTTGGCCAGGTTCAGCCGTTCGGCGAGGTCGTCCATCTCGCGGCCCAGGTAGGAAGCCGGTACTCTGTGTTTTGGGGCGGTCAACGGCTGCTCGTCCATGCGCTTACTCGAAGAAGATGAATCCAAGGTCACCAGTATATCCGGCGCGGTCGGCGAACCACTGCCATTCTTCCGGTGCATAGAAACTGCGGCAGGTCAGTTGCCAGTAGAGCAGGTTGGCCTTTTCCCGCTCGTTTCGGAACGATTCGACCATGACGTACTTGCGGGCGCTGTTGCCGACCCGTTCCATTTCCCGGAGCGCACGCCAGAGATCGAAGTTGGGCAGGTTGTGCAGCGCGCCGAGCGATATCACGCAATCGAAGCTGTCCTCGTCGAAGGGAAGGCCGGTCGCCGTGCCTTCGTGAAGGCGGGCCTGGATTTCCGGTTTCGCGTTGGCGATCGCGTAGGCCGAGATGTCGAGGCCGGTGACCTCAAGGCCGGGAACGACCTGCGTGAATTCGTAGAGCAGAAAGCCCTTTCCGCAACCGATATCGAGCAGACGGTCTCCGGCCTTGAGGTCATAATGCGCCGCCATCGCCTCGGCGACCGGCAGCCAGCGACCGTCGTAGTGGTAGCCGCCGTAGCCAAAATACCGCGGACCGTCCCAGTATTCGGCGCCCCACTGGGTGGCGACCTCGGCGCAGGCCGCCTTGTCGTGTTCCGTTACCCGTCCCACGTAGTCGCGCTTCGTCGCCTTGTGGAGCGACTCGGTGAAATTGATGATCGCCATCTCAGGGTTCTCGTCTTGAAAGCGGGCCCGGCGGCCGCTCGGGGCGGCGCCCGTTCTTATGATGGCGGAACCTAGTGAAGTTCAAGTGCGTCGCGCGTTTTTTTTCGGATTTCATTGAGCTCGTTGATGGTGACACCCCAGATCTCGGCCGTCTTCTCAATGCGGTCGGGCGCGAAATTGATGCGGTCCCACTCGTAGGCGCGAAGAACGCTGACATCCTTCGGCGTCCAGTCCGGGCCCTCGATCTGCGAATGGCGCCATTGCACCGTCAGCTCGTCCTCCGAGGTATGCAGCGCGTTCAATTCGATGGCCATGTCGTACATCGGCGTTCCCTTCAGCGGCACGGCGACGAAGAACTTGACGTAATCGGCGTTGCAATGCTCGGCGAAGTGGATCGTTTCGCGGATCTCTTCCCAGGTCTCGCTCGGCGAGCCGATGATGAAGTTGGCGTTGACGAAGATGCCGTGGCTCTTGATCTCGGCGATCTTCTCGGGAACCAGCGACAGGTCCTTGATCGGCTTGCGGATGATGTCGTTGAGAACCCTCTCGTTGCCCGATTCGATAGCGACGTTGACGCCGACGCAGCCCGCCTGCTTCATCAGGGTCAGCAGTTCGTCGTCGAGGATGAAGATGGCGAAGCTGCTCGACATCCATTTCATGCCGAGGTCGCGATCGATCATCTCGCGCAGCAGCGCCTTCGCCACCTTCTTGTGGGCGAAGACGTTGTCGTCGACGATGTCGAGCCCCTTGACGCCGTAGTGATCCTTGAGAAACTGTAGGTGATCCACCACGTGCTTCGGGTCCATGGCGCGGATCTTCTTGCCGGCGATCGATTCGACCTGGCAGAAGGTGCAGGCGAAGGGGCAGCCGCGGGTCGAGATCAACTGGTATCCCGGCAATTCGGGGTAGCGGTTCGGTCCGGCCCGGCGGTGGGCGTTGAGGTAGTCCTCGAGCTTGACGTATTCGTAGTTCGGATGGGGCAGGGTGGTCAGGTCGTCGACGAGGACCCGGGGCTGGATCTGCAGGCCGTCGGCGCTTCGATGGACGAGGCCCTTTTCCGGCATCGGTCCCTTGCCGTCCATCCACAGGAAGAACTCCCGGAGGAAATACTCACCCTCGCCGTGACAGGCGCAGTCGACGTTCGGGTTGGTCATCGCCTCGCGCGGCAGGGTCGTCACGTGGACGCCGCCGGCGATGGTGATGATCCTGGGGTCGACCGATTTGACGATGTCGGCGGCGATGCCCAGCGTCGAGCCGTATTCCGAGGTCAGCACCGAAATGCCCACGTAGTCGGGCCGATACGCTTCGATCTCGCGGCGGAAGTCGTCGGTCGACATTTTGTAGTGATGGGCGTCAACGATCTTCACGTCGACGATGTCGTCAACCATCGCCGCCAACAGACAGAGCGTCGTCGGCTGGAGTTCCCAGTTCGTATGATGGTCGACCTTGTGCCAGTGTTGGTTGGGGTAGGTGAGAAGAAGCTTCTTCTTCATGGTTCCCTCGATAAGAAAATCAGTCAGGTGTTCGTACTGCCGGGTGTTCGGCGATGGTCCTCGCCAATGATCGCAACCAACCCTCGTCGCCCCCTGCCGTGTCGGCCGGCCGACGGTCCTTGTTCGACCGTCGTTTTCATCGCCTCGATACGGTACGAATCATTCGCAAATGCCCGTTCAATATGGATTTTGTGTAGGGTGGAAACAATCACAATTAAATTATGGAATAGTCTCGGTTTTACCCGCTCGATTTAGACGAATACTTTGTGGTCCGGGTCCAGATTCATGAATTCGAGGACCGAGAGGTTCTTTGCATGACTGATACAGTGATGCCGGCAGTTTTCGGCCGGGTTGAACGAGAAGATCCGGCGGCGGTTCTCTTCCGAGAACCAGAAATCCTTGAATGAACGGTCACGGATCGAACCGAGCACGCCGGTCTTCGTATAGGCCTTGTCCTGGCAGGTGTAGACGACGCCGTCGGCGCCGACTACGGTCAGGAACATCAGGTAGGGACAGAGCGTGCAGGGCTTGTCGAACCGGTCCTCGAGATCATGGTAGTGGTTGACCACGTGAAAGGACGCGTCCTCGAGCCCGCGGGCGCGCTCGATTTCATCGGCGACGGTTTCCTTCAGGCCCCGGTGGTAGCGGTTGTTCTCGTTTGGGTCGTTGCCGACGATCGAGCCCGATATTTTCACGTGGTCGACGCCGACATCCTTCATCAGGCTGCAGACCTCGAAGACGTGCCGGTGATTGTCCTCGCCGACGATGAAGCTGACACCCAGCACGCAGTCGGTGCCGGTCGCGACGAAGGCGCGCATGTTGCGGATCAGGCGGTCGAAGTCGCCGGGCCTGGCGCCGCGCGACTGGCTGTAGCTCTCGTCGTCCCAGGCGTCGAGCGATACCCGGATCCAGGTGCCGTGCTCGGCGAAGGCCTCGGCCATGCGGCCTTGCAGGTTCGATCCGTTGGTCAGGGTGGCGACCCGCACCCCGCCCTTGGCCAGTTTTTCGACGATCTCGGGCAGCGGTTTGTAGAGCAAGGGTTCGCCGCCTCCGGAGAAGGTGACGGCCCTGACGCCCATGTCGACAATGTCGTCCGCCAGTTCGTGCATTTTCGCTTCCGGCAGGCGGTCGCGCTCATCCATATCGGAGCCGAGAAGCAGGTCGTCGTAACGATAGGCACAGTACCAGCAGTGGTGGTTGCAATGGTTGGTCGGCTTGATCCGTATGTGGACCGGCGGCGCCATGCGCTGTTCCATCAAGGCGTCGATCTGCTCGGAGAAGGAGAGGAATTTCAGGCTGCTGTATATTCTCGACATGGCTGACCTAGCGCTCCGATACCGTCATACCGCGACCGGACAGGAGCCCAGCTGTTTCTGAACCAGCCAGATGTCCTCGACGCGCCCGACGTCGGCCGGACCGGCGACGACCAGGCCTTCGAGGGCACTGTGCAGGCTGCCGCCGTTGTCGAGGAGCCGCCTGTAGACGTCCCGGCGCCGGCGGTTGTCGGGGGGTAGCATGAACACGGAATAACAGATGATGCCACCGATCGACGGCAGTTCGTCGAGGATGTTGTCGAGCATCATGAACGACCCCGGCATCGCATATTCGACGGCGCTCAACAGGTAGTGCAGGCCCTGGCGTTCGGCGTAGTCGCGGATGACGATGTTCTGGACGCGTTGCGGCACCTGCATGCCGAAATAGGCGCGGCTGCCGACATATCCGCGGTATCCTCGCGCATCAGTCATCGAACCCCTCCGGCCGCTCGTATTCCATGCCGATGCGGCTCGCCGGCCTCAGTGTGATCGGTTCGAAGAACTCGCCGAGGCGCTTCTCGGCGTAGGGCGAGAACACGCTCTTGAACCGGCAGTTCATCGACCACCGAGTCTCGGTCTCGGCGTTCACGCGGTTGCCGTGCATCAGGTTTTGGTTGAACAACAGGAATTGGCCGAAGCGGATGTCGATGAACCGCAAATGCGGCTCGACGGCCTCGTACAGCGCCTCCACGGGTTTTCCGTCGAAGTCCCTGAACCGCCGAGATATCTCCTGGTTCTTGTCGGGCGGCAGCAGGAACATGGCCTTGGTGGCGAAACAGTCGACCAACGGGATCCAGAGGACCATCTCGAAAGGCGAATCGCCGGACCAGACGTCGGCATGCAGGGGCAGCACCGAAGACTGGTCGTCCGGCATCTGGATGCTCAGATTGACGTTCCGCTGCATCGCCAGTTCGTTGCCGACCAGGCTCTCGATGCTGCGTCGGGCCAGCGAGAAGTAGCTCGGGCGCAAGTCTTCGAGGGCGTTGATGCGGCGGATGATCGACAGGCGGAAATCGTTGATCGTCGCTTCCGATACGTGGCGGCCGATGTGGTTCAGGAATGCGTCCGGGTCGGCCGGCGCATCCGTCTCCAGGTGGGCCGCCGCCGCCTCGACGACGCGCTCGCGGATCCACGACAAGCCCTCCCGGTCCTCGACGTCGCCGATGACGAAACCGTCGCGGACGAACCGCTCGCCGAGCCGGCGATCGTCGTCGATGAGGAAATCTCGCCTGGGCGCGGTCATGTCACGAACTCGCGGATCGCCTGGCAGACATAATCGACATCGTCGTCCGACAGGTACTGGTGGATGGGCGGGGTCAGGATCCGTCCCGCCTTGCGTTCGGTGACGGGAAAGGACCCGGGCCCGTATCCGAGGTCCGCCGCCGCCGGCTGCAGATGGATCGGCACCGGATAGTGAATGCCGGTCTCGATCCCCTGCTGGCGCAGGAACGCTTTCAGCGCGTCGCGGCGGTCGACCTGGATGACGAAGGTGTGAAACGTGTTGAACTCGTGGTCGCGGCAGTCGGGGACGAAGATGGGCAGGCCGGCCAGGTTGCTCCGGTAGCGCGCCGCGTTGCGGCGTCTCTTGTCTATGACGTCGTCGAGGTTGCCGAGCCGCATGCCGAGAAAGGCCGCCTGTAGGGTGTCGAGCCTGGAAACGGTGCCCCAGGTGGCCACAGTATCGCGGTCGCTGAGGCCGTGGTTTCTGAACAGACGCAAGCGGGCCGCCAGGGTTTTGTCGTTCGTCGTCACGAACCCGGCGTCACCGGCGGCGTTCAGGTTCTTCAAGGGGTGGGCGGAGAAGCAGCCGACGTCGCCGAAACCGCCGGACTTGCGGCCGCGGTATGTCGAACCGATCGATTGGGCGGCGTCCTCGACGACGAGCAGGCCGTGGCGCGCCGCGATCGCCGCAATGGCGTCCATATTGGCGATGCGGCCGGTCAGGTGGACCGGCATGACGGCCTTGGTGCTAGCGGAAACGGCGGCATCGACCGCGGCGGGGTCGATGTTCTGGTCGTCGAGCACGTCGGCGAACACCGGTGTGGCGCCGACGGCGACGATGGCGGCGGTCGACGCGACGAAGGAGTTTGGTGGCGTGATGACCTCGTCGCCGGGGCCGATGCCGAGCGCCTTCATACCCAGGATCAGGGCATCCGTCCCCGAATTGAGGGCGATGGCGTGGTCGACTTCGCAATAGTCGGCGAGGGCCTCCTCCAGCGCCTCGACCGCCCCGCCGCCGACGAAATCGCCGCGGCCGAACACGGTCTCGACGCACGCCATGATGGCGTCGCGTTCATCGGCAAACTGCGCCGGCAGATCGACGTAGGGCACCTCGACGGGGACGGACTTCACGACGGACGGCCCTCATAGAATTCGCGCACGGTGTCGACCACGTAGTTGAGCTGGTCGCGTTCCAGGTGCTGGTCCGCCGGAAAGGTGATGATGTCCTCGGCATGCCGGTCGGTGACGGGGAATTCGCCGGCCGCGTAGCCGAATTGGGCCAGACCTTCCTGTTGATAGAGCGGTATCGGATAATGCACCTTGGCCTCTACGCCGCGGTCTAGGCAGTGTTGGAACAGGCGGTCCCGGTCCTCGGCGAAGACGATGTAGAGATGATAGACCTGCGTGCGGTCCTTCGGCCTAGGCGGGATGCGGATTTGCGGTATCGATTGCAGGCGCTCATCGTAATAGGCGGCGTTGGCGATCCTGGCGTCGGTGATCTCATGGACGCTCTTGATCAGCCAGTTGCCGACGATCGCCTGGACGGAATCGAGACGGCTGTTGTAGCCCAGGATGGCTACCTCGTCGCGGTTCTTCAGGCCGTGATTGCGAAGCAGCCGCAGCCGCTCCGCGGTGGCGTCGTCGTCGGTGACGACGACGCCGCCGTCGGCCCAGACATTGAGGTTCTTCAGCGGATGCAGGGAAAACCCGCCGGCCAAGCCCCAGGTGCCGGCCCGCCGCCCCTCGATGTCGGCCAAAATGCCCTGGCAGGCGTCCTCGATCACCGGCAGGCCATGCTTCTCGGCGATCGGCATCAGTTGGCGCATGTCGGTCATGTAGCCGGTCAGATGGACGGGCATCAGCGCCCTCGTCTTGTCCGAGATGGCTGCCTCGACCTGCGACACGTCCATGCAGAAGGTGTCGTCGCAGTCGACGAACACGGGCCGCGCGCCGATTTCGTTGATGGCGCCGACTGTGGCGATGAAAGTGTTGGCCGTGGTTATCGCCTCGTCGCCGAAGCCGACGCCGGCCGCCTTCAGTCCGAGCTTCAGCGCATCCGTGCCGGAGCCGACGCCGATGGCATGCTTGGCGCCGATGACGTCGGCGAACCGGGTCTCGAATTCTGCGACCGGTTTGCCCAGCGTGAAATCGCCGGTCGGCACGAAATTTCGCAACTCATCGAGGATTTCGTCGGGATCGGCAAATTGTTGCGGGAGATAAGAGTAGCGAACCTTGAACATGGCGGGTATCGATCGTGTTGCTTGGTTTGTCGGGTCTTATTCCGCCGCGGCGCGCGACAGACTTTCCCTGACGGCGTCGGCGATCCGGGCCGGATTTAGCCCGTACAGTTCGAGAAGGCCGTCCTGCGACCCGTAGTTCTCGGGAAAGGCGTCGGGCAATGCCATCCGACGGATCGGCGGCAAGACGGCGGCGTGTTGCTCGACCAGGACGTCGGTCACGGCGCTGCCCAATCCGCCGCTGGCGACGTTCTCCTCGAGCGTGACGACGAGCCGCGCCCCGGCGGCGGCATCGAGAACCGCCGCCGCATCGAGCGGTTTTACCGTGTGGACGTTGGTGACCGACGCGGCCAATCCGTCGGCGGCCAAGATGTCGGCCGCATCGAGGGCGCGTTTCGCCATGACGCCGGTCGTCAGCAAGGCAACGTCGTCGCCGTCGCGCAGGCGGATCGCCTTGCCGATCTCGAAACCATCCTCGTCACGCGAGACGACCGGGTCGCCGCCCTTGGCGAGACGGATGTAGATGGGCCCGGGGTGGCCCGGAGTGACGGCCATGAAACGGCGCATCTCGTCGGCGTCGGCGGGAGCGACGACGGTCATGTTGGGCAACGACCGCATGATCGAGATGTCTTCGATGGCCGTGTGCGTCGGGCCCAGGGGCGCGTAGACGAGACCGCCGCCATTGCCGATCAGGCGGACCGGAAGGTCGTGCAGGCAGACGTCGATGGCGACCTGCTCGAAACAGCGCCGCGTGATGAAGGTGGCGATGGTGTTGACGTAGGGGATGAAGCCCTCGAGCGCCAGGCCGGCGGCCATTCCGATGATGTTCTGTTCGGAGATACCCTCCATGAAGAAACGGTCCGGCATCTCGGACTTCATGGCGTCCAGGGTGCCGGCGCCGAGGTCGGAGCCGACGAAAACGACGCGCGGGTCCGACTTCGCCAGCTGATGGACCATGTCGAGGCAGGTTCGGCGCATCAGCGGCCTCCCAGAGCAGCGTAGAGTTGGTCGAGCTCGTCGTCCTTGAGGCGGGATTTGTGGTGCCAGGCGGCATTGTGCTCGGCGTCCGGTATCCCCTTGCCCTTGACCGTGTGGCAGATGACGGCGTTCGGGGCCGTGCCGCCGTCCGGCAGGGACGACAGCACCCGGCGCAGGGCGCCGACGTCGTGGCCGTCGACTTCGCGGGTCTCGAAGCCGAAGCTGCGCCATTTGTCGGCCAGTGGCTCCAGCGGCTGCACCTCGTCGGTCGGCCCGTAGGACTGCAGCTTGTTGTAGTCGATGATCGCCGTCAGGTTCCCGGTCCCGTGCTTGGCGGCCGCCATCGCCGCCTCCCAGATCGCCCCTTCGTTGATCTCGCCGTCGCCGAGAACGACGAAGACCCGGTGGGCGGCGCCGCGCAGCCGTGCCGCCAATGCCATGCCGAGTCCGATTGACAGGCCGAGTCCGATTGACAGGCCGTGGCCGAGGGCGCCGGTCGACGCCTCGACGCCCGGCACTTTGCCGTATTCGGGATGCCCGCCGAGGCGGCTCGTCAGTTGGCAGAAGGTGTCCAGTTCGTCGACCGGGAAGAATCCCTTGTCAGCAAGGATCGCGTACAGCGCCAGGCAGCCGTGCCCCTTGCTGAGGATACAGCGGTCGCGGTCCGGCCAGGCGGGCTCGGACGGCCGGACGCGGAGGATGTCGTCGTAGAGAGCCCTGAGGATCTCGATCAGCGACATCGCCGGGCCAGGGTGTCCGCGCCCGCCCATTTCCATGGACCGGATGACCATCCGGCGCAGATGCATCGAGCGTTCGTCGAGGCCGCTGTCCGCGGTGTCAGTTAAGGAAGGCGTAGACGTCATCATCGTTCAGCGCTCTGAGGAAGTTGGTGGCGCGGCCCAGTTGGCGCGCCTTCTGTTGTTCATGGTCACCGCCGCGAGCCGTTTGGCGCCGGTGCCATCGCTCGGGCAGGAACTCGTTAAGGAGAATCAGGCACCAGATCAAGCCGAATACGGGATACAGTAATCGCACGCGCGAGCGGAAATGCCCGCTTCCGTCAGCATCGAACAGCGGTTCGACGCCGTGGAAGAACCTTTTCTGCATTTTCGGTGGCAAGTCCATGCCGGGATGCAGCAGGACGTCGCAAACCATCTTCACGGCGTCGTCCCAGCCGAAATACTCGAAATCGATGAACACCAGCGACCCGTCGTCGCGCCTGAGCGCGTTGTGAAGGCCGAAATCCGACGGACTGATCGTCTTCTCGAACTCGCGAACCTGCAGCATCGTGTCGTCGGCGGCATCGAGCGTCCGGCGCACCGCCGGCGCCAGGGAGCGCGACAGGAAGGCGCTGAGCGCCGGCTCGCCGCGGCCGGCGTCTTCGAGCCTGCGATAGCGCGCCGCCAGTTGATCGAGGGCGTCAGTGGCGGCAAGACAGCTCGCCGAGGCATTCCGCAGGCCCCGGGCGCCGGCGCTGTCGCGCAGTCCGGCGAGGGCCGAGGCGAGGGCGATCATGGCATCGATCTCCGCACCGCTGGAGTCGCTGACGGTTTCGCCGGAGACCCACTCGTAGACGCCGCAGTGGTTCTCACGATCGATGGCGATCGGTTTCGGCACGGCGGCAATGCCGTGCCCGCTCATGAAGGTCAGGGCCAAGTACTCCTGATCCAGCCGGTCGCGCGGGTCCTCCTTCTGCGGAGGATAGAACTTGACGGCGAAATCGCTCGCCTCGGTTCGCACCCGGTAGACGCGGTTGTTGCCCTCGGAACGGGCGCGGCTGACGGCGAGACAGGGCTGGCCGAGATGTCGCTCGATGATGTCGCCGGCGATCTTGTCCGCGTCAACTGGCGCCGAGGATGTCACGGCTGATTTCGTCCCATGTGGTGTAGGCCGGAAGGTCGGCACTGGCGTCGCCCGGCCTGGCGTTGGTGAACAGATACTTTTTGACATTTGCCGGAAACGCCGCGTCGCGGAACACTTCGGCCAGGTCATCGACAAAATGCGTGCAATCGAGCGCGGCGATACGGGCCACCTTCTCCTCTCGGGTCGATTCGAAATAGACGTTCGTTTCGGGGATGGCGAAGCCTCGCGTATCGAAAAAACCGTGACCGTCCATCCACCGTTTCGCCGCTTCGCGCAGATCCGTCTTCGAGCTGTCCCGTTTCGCATAACGCGTCTTGTGGCTGACGACGAACACGGAAATCCCGCGCTCCTTGCATCTCGACAGGAAATCACCAACACCGGCGATCATTTCGGCGCGGTCCATGCAGGGCCCGTAGACTTCGGCCTGCAGGCGCTGCCATTTCAACTCGCCACCGTCGAGGCGGCGGATGGTATCGCGAATGGCGTTCTTCGCCGCCGGCCGCTCGACCCAACTCTGCCGGATCGCGATTTCGGAGAAAAGATGATCATATCCGGCGATGGTGTTGTCGAAATCAATACCGATCTTCACGGCGCCCTACTTGAGGCTGACTTCCTGCATCCGCTTGATGTTGTAGTATCGCGAATCGTCCATCGAGTCGGGCAGCTTGCCGGCACCGAAAGCGGCGACCAGGTCGCGGACCGCGTCCTCGATCGTGTGCGATGGCTCGAAACCCAGTTCCGTGCGCATCTTCTCCGACGACACGTGATAGGAACGCAGGTCATCGGTCGGCTCCACGTCGACAGTCAGATCGCCGCCGACGACCTTGCGCACGATATCGGCCAGTTCGAGCAGCGTATGGTTCTCAAAGCCGGCGTTGTAGATCTTGCCGTCGATCTTGTCGTCGGGCTGATCCATCAGGAACAGGTAGAGCCCGACCATGTCATCGATGTGGATATTCGGGCGTTTCTGGCTGCCGCCGAACACCCGGATGCGGCCGTTGGTGACCGCGTGGTTGGTGAGGATGTTGACGATCACGTCGAGCCGCTGGCGCGACGCGAAGCCGCAAACGGTCGACGGTCGGATGGTGCAGGTGACGAACCCGGGCTCACGTTCCTCTTCGAGAATTTCCTCGCACAGGACCTTGAACTTCGAATAGTCCGTCAGGGGTTCGAGCGGCAGGTCTTCCGTCACCTCCGCTTCGTCCTTGATGCCGTAGACGCTCGACGACGAGGCGTAGATGAAGCGTTCGACGCCGGCCGCCTTGGCGGCGCGCACAAGCGGCCGGAAGGAATCGAAATTGATCGACTTACCGAGGTCCGGGTCGAGATCGTAGGACGGATCGTTCGAGATGCAGGCCAGATGAATGACGGCGTCGCAACCCTTGAGCGCCCGTTCGACGGTCGCTGGGTCCCGCAGGTCGCCCTTGACCTCGGTCAGGCGCGGATCGTCGCGATAGGCGGCGAAGTGCTCGTCGCCGTATAGGTAGAGGTCGAGAACCGTCACCGAATGACCGGCCTCGAGCAGTTGCGGAACCAGCGCGCTGCCGACATATCCGGCGCCGCCGGTCACCAAAACGTTCCAATTCTTCTTTTCCATTTCTGAACCCGATGTCGTTTCGCCAGGACCGCGCCGGTCACTTCAACAGGCGCGTCATATATTTGAGTAGGGCCGCCTTTTCAATGGACCGTCGATGGCCGACGATCGACACCTTCATGGCGCCGGCCGCGTTGCCGATGAAGCCGACGAGGTCCATGGTGCCGCCGGCCGCGACGAGAGGTGCCGTCACCGACAGAAACGCGTCGCCGGCGCCGACCGTGTCGACGACGGATTTGGTGAAGGCGGGGATGTTGGTCATGCCATGGTCGCGGTCGTAGGTGATGCAGCCCTTGTCACCGTGGGTGACGATGATCTTGCCGCAGTCGATGATCGTCGACAGATCGTTGACGATGACACTCTCGGTGTCCGAATAGCGGTCGGCCGCGGCAAGATGTGCCTCCGGTGAATCGATGCAGATGTAGCCGGCCTTCGGGTACTTGGTGATCAGGTTGTAGCCGAGGTTGGCGCTGTTGGTCTGGGTGTTGACGGCGAGGAATCGCGATTTGTTGACCAGGACGTCGATCGTCGATGACGAAATCAATCCGTGTCCGAAATCGGTGGCGATGACCAGGTCGAAGTCGCTCGCCTTGCCGGCGACGAGTTCGTTCAGCCCCGATTCCAGGTCCGGCGCCAGCGGCGAGTCGTCGAAGGTGTAGACCTCGAACAGCTTGCGCATGTAGCTGGGATCGATGAAGCTGGTCTTCCGCGTCGTCGGCACTCCGTCGCGATAGACCACCGTCAGCTTGACATTGGGCAGCAGGTTGCTGCGGATCAGGTCCTCGAAGCTGTCATCGCGACCGAGCGACGTGATGATCTCGACCTCGGCGCAAAAACTGGCGACGTGATTGGCGGCAGCGAAGATGCCGCCGGCGAAGGTCTCGCTGTTCTGGAACCGGGTGGCGATGATGTTTTCCTTCGCCGCCTTGCCCACGGCCTTGACGTAGAGGTACTCGTCGATGATCGCGTCGCCGACCAGCAGCACCTTGAAGTCCTTGACGCTCTCGACCAGCTCGGCGAGTTTTTCCTCGGCGCCATCCTGGCGCATCTTCTCCAGGTGGTCCTGCAGCGGGCGATCGTAGACGTCCAGGTAGCGGTTGATCAGGGCTGACGAACTGAAGGTTATGTCCTTGGTAAAGACCAGCCGGCCGCCGTGTTTCTCGACGGTCTTGCGTTCCTCGACGATCTTGCCGGTGACATCGTCCTCCGGGTTCTCGTAATCGGAGCCTTTCACGTAGAAATCGGGCTTGATCGTATCAAGAACGTTCTCGGCGCTGCTGGCGTGGCTGATGCCGACCCAGTCGACGTATTGCAGGGCGGCCAGCATTTCGGCGCGCAGGTCTTCCGGAAAGATCGGCCTGCCCGGACCCCGGTTTACCATCTCGTCGGCCGTCGTCGTGACGATCAGGAGGCCGCCCTCGGCCCGGGCACCTTCCAGGTAGCGGACATGGCCCATGTGCACGAGATCGAACACGCCGTGGGCGAGGGCCACTTTCTTGCCCGCGGCCCGCGCCTGTTCGGCGATCTCGCCGAGTTCGGTGATCGACCTGATCTTGTCACGCACGCTTTGGTCGCTGACGCGTTCGGAACCCGGGGGTGTTTGCGGTGTTTCGTTCATCGGCTCGCTTCAGGTTTCCGATTGGCCCAGATATTTGAACCAGTCGGCGGTCGCCACTTCGATCTTCTCCGGCGTCCACACCGGCGCCGTGCGCCAGTTGTCCAGGTGCTCGAGCATCTCGCCGACGCCTTGTTCGAAGGAGATGCGCGGCGACCAGTTGAGAAGGCGCTGGATCTTCTCTATGTCGGCGAACGTGCAGTCGGGCTCGCCGGGCCGCTTCGGGATGTAGGTGACGTCGCCGCCGAGCAGCTCGACCAACCGGTTGACGCTGTAGGTATCACCGGAGCCGACGTTCATGATCTCGCCGGAGAGGTCCGACTCGGCGGCCCGGACGAGCGCCTCGACGACGTCCGTGACGAAGGTGAAGTCGCGCGTCTGCGTGCCGTCGCCGACCACCGTATAGGGTTCGCCGGCGAGCTTCTGGGCGAGGAACACCCCGAACACGGCGCCATAGGTACCGGTCGTCCGATGGCGCGGTCCGAACACGTTGAAGAACCGGAGCGACAGCGCCGGCAAGCCGTAGGTCTGGCACCAGTGGATGACATATTGTTCGGCGACGTATTTGGTCAGGGCGTAGGGATATTGCGGACGCGGTTCGGCCGTTTCCGGCGTCGGGTAGGCATCGGGAATCCCATAGCAAGACGAAGAGGCGACGTTGACGAAACGCTTGCAGCCGGCGGCGCGGGCCGCTTCCAGAACCGAGATCGTGCCGTCGACATTGGCTCGGTGATAGATCATCGGGGCCTTGATCGAAGGAACGATGTCGGCCATGGCGGCGAGGTGGAAAACCCAGTCGACGTTATCGAAGAAGGCGCTGATGGCGTCATGGTTTTCGATAGATTGATCGAGCACCTCAAGATTCTGGTCCGGGTCGATGTGGGCCAGGTTGTCGCGATGGCCGCAGACGAAATTGTCGACGACGCGAACCCGATGACCATCCGCGAGAAGGCGGTCGACCAGGTGGCTGCCGATGAACCCGGCGCCACCGGTAACCAAACAGCTTTTTAATGACCTGTCGTCGTTCACCGGCGTTTCATTCGTTCGCGTGGAGTCTTCTTCATGAGCCGAACCGGCCGCGGGCCGGGGCCACCTGCCCGTTCGCGGCGTCGTTTTCCGGTCGCGGATTCCCGTCGCCTCGCAGCGGCCCGTGAGGCGTTTCCGAGGTAGGCGTAAATAACGCCAGAACGCCGGAATAGTCAAAGCGAATCGGTGCCGGAAAAGGCCGCGTCACGGCGTTCACAGTTCCATGAAGCGGGCCAGGATGCCGAGACCGACCGGTCCGCTCTTTTCGGGGTGGAACTGGCAACCGAAAACCCGGCCCGCGCCGATGACCGCGGCGATGGAACAGCCGTCGTAGTCGGTCACCGCGACCACGGTGTCGTCGCCATCGGGGTGGGCCGAGAACGAGTGCACGAAGTAGACCGAATCGCCTGGCCGGGTCGCTGAAAGCGGCGTTTTCTCCCAGTCCGCTCCGGGTCCGGGCATGAGCCGAGACCAGCCGATGTGGGGAATCTTGTGGACCCTGCCGTCGGCGCCGGTGGCCGGCACGGCGCGCACTCGGCCGCTCAGCAGGCCGAGTCCCGGATGGAGGCCGAACTCCTCGCTTTCCTCCATCATCATTTGCATGCCGACGCAAATGCCGAGAAAGGGACGGTCGGCGCGGCAATGGGCGACGATCGGCTCGACCATGGCGCTGTCGCGCAGTCCCGCCATGGTCCTCGAGAAGGCGCCGACGCCGGGCAGGACCAGCCGCGCCGCGTCGGCGACGGCGTTCGTGTCCGACGTGACCAGGGCCTCGGCACCGACCTCGGCGAAGGCCCTGGCGACGCTTCGCAAGTTGCCGACGCCGTAGTCGACGATCGTCACCGTCGCCGTCATACCCGGCGCAACTCCAGATTCGCGGCGATCCCGGCGCGGCGGATCTCCGGCACCGTGCTGCGGTCGAAATGCAGCAGGGCGGCCGTGGCGACGGCGTCGGCGCGGGCCGTTTCCACCGCCGCTACCATGTCCTCGACGGCCCCCATGCCGCCGCTCGTTATGACCGGGATATTGGTCGCGTCGCTCACCGCCCGGGTCAGGTCGAGATCGAACCCCTTGCGCGCCCCCTCGCGGTCGACCGACGTGACGAGGATCTCGCCGGCGCCCAGTTCCTCGCCGCGGCGGACCCAATCGACGACGTCGAGACCGGTCCTCTCGCGGCCGTTGTCCGTGAAGCACTCCCACCGTCCGTCGTCGATCTTCTTCGCCTCGACGGACAGAACCATGCACTGTGAGCCGAATTGCTTGGCGACGTCGGTGATCAACTGTGGTCGTTTGATCGCCGCCGTATTGATGGCGATCTTGTCGGCGCCGGCCAGCAGCAGGGTCCGCACGTCCTCGACGGAGCGGATGCCACCGCCCACGGTCAGGGGAACAAAGATGTTCTCCGCCGTGTAGGTGACGATCTCGTGCAGGTTGTTGCGCCCGTAGAGGCTGGCGACGATGTCCATGTACAAGAGCTCGTCGATGCCCGCGTCGTAATACCGCGTGGCCCGGTCGCGCGGGTCGCCGACGACCCTGAGCCCTTCGAGCTGCACGGTCTTGACGAGGTTCGGGCCCTTGATATCGAGTCGGGCGATCAGCCGTATGTGACTCATTGTCGTGTCCGAGATTGTCGTTTCGAAGACGGGATCAGCGGGACCGCCGGACGGCGGCGGGGCAGTTCGCCGTCAGTGCTGGAGGCCGGCGATGTGGTAGCGTTGTTCCGATTCCCGCCCCAGGTGCTCGTCGCCCGTGAACGGATGGCGGAACAGCTTGCGAACGTGAACCTTGGACAGGATGCGGCCGATGCCGACAGTCGAATCGCCGTAGATACCCATATAGCGTTCGATCAGTTCCCGCTGGCTGGGTTCCAACACGAAGGCGTATGTCTTCGGCCGGTCGAAGGCGAAATCGGCCACGGCGCTGGGCGATGCGGCCTCCTCGAAGGCCTGAATGCCGAACGAAAGCGTTGCTTCCGGAGCCGCGTCGAGGTCGGCGAACAGGTTGCTCATGCGCTTTTGGTGGTAGAGCAGCGCGTCGTCGATGAAGGCCATGGTCGCCGCATCGTCCTCCCCCGCCTCGGCCATGCATTGGCACAGGGTGACGCGGGCGAGGTCGACCAGTTGGTCGACATGCTGGGTGATGGCGAGTGTCTTGTGGACGAACAACAGGTTGTTGCCGAGCTGACCGGCGATGAAATTCTCTACCGTCCTCGGCTCGCGCACGAACGCGGCGAGATCCTCGCGGATGTCCCACAACTCGTTCTTCGTCGCCTCGGCGAAATCGGCGAACAGTCGGCCCAGGCCGCCGTCGACCGAGGCTTCCGTCAGCAGTTCCATCCAGCGGAACACGGAGACACCCCGCAGGCGAAGCAGTTTCAGGACACTGCCGAAAACGCCGTCGTTGTGGAAGATCGTCACGATCAGATGGAATTTCCGGCAGGCCAGATAGTCGTCGAAACTGAGCGTATCGTTGGCGACGCAGATCTCTTCGATCTCGGCGGCAACGATACGCTGGCCGAGGACCTCGAAATGCCCGTAGCAACGGGGCAGGACCCGGTAACGGCACGTCATCCCGTACTCGCGCTTGCTGGCCTCCGTGTGCATATCGGTCCCGGGAAGCAGCATCAGCTGGAACAGGTAGATGTTGGTGAACCCGGCATCCATGACGGTCTTGACCGTCTTGAAGTGGGCTTCCTTGCTGTCCCCAGGCAGGCCGAGGATAATCTCGCTGTAGGAGTTGGCGCCAATCTCGTTGGCGTCGAGGGCCAGCCCCATCAACGCGTCGGCCGAGATGTTGTCGCGTTTGATGTTCTTGAGGACAGTCTCGTCGAGGCTCTGCACGGAGCCGGACAGCCGCAGGGCGCCGTCGATGATCTTCGACGCCTCGAGAACCCGTTCCTTCTTGTTCTTGCCGGTCGCCACGTTGATGCACTCGGGCCATCCGTATTTCTCGCGGGTCTTGGCCAGCTCGCGGCAGGTGTCGAGGTCGTCGCGGTACATGGCGAAGTTCGAATCGGCGATGAACAGATCGTTGCGGCCGCCGCTCTCCCGGAGTCGGGCCATCTTGTCGCCGATGTAATCGAATTCCTGCGCCAGCTTATCGGCCGAGTTGCGGTAGACCTTGTTGTAGTAACGGACACCCTCGACGCAGAAGGTGCAGCCGAACGGGCATCCGCGGTTGGTTTGCACGATCGGCAGCAGGACGCCATCGAAGAACTCGTCCAGGCGGCCGCTAGCGTAAGGCGACGGGATCTCGGTGAGGTCGCGAATACGATCGATGGTGTCGGACAGATAGGGCGTTCCGTCCGCACCGATGGCGTGGACCGAGGAGATCCTGCGCCGTTTGACCTTTTCCACATCCATGGCGTCCGCCGCCAGGGCATCCAGCAGTCGCGCGAAGGCCAGTTCCCCTTCCTTGATGACGTAGAAGTCGATGACGCGATGACGCTGCAGGAACGTCTCCTGCTCGTCCGCCACGACCGGGTAGTTGGGCCCGCCGAAGACGATCACCGTGTCGGGGGCGTGTTCCTTGATGACCCGCGCGAATTCCAGGGACAGGGAGAAGTTCCAGATATAGTTGCTGAACCCCATGACCCGGGGCGGGCCCCGTTCGTTCAGCGCCTCGACCAGGCGCTCCGGATATTTGAAAAGGCGGATCGCCTCCGGGACGTCGATGACCTTCTCGGTGAACGTGGCGATGCCGCCGATCGCGTTCGGCATGACGTCGGCCGCCACGGTCTGCTGGGTATAGGTCAGGTCGGCGATCCAGACGGGAAAGTCGATCCCGCCGCCCGCCTCCGAGAAGCCCCAGTTGATATCCGCTTCGTTCATTTTTCTCCGCGCTGGACGACGAGAATCTGCGTGTTGACCAACAATCCCAACCCGTTGACTTGTTGATATGGGTTGTCCGCCGTCTCAATTGTATAGGCGCGCAACGGATCGTCGCGTTTCGGGATGGCGAAGGGCATCCGGAACGGCCGCCACGACCACGTCAGATCGAACCCGGTGTCGGCCATGATGCGCTCGAAGGTCGCCGTCGAAAAGACATTCCAGCCCGTCTCCCAGTCCATTTTCCCGGCATCGACCCGCCGGTAGCGGGTCAGCAGGTCGACCGGCTCCGTATTGGCCAGGGTGTGGACGAACAGGAAGCCGCCCGGCGCCAGGCACGACAGCAGGTTGACCAAAGGCGGCTCGAGGTCGTCGAAGATCTGCACGGTCCCGTTGCAGACGACGGTGTCGAAGGCGCGCTCGGCGAACAGGCGCTCGTCGAGAATGGAGCCGACCTCGAAGCGGACGCCCGGTTGTTTCTCGCGAGCATCGACGATCATGTTCTCGGAGATGTCGATGCCGGTATAAGAAGCGGTCGGGAACTGCGACAACAGATAGGCGATGAATTCGCCGGTGGCGCAGCCGACGTCGAGCACGCGCCCGGGCGCCTCGGCCGCTTCGGCGATGATGGCGGCCATAACCTTCCAGATTTCCTTGGGCTCGGTGACGCGGCTTTCGTTAAGGTAGATGCCGTCGTCGGCCAGCCGTTTGCCTTCGAACGCGTTGCTCATCGCTTCGTCGCCTTCCTCTCGATCACGCGGCGTTGCCGTCAGTTTCGGATACCATCTCCAGCGCCAATTTGGTGCCGGCCGCGATGGCGACGCGGGCCCTCTTGCCCAGCACCTCGCCGACCCGGTGCGGCGCCATGCCGTCGCCGGGCCGTTGTGCGACGACCATGTCGGCGGCGATGACGGTGCCGGCCGCGATGTCGGATGCGGCGGTCAGGCTCTTGCGGGCCCAGAGGCGCGACGCATGCTCCGCATCTGCCAGGTCTTTTGGTTGTCCGCCCCGGGCCGCCTCCACTTCGCGGATGTCGGCGACGAAACGGGCGAAGTTGGAGGGATCGCAGGATACCTTCCAGTCCTGGGCGTTCGGCACGTCGCGGTCGATGGTGATGTGCTTCTCGATGACGTCGGCCCCGAGGGCGACGGCGGCCAGCGGCACGGCGGTCCCCTCCGTGTGGTCCGAATAGCCGACCGGTCCGTCGAAGACCGCCCGGATCTGGGCCATCACGGCCAGATTAACGTCGGCCGGGTCCGTCGGGTAGCTGGTCACGCAGTGGAGCACGGCCAGGTCCCGGCAAACGCCCTCTGCCACCGCGGCGATGGCGGCCTCGATCTGCGCCATGGTGTACATGCCCGTCGACAGGATGATCGGCTTGCCGCGCCGGCCGAGTTCCTCCAAGTGCGGCCAGTTCTCGACCTCGCCGGAGCCGACCTTGAAGGCCGGGACGTCGGCCGTCTGGTCGAGGAAGGCGACGGCCGCCTCGTCGTGGCCCGTGCACATGAAAGTGATCCCGCGTCGATCGCAGTAGTCCCGGATTTCCAGCACCTGGTCGTCGCTCAGTTCCTTCTCCCGCAACCGATCGCGCCATTCCGGCGCGCTCGGGCCGACCAGGAGGTCGGTGCGGAAATGCTGGATCTTCAGCACGTCGGCTTTCGCCTCGACCGCCAGGTCGACCAGCTCGAAGGCCTTGGCCATGCTGCCGAAGTGATTGACACCGGCCTCGGCGATGATCAGGCAGGGCTCACCCGGGCCGACGGCGCGGCCGCGGATGGAGACGGTCCGATTGAAGGAGGGTTCGGTCACGCTCTAGTTCGGATGCCGGGCCGGCGATGGCATGTGCCACTGGATGTGCGGGTAGATGAGATCCTCGTCGATCCGTTCGGCATTGGCCTCGACCACCTCGAACATATGCTCGATGGTGGCGTCGGTCAGCAGATGTGGCTCCAGCCCCAGTTCCGGCAATTTCGAGTGTTTGGCGTTGTAGTAGTGCTCTTCGAGCTCGACGCGCGGATTGTCGATATGATCGATCGAGACCTGATGCCCGCGCGCCTTTCCGACGGCCTCGACCTTGGCCGCCAGGTCCATCACCGAGAACTGTTCGGTGAACTGATTGAAGACGCGAAACTCGCCCGGCTCGGCCGGATTTTCGGCGGCCAGTTCGACGCAGCGGAGGGTGTCGCGGATGTCGAGGAAACCGCGCGTCTGGCCGCCCTTGCCGTAGACCGTCAGCGGAACGCCTTTGACGGCCTGGACGACGAAGCGGTTGATGACGGTGCCGAAGACGGCGTCGTAATGGAAACTGGTCACCAGGTCGGGGTGCTGGCGGCACTCGTCCGTGTCGATCCCGTAAACGACGCCCTGGTTGAGGTCGGTGACGCGCACCCCCCAGGCCCGGCAGGCGAATTCCAGGTTGTGGGAATCGTGAACGTTGCTCAGGTGGTAGAAGGATCCCGGTTTCTTCGGGTAGAGCACGCGGTCCTTGCGGCCGTTGTGCTCGATATCGATCCAGCCCTCCTCGATATCGATGTTCGGCGTCCCGTACTCGCCCATGGTGCCCAGCTTGACGATGTGGGCGTCGGGGCAGGCGTGGCGGATGGCGAACAGCACATTGAGGGTGCCGACGACGTTGTTGTGCTGGGTGTACACGCATTGCTCGCGGCCCTGCATCGAGAACGGCGCCGACGGCTGTTCGGCGTAGTGGATGACGGCTTCCGGCTTGAAATCCTCGAAGACCTTGTAGGTCGCCCGCGGATTGGCCGCGATGTCGCAGACGGCGATGCCGATCTGCTTGCCGCTGATCTGGCGCCAGCGCTTGACGCGGGCCTGGAGCGAGCGGACCGGCATCAGGGTCTCAACCCCGACTTCCGCTTCCCAGTTGCGCTTGGCGAAATTGTCGACGACGGTGACGTCATGGCCCTTCGCGGAGAAATACATGGCCGTCGGCCATCCGAGGTAGCCGTCGCCGCCGAGTACGAGAATGCGCATGCTGTTTCCTTGGTTCCCTTGTTCCGTCGCGGTCATACGACCTGGTGGCGCAGTGTCCAGTCGTTGCCGTCCTTCGCCCAAAGATGGGGCGAGCGGAAACTGTCGATGGTCCGCCAGAACGTGTCCTCGTCGATGTCGATGTAGTTCAGGAAATCGGCGAAATACTTCTTCGGAAACTCGCCGTCGTAGCGTCGGACGAGGGCGACGCCTTCTTCCCGGGTGAGGTGGTGGTTGCGAATCTCCTGGGCCGCCTCGTAGGTGGCGCGGCCGATGCCGAATTTGACGAAGGTCGTGAAATAGTGGAATCCGTCGATCTTGTCGTCGAGGCTGGCGTATTTCGAGTAGGTGCCCTCGGTACGCTCCGGGTTCGGCGTGAAGCCGCAGTTCTCGACGGCGAAATAGTACATATCCTGCGGCCGCCACTTGTGATAGTAGCCCATGTGATGGACTTCGATGTTCGCCGTCTCGATGGCCTCGCGGGCCGGCGGCAGGTAGCACGCGAGGTCGGCCCGTTCGAAACCGGCGGCAAGCAGTTCGTCGTAGCCGAGCCCGCCCAGGTGGATTCTGGTGCGATCACTTTCGGGAACCGAATAGTAACCGCGGTCCATCGCCGGCTCGAAGGCCTCGGCGATGTTGGTGCCACCTTCGGCCTGGCTTTCGCCATACATGACGAGCTTGACGCCGTAGCGCAGGGCCGTCTTCGGTCCGACCTGCTTCTGGCCGAGGATGAACGGCTGGAACGGGTGCAGGAGGTTGAGGAAGGCCTCCCGCGTCAGGCGGCGGTGGACGGCCGGATTGGGACGGATCGACAGGTTGTCGAACCCGTCGTCGAGCCAGGCGTCGAAATTGACCCGGCCGATGTCCGTATACATGTTGGGTGGCCAGGTCACCGTCAACGGGTGCATGCCGTACTTGTACTTGAGGACGTGCGACACATACATGCTGTCCTTGCCGCCGCTGCCCGGTACGATGACGTCGTAGTGGCCGTCGTCGCGCCGATGACGGTCGAGCAGGGCGACCAGTTCCTTCTCGCGCGCCGGCCAGTCGATCTCGTTGTCCTTCAGCTCGTGGTAGCGGCAGGCCGAGCAGATCCCGTCTTCGTCGAAATGGATCGCCGTCTTGCGGTTGACGTTCTTGAACTCGACCGTCGACGACGGCCGCTGGTTTGAAACGACGCACTTGCGGCAGAACTGCACCTCCTCGGGGAGGTTCAGGTCGATCGCCGTGATGGCCGCTTGTTCGTGCGTTCTCGATGACACGTCTGGAACCGGATCTCTTGTCTGGTCGTCAGGCAGGGGTGCGAACGTTTAACACCGGCGATGGGGCAAGACAATGCATGTCGATGCCCGGGAGCGACGGGATCACCGGCGTCTCGATGGGGAGTGATGAAGCAGAGAATTGTTCAGCGGGAACGCCCCTATGGCGTCATGTGGATGGAACCGTTGATCCGGCGCCTAACTTGTCGACCCATATCGACTACTGCCTGTTTGGCCGTCGACCTGCCATAGTATCGGACATAGTGACCGAGGTGGAATTTCTTGATTTCCGCCTCGGCTCGGTCCCGCAGCTCCATCAGCTCGGCCGTCGGGATTTCGGTCAAATTAATATGAAGCTTCTCGCCCTCCCTATAGTCGGAAATCAGGTCGAGATAGGCTTCCTCATCATACATCTCGCGTACATACTTGTCGTAAACGTCGGTCCCGGGGAACGGCTGCAGCAGGTAGAAGTTGGGCGAAAGCAGGGGTTCCTTGCAGAAATCCACGGATTCCTGAATGGTGTCTCGCGTTTCTCCCGGAAATCCGAGCAACATGCTGGCCGTCGCCCGGATGCCGTGACGGCGCACGAGACGAAGAGCGGCCCGCGCCTTGTCGGGTGATACACCGGTCTTACCCATGTTCTTGAGAATCTTCGGACTGCCCGTCTCAATGCCGAATGACATGCGCACCAGTCCGGTTTTCCGGAGCAATGCGAGAAGTTCATCGTCTTTCTCGGAAAACAAATCGACCCGCGTGTTGCAGGTCCACATGAGCTTGAGGTCCGCCGCGAGCAGTTTTTGTCCGAGCTCCCACATCCAATCCTTGTCGACGAAAAGGATGTCGTCATAGAAGGCAACGTAATCGAGGTCGAAACGGTCCTTCATCCGGCTCAGTCGATCGACCACATTGTCCGTCGACAAATGACGAACGTTTCTGCCGCCGGGAACGAAACAGAACTTACAGGCATACGGACAGCCGAGAGACGTATTGATCGGAAGTCCCTTGAATCCGACGCGGGTGAGGGCTGAAGACAAATACTCCGTTAGGTCGAATGAGTCCCAGTCCGGCTCCGGTGCATCGTTCAGGTCATGCGGCGGTGGCGGCGGGTTTCGGACAAGGCGACCGTTCTCGTCCAGATAGGCGATTCCCGGAACGTTGGAAAAATCATCCAGATTGTGAAGAAGGTCCGCGGTCGTGAATTCACCCTCTCCGATAACCGCTATGCCCACGCCCAGTTTGCGCAACAGGAGCTCGTGATGCAGGTCGGCGGCGGTGCCGCCGCAAATGATCTTCGATTTCGGAAACGTCTCCTTAATGGCACTGACCACTTGCTTGATGACCGGCCAGCTTGTCGACATTCCGCCGATAAGAAAATAGTCAGGATCCGTCAATTCCCGCTTGGTATATGTCTTTCGAAGCCAACCGGGCAAGGCGGGCATGTCGACATATTCGGCGTACGGGTCGAGGACCTCGATCCGATGATTGGTAAAGCGGCGCACGGCACTGATAACCTGCGCGTAGCCCAGTTGGAACTGAATTAAGTCTCGACGCGGCTGTCGTTCCAAATCTGCCCCGGGCGTCAGGGGTAATTCGGAGTTGATCCGTGAATAGGTCGGCAGGATCAGGAAATGGACATCCTTTGCCGCCACGTTCGAGGCCGCGCCGGAATCCCGCCAGGCCAGAGGAACGGCCCGCTCCCCTTGGACGCTTGATAGGCGTTGGTACTTCGGCGCATCCGCCGCCGATGGGTCGAAAGATAGAGGTTTCAATTTCCTAGATGATGTCCGGTAGCGGTTGCGGAATCCACGTCGCTCGTCGTAATAGCGACTGGCTTAAATTAGACAATCAAGGTGCGGCCGAAAATAACAATATTCCAAGGGTTTTTCGAGTGAGTTCGATCAATTTGGCTGAACGGGTTTCCGGCCGATGCCGAGGGCCTGGCGTTCCTTGCTCCAGCGGATCCATTTGTGCCAACTCTTCGGCCTGACCCCGGGAAAAGCGATCCGCGTTACGTCGGCCAGGAACTTCATCGCCGACGAACGCCAGACCGACGGAAGTTGAATGAGGATTTCCGATCGGACTTCCTCAAAGCCGTAATAGTTGAGGCAATCGCGCAACGATTTCTCCGTGTAGGGCTGGACGTGGGTAAAGCCGTCGTAGAAATCGTCCCAGCTGGTGATCCAGTCGGGCGTCATCAGGAAGATCTGGCCGCCCGGTTTCAGCACGCGCTGAACCTCGCCGAAGTAGTTGTCGAGCTGGAAGATATAGAGATGTTCGATCACCGACTTGCTGAACACCACGTCGACCGAGTTGTCGTCGAGGGGAAAACGGCCCTCGGCGATGTTGCAGACAGCCTCGACGTACTCGCCCGGCTCGCGATCGATGCCGACGGCGTCGAAACCCAGTCGCCGCAGCACCTTGACGTGGTCGCCGCGGCCACAGCCGACGTCGACGATCCGGCCTTCGTCGACGCCGAGGATATCGTGGAAGATGTGGTGCATCATCTGCGACGGATAATCGGTCTCCGGCAACTTATCGAGGACCACCTCGCGGTAGGTCTTGCCGGCCGGTGGCCGGGCTTTTGTCTGGTCGTTCATGACGGTTGCGTGTTCATGTGGGATAGGGTGACGGTGCCGGTGGCGATCAGCGCCTCGGCGACGGCGAGGTCGAAACGGTCGTCGACGTCGAGGTCGTAGGGCCGTTCGATGACGGCGGCGGCCGACGGCTGGCAGAAGAAGTCGCCGCCGTCGAGCAGGGCCGCCGGGCGCGCCGCGACGAGGTTGCCGAAGACATAGAGCGCCGGCTTCTATTGTTTGTTGTAGGCCGTCGCCCGTTCGGCGGCGAAGCGGAACCGCACGGCGGCGCCATCCATCTCGCGCTGGTTCCAGGCATGGTGATTGTGTGGCACAGGGGTCACGGTCTGGCCGCTGCTGAACCGCGGGTCTCGGCCCATGGCCTCGAGCAGGGCGTCGATGTCGCCGACGCGAAGGAACGGGCTGGTCGGTTGAATTAGCACCAGGACGTCGGGCAGGGTTTCCGTCTTCGAGAGCCGCGTCAGCATTTCCCGGGCGACGTCGGCGACGGCGCTGTCGTCCCCGGCCAGTTCGGCCGGCCTCGGGTCGACCTCGGCGCCGAGGGAGCGCACGTGCTCGGCGATCCGGCCGTCCTCCGTCGAGCAGATGACGCGGGCAAAGCGGCCGCTGGCGAGCGCGGCGCGGAGCCCGTAGTCGATCAACGGCCGGCCGCCGAGTTCGGCCAGGTTCTTGTAGGGGATGCTCTTCGAGCCGCCGCGGGCCGGTATCATCGCCCAGGCCGTCATCCGTCGCCTCCGATGCCGAGCATATGGGCCGCCTTCTCGATCACCCGGCATTCGGTCTCCGACCAGGCGTCGACGGTGGAGCCGCCGATATGCGGCGTCAGGACGAGGTTGTCGTGGTCGCGGGCGTAGGCGGCGATGCGGCTTTCGCCGAAGCGCGTCGAGAAGTCCGGATCATACTCGCCGTCGATCGTGTCGAGCGCCGCCGAGCGAATATGCCCGCTCTCCAGGAGGTCGATCAGGGCCTCCGTGTCGAGAAGTTCGCCGCGTGCCGTGTTGACGACCATCGCGCCGTCCGGCAGGGCGGCGAGGATGTCGCGCGAGACCATGCCGCGGGTCTCGTCGTTGGCCGGCGCGTGCAGGCTGAGCACGTCGGCGCGCCGGGCGAGATCGAGAAGCGACTTGGCGCCGCCCTCGACGTAGGGATCATAGAATTCGACCTGCATGCCCATGGCGTCGGCGATCCTAGCGACCTTCCGTCCGAGACGTCCGTAGCCGACGATGCCGAGGCGCATCCGTGAGAACATGCGCGGCGCGCCCCAGGGGCGTCGGTTCCATTGACCGGCGGCCGCGGCCGCATGGGCCGCCGGAATGCGCCGCCAGGCGGCCAACATGAGGGCAACCGCGTGTTCGGCCGTCGGCGTGATGGTGTCGAGGAAGGCCTGCTCGTCGTGCAGGGCGCAGACGCGGACCCCTCGGGCCTCGGCCTCGGCCATGGCGATATGCGGCACGCCGGTGGTGTTCGAGGCGATCACCTTCAAGGCCGGACAACGGTTCATCTTTTCGGCGTCGACGGTAAAGCCGAGCGGCGCGAAGAGGATTTCGGTATCGGCCAGAACGGCGTCCGTATCCTGCCTGGGGTCATCCAATTGCCTGACTTCGAACAGTTCATCCATGCGTTCGAGATTGGCCGGCTGATAGGCCATAAGACGGTAGTAGAGCGCGCGCGGTTTCAATAGGTCATCCTCTTCACCATCAGGCGCTCGTCGATCTCGAGGTCGCGCAGCACGGAGACGATCCTCTCGCCGGCGCGGCCGTCGCCGTAGGGCTGGGCGCATTCGGCGACCTGCCGACGGAACGACCGATCATTCAGGGCGCGGTCGATGGCGGCACCGATCCGGTCCCGGTCGTGGGCGGCATGGATGACGTTCTCGGCGTGCAGCCGGCCTTCCTGGCGGCGCCCGATGTTGACTGCCGGCAGGCGTAGGCTCGGCGTCTCGATCAGGCCGGCCGACGAGTTGCCGACCATGACCCCGGCCAGGCGCAGAAGCCCCCAGAACAACGGAGCGTCCAGGTTGATGCGGACACGGAACTGGGGTTGGTCGGCGTATTCACCGATCGCGCGCAGAATTCCCTCATGGCCCTGGTCGGAACAGGGGTGGATGACGACGGCCTGATGACCGGTCGCGGCAACGGCGGCGAGCGTTTCGACCATCTGCCCGTAAGACTCCGCCGGCGCCGTCGTTTCGGGGTGCTGGAGGACGACGATCACCGGTTTCTCCGGATCGATGCCCAGTTCTTCCACGACCGCCTCCGCGCCGGCGTATTCTCCGGCCACGATCAAGTCGATGTGGTTGTCGCCGACCGTGTGCACGCGCCGCGGCTCCTCGCCCATGCGCAGGATCCGCTCCGCACTTTCATCGGTCGAAGGGAAGTGCAGGTGGGACAGTTTGGTAACGGCGTGACGGACCTGCTCGTCGATCGAACCCGATATATCGCCGCCTTGGATGTGGGCGATGGGGATGCCCAGATTGGTCGCCGCCATCGCCGTCGCCATCACCTCGCCGCGGTCCCCGTAGAGGACGCAGATGTCCGGATCCAGGTCTGCGAGTACGTCCGACATCTTGGTCATGCACACCCCGATGGCCCGGCTGCGGCTAACGGCGCGATCGTCCTCCTGCTCCATGTCGACCGCGGCGGCGACGGAAAACTCCTGCTCGACCTCGGCAATGGTGCGGCCGAACTTGTCGCTGACGTGCTGGTCGGTGACGATCAATTGCAATTCCAGGGAGTCGTCATCGCGGAGAAGACGCAGCATCGGCTTCATGGCGCCGAAACCGCCACGTTTTCCGGTCAGAACCAGAATTCGCCGTGCCGAGATCAGTATTGTCCCCCGGCGGCCTGGCGGGTCGCGTTGTTGGGGCAATCGGTGGTTGGACCGACAGGCAAGGGGATACGGAGATCCGGTTGTTTCGCGTGCATTCCGAGATCAAGTCGTATCCGGTCAAAAATGATCCTTCCGGAAAGGTCTACAAGATTCCCATACTCGTCCCTCGGGTAATCCCAAGTTCCTCTTTCGAGCGAACGGATCAGGTCGAGCACTTGCTTTCCCGAGGAAACAGTTAAGTTGGGAAATTCTCTATAGTAGGAGTAGCGATCTTCGCCGAAGAAGTCGAAAACAAACGTCTTTACACCGAATTGCACGGCTTCCACGGGAACGGTCGAACATGGATTGCACAATGCATACTCGTTCTCAGCGAGGAGCTCGTACGTATCAGCGGTCGTTTCGACTAAATTCCTGGGCCCCGCGCCAATCTCCTCCATCATCCTTTTGTGCTTTCCTTGCCGTTTTCTCGACGGCTTCAGCTTGACCAGAACCTGTCGATCAGGCAGCGCGATGGCGATTTCCTTGACCGCGGTGAAAATCTCCTCTTCCCAAATACTGGTACTGAAGAAGAACACGATGTTTTTGTTTCGTGGTTTGTCCAAACTGATGAGTTGATCACGTCCCATGCCGTAAGAACCAACGGAACGGACGGTCATATTCGCCGACCATGTGTCTCGATAGAACCGATCGAAAAGCCCAATCCCAAAAACATAGTAGATATCGTAGTCGATGTAGCGCCAAATCGGGCTGATCCCTTCCGGGACGGCCATGCCATGGTTGATGCCAAAGGATTTTCCTCCAATGCGGCGGACTTCCTGGCTGCGGATAATGTGTTCGACGTTGTAGTCGTCGTGGCTCCAGAAGTACTGGAAGCGATAGCGGTTGAGTAGGGCGCGCGTTACCACGCGCCGATAGACAAGCGCCATGGTCAGGCGGTAGAGCGCCGGCGCCAGGTAGCCGTATCGGCGGTTGAGATCGGCCAGATGGCGAAACACCATTGCCATCGTATTGACTGCTTGCGCGACCGAAAAGACGCCATCGCCGATCGCACAGCGGCGGTATTCCGTGGCCCAGTCGCGGTAGTGTTCGGCCATCCAGTCGTTGCGGAAGACGATCATCGCGTCTCCCGGGTCGTCGGTCATCTCGCCGAGAAGCCGGATCAGCGGCTGCGAGGCGCCGAAGTCCCAGCCGAGAAACAGTTGTTCCGGTCGAACCGCGAGCCGGACCCGGTGTAGGGTCGCCACCACGCAGGAGACGAGTACGGCGATTAGGGACGTCAGGTTGACCAGGCGCCGGGCCGAACCGCCGGCCGCCAGCGCCACCCGGGGCGCCCGGCCGAAATAGGCCTCGTACATGCCGAGCAGTTCGGCGTCAGCGCCGACGACGCGGACGTCGGCCCGCTCGCCGGCCGCCTGGTCGACGGTGCGCAGGTCGAACAGCGCCTGGTTCGAGGCGTTGAGGTAGCCGCAGACGGTATGCTTGAAGGCCATGGCGTAGTCGCCGCCGGCGTCGGCGAAGCGCAGGTGATCCTCGGCCCAGGGCTCGACCTTCTGGAAGACGTCGTAAGTCTCTTCCCACAAGAGGTCGCGGCCGACGTCCTCGGTGCCGGCGACGACGTCGGCGATCGGCTGGCACAGGCCGCGGCGCTGGGCCCAGCCGACGAAGCGTCCCAATGTCCCGGACAGGGCCGGCCACAGCGGCCGGATGCCGATGACGGCCGACGGCCTGCCGAGCAGGCCGCGCCGGAGCAGGCGGAAGACAGTCCGCTCCGAGATGAAGAAGAGCTCGATGGTCGGGGTCACGTCTGGGTTTCGCTGACCGTGTCCGGTTTTCGGTAGTCGCCGCGCGACAGGAGCTTCTCGAAGAAACAGTAGAGCACGATGAACAGGTAGCGGCTACCCATCTCGCGGATGCGCAGCTTGGAAACGCCGTGTTGCCGGTTGTGCCAGCTGTTCGGAAGCACCCGGTAACTGTAGCCGCGGATGATCGCCTTCAGCGGCATTTCCACCGTCAGGTTGAAGTGGTGCGAGAGCAGCGGGTGCAGCCCGGCGACGACCTCGCGGCGGTAGCATTTGAAGGCGTTGGTGGTGTCGTTGTAGGAGAACCCGAACAGGATCTTGATAAACAGGTTGGCCATGCGGTTCAGGACCAGTTTGTGGACTGGATAATCGACGGTCCTGCCGCCGGCGATGAAGCGCGATCCGAACACGCAGTCGTAGCCTTCGCGAAGCGCCTGGTAGAAGGCGACGACGTCGCCGGGCGCATCGGATCCATCGGCCATGACGATCGCCACCGCGTCTCCCCGGAATTCCTCGAGGCCCTTGCGGACTGCGAGCCCGAAACCGTGGGGCGGGCCGTTGTGGACGTGACGCACCGTGTCCAACCGCTTCTCCAGCGATTCGAGCTCGGCGACCGTCCCGTCGATGCTGCCGTCGTCGACGACCAGGATTTCATGGGCCGTGCCCGCCGCCTCCAGAGCCCCGACGAGCTGGGTGACCGTCGCCGTTAAGTTTCCCGCCTCGTTGCGGGCCGGTATGACCACGGAGAGCGTATCGCGGCGGCCGGCGGCGGCCCATTCCGGGTCACCGATGCGTGTCATCAGGAAACCGCTTTTTTCGATGATGTGTCAGTGAAACGTTCGCGCATGCCTTCGAGGATCTCCTCGATGATGGTGCGGACGTCGTAGGTGTAGCGCCACTCGGGGTAGTCGGACTGGAACCGGCGGGTGTCGCTTATCCACCAGATATGATCGCCGGTCCGGTTCTCCTCGATGTAGGACCAGTTCATCGGCCGCCCGGTCAGCTCCTCGCAGATGGCGATCGCCTCAAGCATGGAACAGTTCGAGAAACGGCTGCCGCCTATATTGTAGACGGCACCGATCTTGGGTTTGTCGAAGACCTGCCAGAAGGCGTTGGCGAGGTCGTAGCTGTGGATGTTGTCGCGGACCTGCTTGCCCTTGTATCCGAGGACCGAATAGTGATCACCGGTGACGGCGCATTTGACGAGGTAGGAAAGGAAGCCGTGCAGCATGGTTCCCGAATGGGCCGGGCCGGTCAGGCAGCCGCCGCGGAAGCAGGCCGTGTTGATGCCGAAATAGCGGCCGTATTCCTGGACCATGAGGTCGGCCCCCGCCTTCGAGACGCCGAACAGGCTGTGCGTGCTTTCGTCGATGCTCATCGTCTCGTCGATGCCGTGCTCGGCGTAGACGTGGTCTTCGGCGACCTCCCAGCGGGTCTCCAGCTCGACCAGCGGCAACCGGTTCGGCGTGTCGCCGTAGACTTTGTTGGTGCTGGCGAAAATGAAACTGGCGTCCGGACAATGGCGCCGCGTCATCTCGAGCAGGACGAGGGTGCCGGTGGCATTGACCGAGAAGTCCTTGAAGGGGTCATTGGCGGCCCAGTCGTGGGACGGCTGCGCGGCGCAATGGACGATGGCGGCGATGGCGCTGCCGTGGCGCCGGAAAAGCTTGCCGATCTGGTCCTCGTCGCGAATGTCGATGTCGAAGTGGGTATAGCCTTTGATTTCGCGCTCCAGGACGCCGCGCATCCAAGCGGTGCTCGCGTTGTCACCGAAGAACTCGCGCCGCATGTCGTTGTCGATGCCGATGATGTCGAGACCGTTGGCAGCGAAAAATCGCGCCGTTTCCGATCCGACCAGCCCGCAAGCGCCGGTTATGATAACAATGCTCACGTCAGCCTCTTTGCCAATTTCGAACCATCTTCAACGGGTCGCGAGAGATGACATAAAGGAAACTCTGAGGCACTTCTATCCATGTTTGCTTTCCGTCAGCCCTGAAGTACCGGTTCCAGTACCGCGCGATTGTCGATTAACCAGCGGTGAACATCCTCGAGAAGTTCATCGATGCTTTTTCGCGGCTGCCAACCGCATGCCTCTGTAATTCCAGCATTGTCGGTCACATAGTAGGGGATGTCCGCCGGACGGGTCTCCGGATCGGCGCCAATCTCAACGGAGGTGCCCCCGACATCCTGGCATTTTCGAGTAAGTTCCTGGAGCGAAACGCTGCGCTCCAGCCCTCCGCCGACGTTGAAAACCTTGCCGTCGAAACGATCGATTTCGGTCATCTGGATTTTCAGAAGCGACTGGAGGTCATCGACGTGAAGAATGTCTCTTACCTGTTTTCCCGTTCCGCCAAACCCGAGGTATTTGAGCGAGCCGCCGAAAACATGGCGCGCCATCCACAGAACGATGAACCCCTGGTCAACCTTTCCCATCTGCCACGGACCCGCCAAGACACCGCAGCGGTTGATCACGGCGCGGTTGCCGTACATTTTCGAGTATTCGGCGAGCATGAGTTCCGCCGCCAACTTTGTCGCCCCATATAACGACCTTGCACCGTTCAGCGGAAAATCCGCAGCGATGCCGTTTGCTGACCATCCCGGGCCCTGTGCCCTTGTTGGTATTTCGTAGCGGTGGTCAGTTTCACGAAAAGGCAACGCGGTAAGGCCTGCGATGGGATAGACGCGGCTTGTCGACAGGAAGATGATATCTCCCCCGTAACGGCGAAGATGTTCCATGCAATTGACCGCACCCGCCAAATTGGTGTCGAGGAGATAAGACGGGCTGGCGCCGTAGCCGGCATGGACGCTGGGTTCGGCCGAGCATTCGATCAACCAATCGACCGGCCCGACGCCGTCGAGATCGCTCTATTGGCGTACGTCGCCGTGTACGAACTCGGCGCCGCCGTCGCGCAATCTCCCAAGCGCCAGTTCCGATCCCCGGCGCTTGAGATTGTCGAACGCGATGACGGTTGCGTCGGGAAGGTCACGCTTCAGTGAAATGGCCAAGGAGGAGCCGACAAACCCGGCGCCGCCGGTTATCAAAATGCGATTAGCCATTATTTTCTGTCTTCGGTCCTGACGGTACCGTCCTTAGTGAGGCGGCAAGAGGAGTAATTATCGAGTGCTGCATAATCGCGTCGATCCGGGTTAACGGCTTCGATCAAGAACGACTTTCCTAGAAATCGCCAGGCAAAGGGAACTCTTAGATAAACTCTTACGAGAACAGGAATTCGTGGCAACCGTGGCTGTAATCTCGTGGTCGGAAAACCGGATACGATAGAGGCGCTCAAGATTATCCACGGCAGAATAGCGCAATCAAAAACGGCTCAGAATTCGACCGATCGTATATGGCGGTCGATATTCGCAAAAAATTCGACTCTCGCCGCCGCGAACGGGAACGGCCCAGAAGGCGTGATACGCGGGAAAAACCTGTGATTCAAGAAGTTCCGATCGGCGCCGCCAAAACGGCGAAAAGCTATTGCCGACGAAAATAATGCTCGGACCGTCAGCCTGAACGTCGAAGACGATTTTGTCCGACTCATAGCGAACAATATTCGCTTTGGCGATGCCTAGGCTCGACCGGCCCGACAAGACGACCGGAACGTCCGCTTCCAATGCCAGCAGCGTATCGCGGAACCCCGCGGCGGGCATGCGTTTCATTTCTTCGAAAAGCTCTTCTTTCGTCTCGAAAACCCGTAATTCCTGGGGCGCGAATACACGCGGGAGCGCGTTTTGGTTCTCATAAATCTTTATCAGATCGCGCCCCTCGAGGTTGCCGCGAAGCATGGCTTTTATTTTTTCGCCGCGCGTCAGTTCGTTCCAGTTGACCGCACTGTCGCGAACGACGGTCAGGTCCGGATGGGCGAGTTCATCGCAGGAAAGGACATAACGCGTGTTCGCCAATGAAAGAAGGTCGAGATCGTAATAGCGCGCGAATTCGACGCGTGCTTCGCGGCGATAAGTGGTCATACGAAGTCGCAGCTTGTTCGCCGCCAGGAAGCCATGCATTTTCGGGTCGCTTTCCCTCATCGGTGCGATGACCAGTTCCCAAAACTCCCGATAACGACGCGGATACAGCGTCAACGCGCCACCGGTGATCTCGAGCCCATAAGCGGGCAGGTAACTGGCGTAAAACTGATGCGCGGCGACTCGCGGCGGTGGCATCTCGGTGCGGACCTTGGCTGCGAGATCCTCGATCACCGGGCTTTCCAGGTTATTGCGGAAATTGCCCTGGCCTACCCAGTCGCGCAGGTTTTTAGCCTTAGGTTCGAGCGAAACCAGGAACCACGCCACGACGAGCAAGGTAGGGATGAAGTGGCGCACGTTCGATTGTCTAACTTGCGCCGACCAAGTTCTTACGTGCTGGTAGGCGAAGCCCGAAGCCAGCGCCAGTACCATCGGCATGAACTGCATCAGCCTGAAGACGTTAAAGCCCTTTGCGAACGGCAGGGCACCGTCGACGAACAGCGCTTTCGCCAACACTAGGGCAAGCGCGGCAGCGATGGAGAGCAGGAATAGGACGACGAGCCGAAGCGAGCCGCGATCTCTCAGGACGATGAAGGCAAACCCGAGCAGCCCGAGTCCGAAATATAGGTACTCCGGTCCGCCGTGCGGTACGAGGTATTCGCCTAACCTGGGCAGACTTTCCATGACACCGGTTTCGACGATGCTCATGGATCGCATCGACAATGGTGCATTCGCCGCGAGCGACAGGAGATCCTGGAGCCGCAAAATTGGCGGCAGGCCGGCAACAGCGAGGATGGTCGCCCAGGCCCCGATCGATTTTCGACGCTCCATCACCAAAAACTACAAGACGATAAACACCGATGTAAACGGGACGAGAAACTGAGGAAAGGCCGTATAGGTGAATACAACGACGGCGATCGCCAGTCCCATGTATCTCCAGGGCGACCTTCCGCCGTCCAAGGCGTATCCCGTCAGGAAAATCAGCAACGGCGTCAATATGCGAACGGAGCCGAACAAGTGCCCCGCCGAAGCACCGATGGCAAATGTCAAGGCAGCGAAAGCCGACGAATCGACATCGAGGGACAACCGACGCCGTGCCAACAGGTAGATCCCCGCAAGAGCCCCGCCGACATGAAAAATCTTGAATGCGGAAAAGGCGACGATTGGGTGAAAAAGATCGAACAGAACCGCATCGATACCATTGAAGTATCCGAGGGAAATGCGATCGACGCCGGCGGCGGCGAACGGAAACCAATAACCGGGTTCGAGGTATTCCCGCGCATGATTGATGTAGATCGGAATGTACTGCTCGGCGTTGTCGTGCGTCGGGATTGCGGAATAGGGTCCCAGAACAAAATACTCGGCGCAGAGATAGGCCGTGGCACCGATCATAATCGGCCAGAGGCGTGTCTCGAAAATCCTCTTGACGTCGGGGGCATTCATCTTCGGCGCCTTGGCATCAAAGGGTGCGGAGCCAGCTCAACCACCAAAAAGGTTCGGTTTTCGCGTAGGAATCGCAAAAGGCTTTTCGGGCATCCTGGGTCGACTTCCGGCGCCACCACGTGATCGGGTCGTGCCAGACCTCGTTGACTTTCACTGCCGCTTCACGGCCGCCTTCAAACAACAGGCCGGCCCCACGAAGCCTTGCCAACACCGGTTCGGCTTCCCGGCAGACGGGCCAGGCATCGTCCCGCCAATAACAGACGGTCGGGATGTTCGCCGCCAAGGCTATATTCAATGCTGTTCCGGGGTGATCGAGGACCAAGAGCCGGCAGCGCAGGATTTTCGGGTGCAAAGCACCTTCGAGAAAACGCAAACCGGGATAATGTTGGCGCAACCGAGCGGCGTCCACCAAGGTCGACGGTTCGTCGTGGCCCGGTCGATAAACAAGGTTTTCGCGCGGCCCTTTCTCCAGGGCTTCGATAAACAAAGATTTTTGGCGGCGATAGTCGATCCATTGCGTCGGTTGTGGGGACGAGTCCAAGCGATACGAGTAGATGCGCTGTTGAGTACCGACCAGTATGAGGTCGTCGCTGCCACGTGAATACTGGTCGCGGTAACGGCTGAGGTGCGGCGACGGAAGTGGGATGACGTTCCCTGGATGGTCGTGCTGGCGGCGCCATCCCCAGGAGATGAAAGCCGCATGTTTATATTCGATCTCTGCAGCATCGGGGAAACTGTTGGCGATCCCGTAATTCCCACCATGCTGCACGGTGATCAATTTCTCTCCCGCCTCGAGAGCGTGGGCGGCGGCGAACTTTTCGTCTTCGTCGTACCAGAGGACGCAACCGCGGACGAAAACCTTTCCCGACCGATAAACGTGCTTGCGCGCTTTGTTTTCGAATTCGGTGAACCTTGAACCCAACGACTGCGGCATCGTCGCCTCGACGAGTTCCGAAAAAAGCGCCATGAACTCCGGAGGAACCTGCCGGTCGCTAGACAGCGTCTCCGATGATTCGGAAGCACCGGGCACCCGATTGTCCCAGCGCAAGGCGAGCCACGCCGAAAAGATCAACGAGATCAGGGCCCCCGCACCGGATACGCCGGAAAACCGGAACCGACCGAGAGCGCGCCGCATGGTTCCGCGGAGCGTAGCGCGGTCACCCCTCCGAGGAGCCGGTTTCGGCACCTCTACTGGCTGTGGCACCAAAACCCAATGGTCGGGTGCCAGCTTAGAGACGATCCTCGATGTCAGCCAATAATTGAAGACATGACCGATCAGTCCACGTTCGGCAAAATCGAGGGTGTCGATGAAGTTCCAATCCGAAATGTCACCGCAGACCGAGACCTCGAAGGATTCATCGCCGTGGCGCCGGACGAAATCGGTTACTGTCAGGTAACGTTTCCATGCGACCTGCGACAACGCCAACAACCACGGCACGAGCAGCGTCCGCCAATACTCAAGGCTATGGTTTCGCTGGTGCCTTTCGTTGAGCCGCGTGGCGACGTCGGCAACCATGGATTCGGCGATGGCCCGTGCCGACAGAGCGTGGCGGCGAACGTCATCGCCCGAGGACACGGCGTCGTGGAATTCGAGATCCTCCCAACCCGGCGACGCATCTTCCCGATCGACGAAGCACCACGGTCCGATGGGGATCTGATGCCGCGGATCGAAGTCCTCGGGCACGGCCGAGATAATCAGACGTCGTCTCGTCGCCGAGTTCGATGCCACCAGGGGAATCGACGGGTTCAGTGATCGTCCTTTGCGAGGGCGGGAGAAATCATCGTCTGATCCAGTGGGCTGCCCCGTGGGATCTCTCGTGCCGCTCGCTTTCCGAGGACATCGGGTAGCCGTTTCGGAGCCAGACCGTAACCGGGACGAATCGAACGCAGGTTTTCGTCCGTGAACAGGTCACCCTCAGCCAGATCCTCGACGACGTATAATGAACGCCGAAACAGCATGTTTCCCCTCTCACTGGCCTTGGGAGAGTAATCAGCCTCGCCGAGGGCGGCGAAAGCAACGCGGCATGCTTCTGTGAGGGCAGCCATTTCGTCGGGTTCCGCTGAAAATCCCGCATCGACGCCGCCGCCGTCTCGCCTGAGCGTCATATGTTTTTCGATGATCGATGCACCGAGTCCGACTGCGGCGACGGCGACGGCATTACCCAGGCTGTGATCCGAAAGGCCGACCGAAACCGAAAATCGTCGCGCCATGTCGGGTATGGTTCTAAGATTCGCGTCTTCGGCAGGGGCCGGGTAGCCGCTGACGCAATGGAGCAGGACCAGATCCCGGCAACCGGCGGCTCGCGCCGCCGCGACAGCTTCGTCGATCTCCTTCAAGCCGGCCATTCCGGTCGAGATGATAAGCGGTTTTCCCGTCGAGGCCGCATGCGCGATCAACGGAAGATCGATGGCCTCGAAGGAAGCGATCTTGTAGGCGGGTGCGTCGAGCGACCTCAGGAAATCGACGGCAGACGCATCGAAAGGAGAACTGAAAACGGTGATGCCGATTTGCCGACCCATTTCGAACAGGGCCGGGTGCCACTCCCAGGGCGTGTGGGCCTCGTTATAGAGGTCGTAGAGCGTTCGACCGTGCCACGGTCCACCGTTGATGCGGAACTCCGGGCTATCGTGGTCGATGGTGATAGTGTCGGCCGTATAGGTCTGAATCTTGACGGCGTCGGCGCCGGCGTCGTGCGCAGCCTTCATCAGTTCGAAGGCGCGATCCAGGCTGCCATTGTGGTTTGCCGACATTTCGGCAATGACGTAGGGCGGGTTCCCGGGACCAATGACCCGTCCGCCGATGGCAACGGGCTGACAGTTCAAAAGATTCTCTCCAGATTGTCGGGTTCGCGGACCAACCAATCATTGTTCGCCGGTTGATATCCGGCTTTTTCGAACATCGATCGCGAGCGTCTGTTCCCCGGCATCACGTAGGCGTGAAATATTCCTCGTGGTAAGGCTTGGCGGGCAAGCCGGAGCGCTGCGTGGCCGATTCCCAGCCCCCATTTTTCCGGCGCCACCAGTACAGACAGTTCGTATCCGTCCCGTTGCGGCCGGGCATCGAGTCGCAATACTCCTACTGGCGCCGTTGCGTGTTCGATAATGAAAAGGAGGCACGTGTGATCGACCAAGCGGGCCGTGAACCACTTCAGGTGATCCTCCCTCGTTGGCGGAAGAGGATTCCTCGAAAACCGTCGCGTTTCCGGTAGGCACTGCCAGCCATAGGCAATTTCACTGTCATCGGCCTCGGCGCGCCTTAGTCTGACCGTCCCGCCATCCCGAACCCGCTCCAGCGGTTGCATTTCGGTTCGCATCCAGATCTCCTTATTGATGTTGAAAATCTCCGCGGCGTTGCGAGCCATGTCGGAAACGGCCGACCCGCCTGCGATCATGGCATTGATTTCCCGGGCGAGTAAGTCCGGCGACGCCGCATCCATTGAGCCCAAGGCCTTGGCGGCACCCCGCTTTTCGAGAACCTCCGCGTTCAGGTTCTGGTTCTCCGCGGTCGTCAAGATCAACGCCGGCAAGCCGACACAACAACGCTCCCAGGAGGTAGTACCAGCGGCGCCGATTGCCAAATCGGCCTTTGCCATGAGATCGGCCATTTCCGTCGTCGAAAAGTGAACGTGGGCGGTCGCGACGAGGCGCTTAGCTTGCCGACGCACAGCGTCGGCGCGGGGAGCGTTTTCGTTGAGGACGACATCGACGATCGCGTCTGCGTCAAGCTTGGAACGGGCAATCGCCGACAATGCCAGACCGGCGCCCTCCCCACCATCCATCAACCCGAAGGAGACGAGAATTCGCCTTATGCCATTCGCGGATTGCCGGCGCTCAAGAGCCGTTTCGCGACGATTCCGAAAGCTGGCGCCGACCAGAGCATGGGAAGGGCCGAACAGATGGCGGCAGGTATCGGCGGTCAGTCCGCCGTAGTTAGTCCGTGTGCGTCCCGGTGTCTGGTCGAGGAGCAAGTCGCAATCGTGGGGTCGGTCAGCGAGATCGTCGATGACCATCAGCCGGTCCGCCACCGGCCGCATCGCGCCTTCCCAACGGGCGTCGAGACCATAGTGGTCGGTGACCAGCCAATCGAAACGACGGACTCCGATGGAATCAAGCGTTTGCTCGGCATCGTCCCGCCAGTGCGATGTCTCTGCAGGGAGGCGAATCACGCGATGGCCGCGCCCTTCAATCAGATCGAATACGGCGCCATCCAGGTCTCGGCATACGAACGTTGACGGGGTGCCATCGCCGACCATGTCGGCGAGCGTTAAGCAACGCATTACGTGGCCGCCACCGATCTTCGACGATGCGTCGGCCCTGAAAACCATTTCTACCACGGCCGCTTCACCCCCGAACTCTGAAAAGCGGTTCCAGGGGTGGACTGTGGAGCCGGTTGCGGAAATCGTTGTTTTTCCAGGCCGACGAGAGAATCCCGAGGACCTCGTCATAGGCCGACAGGACCGTGTTCAGGTCATCCTCGTCGAGAGAATAGCTCACGTTGTGGGAACCGAGAATCAGCACGCCGCGGGCCAGCATTTCCTGCAGAAAAAGGGTTTTGATCTCCCACGAGGTGGTGTCTTCGACATCGTCGATGACGATCATCGACCATTCGGGTCGGCCGGTGACGGAGACGAATGAACCGACCTCGTGGTGCGTGATCAGTTCGGAGAGACCGTCGCGGAGGGCCGTTCCCCGCAGGCGGATGGTTTCGAGAACCGGCTCGCATTGCATCTTTTCGATTGTCGCGAGAGCGGCAGCCAACGACAGCGCTTCGCCGCCGAATGTGAAGGAGAAGAATATCTCCTCCATTCCCTTCATTATGTCGGCGCGCCCGACAACGGCCGATATGGGGTAGCCGTTGGCCATGCTTTTTCCAAAGGTCGCGAGGTCCGGAACGACACCGCATTGCGCCTGTAGGCCGCCGATATCGAATCGGAAACCTGTAATGATCTCGTCGAAGACAAGCACGGCGCCGTTGGCATGGGCCATGTCCTTTACGCCCGCCAAGTAGCCGCAGACTGGTTCGACCATGGTCATCGGTTCCATGATCACAGCCGCGAACTCGCCGGGATGGCTTGTCAGCAAACGGTCCAGGGACTCGAGGTCGTTGTAGACGAACGTATGGGTCAACGAGCGAACGGCATCAGGAACGCCCACGTGACGCGCGGTCGACCCGATATACCAGTCTTGCCAGCCGTGGTAGCCGCAAACGGCGACGCGGTCGCGTCCGGTATGGGCCCGTGCGAGGCGAATGGCCCCGGCCGTGGCGTCCGATCCGTTTTTGCCGAACCGGACCATTTCGGCACACGGGATTAATTCGACCAGTTTCTCAGCCAGTTCGATTTCATGCTCGACGGCGAGGGAAAAGGTCACGCCTTTTTCCATTTGCCGGGTCACGGCGGCATCGACATCCGGGTCGCCGTAACCAAGCACGACGGGCAACAATCCGTTGACCAGATCGATGTACTCGTTGCCGTCCACATCCCACACGTGGGCTCCTTTCCCGTGCGTGAGAAACAGGGGTGCCTGGCCCTGCGGGTAGGAAATATGGCTCTTCGAAAAAGTCTGTGAGCCCAGCGGAATGGTCTTCAGCGCACGCTCCAACAGCGCTGTTGAACGCCGGTATCGATTGGAATGACTATCCATAAACCAACGGGTAGATGGTCCGCAGATTAGCGATTCCGTCATCGATGCTCTGCAGATCAGGCGAACGGGTTTCCAGTTTTTCCAAGAAGACACGGCTGTCGTCTTCGTACATGGGTTCGACGAAACTGAATCCCTCCTTTCCCTGCATGCTGGAATAAGCCGAAAGGTCGTCGTCGAGCGGAACCTCGGACCATTGATCGGCGTCACGGTGATATACGGTCAAGCCGCGATCGCCCATTCTGTGGGTGACGACGCCGTTGGAAAACACAAGCTTCAATGCCGCGGCGTAGGGGCGCTGCAGCATGTCCGTGTGAAGAACGATCTGCGGCCCCGACGCGAAGCGGAAAAGAAACTGCTGAACGTCGTTGGTATCGATGTCCAGGGCGGAGACCCGGGTTCCCAAGCTGCAGGATTCGACGACCTCTCCAAAAAGGTCCCGCAACCAATCGAGGTCGCAGACGCCGTCCAATCCGCCGCCCATGGAGCGATGAGACGGGTAGTAATCGACGTACGGCTCATACGCGTGCCAATCGGGCAACCACTCGCCGATTTCAATGATCCCGGTCATCGGAACCCCGAGATCACCCGAGGCAATGAGTTCGCGCAGCCGGCGGACGCGGGCCGAGTGGCGATGGTTGTTGCTGACATGGGAAACCAACCGACGTTCCTCTACACCCCGGCGAATTTCATCGAGCCGGTCGATTTTGTGGGAAATCGGCTGTTCGACCATAAAGGAGACGTCGTTATTCAAGGCCCAGTCGATATAGTATTCATGATCGCTCGGCGGTACGGATATGAACGCAGCCTTAACGTCCGCGGCTTCGGCGGCCTTCTGGTCGGGGAGGGTTTCGATGCCGAGCAGGTCCTCGACTTCAGCTCGCCGGTCGGCCCGGACGTCCCAGCCGAGCACGCGATAAGGGCTCAGTGTTTTGACATGGCGGATTCTGCGCCGGCCCATCGATCCGCATCCGATGACCAGAACACTGTCGGTCATTCCGTCACCAATTCGATATCCGCCGGGTGCACGGGCGGCGTGGCTGGGAGACTGGCGCGACAGGCGGCGAGGACATCGGCCATTGAAAAGGGAGGGCTCGTGTGACGGTACGTTTCATCAATCAGCAGGCGGATGCGTTCGGGGTCTTCTGGGCAATCAATGGACAAGGGAAACGGTTGCCAAGAGGCCAGGGGCGGTTTTGGTGATGACCCGAAATGAACTTTCGTCTGGCAGGGACGCACCGATTATCTCCTCGCTGTCGCCTTGGGCCGGTGCCGCGCCCAATACAGCGACGCTTTTTTCGTGGGCGCACGCGAGGATCCGTTCGACCTCACCCGCCGACGGCATCGGTTCGCCCTTGATGTCGTAATCGAGTCCGAACCGAACCGTCCTCAATCCCAATTTCACGATAAAATCTCATGAACGGCTGATACGACGATGTCTTGCTGATGTTCGGTCAGGTCGGCATACATCGGTAGGCTTAAACACGACGAATAGAATGCTTCTGCGTTCGGGAAGTCGCCCTCCCGGAACCCGAGGCTATGGTAGAACGGTTGGGTGTGAACCGGGATGTAGTGGATCTGAACGGCGATCCCGCGGCGATGAAGCTCGTCGTAAAACGCCTTGCGGTCGAGCGCTGTCGCGCCCTCGCGAAGCCTGACGACATAGAGGTGAAAAGCCGACAACGTGTCCTGCCGTCGCGCCGGCAGATCCAGGGGCAGGTCGGCGAAGGCTTCGTCATAGCGCCGGGCGATAAGATGACGGCGGTCGATGAAGGCCTTGACGCGGCCGAGTTGGCTTAATCCGAGCGCCGCTTGAAGGTCCGTGATCCGGTAGTTGTAGCCGAGTTCCAGTTGGTGGTAATCCCAGCCCCCGGTGAACGGGGTTCCGGTTTCCGAGGGGTCGCGGGTGATCCCGTGGCTGCGCAGGCGGCGCAACCTGCGGGCCGTATCCGCATCGTTGCAGGTGACCATGCCGCCTTCACCGGTGGTTATGATCTTGACCGGGTGGAAACTGAACGTCGTCATCTCGGAATGGACACAGGCGCCGACCGGTGCATCGGCGTAACGGCCGCCCAAGGCATGACTGGCATCCTCGATGACCCGAAAACCGTATTGATCGGCCAAGGCGCCGATCGCCGCCATGTCGCAGGAATGGCCGCCGAGATGGACGGGAACGACGACGTCCGGCAGGGTGCCGTCATTTTCCGCGGCTTTCAGTTTCGCCGTCAACGCCGGGACCGACATGTTACCGTCCTTCTGGTCGACATCGACGAAATCAACCTCGCCGCCGCAATAAAGCGCGCAGTTGGCTGAAGCGACGAAGGTGACCGGGCTCGTCCACAGCCGCCGGCCAGGCTCGATTCCCGCCGAGATGGCGGCGAGGTGGAGCGCCGCGGTTCCATTGCTCACGGCGACGGCATGACGCGCCCCGCAAAAGGCGGCGAAGGCTTCCTCGAAGGCTTCGATTCTAGGGCCTTGCGTCAGCCTGTCCGATTTCAGGACATCGATGACGGCATCGATGTCGGCGTCGGAGATGGTTTGTCGGGCGTAGGGGATCACGTTTAAGAGTTCGTCAGCGTTCTTAGTTCCTCAACGGTCAGGAAATGATCGTTGTTTTCGGAACTGTATTCGAAGCCGGGAGCTACCAACGTCCCAGTTTCGCCGAGCGCATTGGTCTGGTAGTCGACCTCGTTTTCGTTGGCTTCCGGCGTAATCACGAAATGGTCTTTGAACTGGAGCGTATGATCGCTGTCGTCGCTAGGGCACATCACTTCATGCAACTTTTCGCCGGGGCGCTTGCCGACGATTTCGGTTTCAATCCCCGGCGCCAGGGCTTCGACCAGGTCGCCTATACGCATGGACGGGATTTTCGGGACGAAAATCTCGCCTTCCTTCATGCGGGCCAGGCAAGAGCAGACGAACTCGACACCCTGGTCCAGCGAGATCCAAAACCGTGTCATCCGGGGATCCGTGACCGGAAGCCGCTCGACGCCGTTGGCAATCAGTTTCTTGAAGAACGGCACGACGGAACCTCGGGAACCAGAGACGTTTCCGTAGCGGACTACCGAAAACCGGGTGCGGTGGCCGCCGGTTATGTTGTTGGCGGCGACGAACAGTTTGTCGGAGGCCAGCTTCGTGGCACCGTAGAGGTTGATCGGATTGGTGGCCTTGTCGGTCGACAGCGCGATCACCTTTTCGACTTCGTTGGAGATCGCCGCCTGGAGAACGTTTTCGGCGCCGTGCACGTTGGTCTTTATACATTCGATGGGGTTCGACTCGGCCGCCGGCACCTGCTTCAGAGCCGCCGCGTGAATGACCAAGTCGATGCCGCGCATGGCCGTCTCCAGACGTTGCCGGTCCCGCACGTCGCCGATGAAGTAGCGCATGCAGGAATAACGGGCGTGAGGAAATTCCTGGGCCATCTCGAACTGTTTGAGTTCGTCGCGGCTGAGAATGACGAGGCGCCGGACGTCGTACTTTTCGAGGACGACGCGGACGAAGTGGCGTCCGAACGAACCGGTTCCGCCGGTAATGAGAATGCTTTTTCCGTCGAGCACTTGTTTTGCCGTTTGCTTGGGTTTCCGTCTGGGAGTTTCCACGCTACCGCAGTCCGGGTGAAAACATCACACGGACCCAGAACGTGTGCGCCCTGACGGCGACGGCACCTCAGGCGTAGGTGCCGACCGCCTCCAAGGGCAGTTTAACTTTCACGTCTCGCCCGAGAAGATTGAGCAGGACGATGACCCGTTCTTCCCCGCTCGCGCAGTCGAACAAGCCAATATGATCCAACATCGGGCCGGCCGTGACTCGAACCTTGTCGCCCCTTTTCAGCGGCAGCTGTTTCCCCATCGTCACGAAACCCTTAGTGTTCTCGTGTTGGCGGATTTCGTCGACGATCCCGCCTGGCACCGGCGCCGGTTGGTCACCGCAGCAAATCAGGCAGACGACGCCGATGGTCGACTGAATGACCCGCCAAGGCGATTCCTTTGGATTGAGCGAAACAAACAGGTAGCGCGGAAACACCGGCGTTGCCACGGGTTCGATCCGCCTCGCGTGGCGGCGCATCTTGATGAACTTCGGCAAATAGGTCGTGAAGCCCTGTCGGTTGAGGTGGACAACCGCCTTGTTCTCGGCGTGGGGCTGCGTATAGACGACGTACCATTTTTCCATGATCGCTGGCCTCATCCGTCGCCCGAGGTTAGGTCGGGATTAATGTTGAGAAGGTCCGGCGCGAACAGCCGCTCCTCGGGCACCCGGGCGGCGGCCCACTCGTAGACGGACTGCGGTTCGCTAAGGTCGGAGACCAACCAGGCGTCGATGTCGTCAAGGGATTCGAAGGACCGGAAGACCGCGAGCCCGGCGAACGAGCTCTCATCGGCATCGGGATCGACGATGGCGACCAGTTCGAGCTCGCCGTCGCGGGCGCAAAGGGTTGCGATCTCGGCCAGGTCGCTGACGCCAACCAGCGCGACACGGCGCCAACCCCGACTCTCACACGTCCGAAGAATATCTGCGCATTGCGACCGCGCTCGACGGAAGAAGTCGAAAGATATCTTGAAATACTGGGCCGTGAGCCGACTTTTTTCGCTGAACCCTCGCGGCGTAAGGTAATAGGCATAGCGGTTCGCCGGGATCTGGTTGACCTTCACCAGCCCCTTTTTTACGCAACGTTTCAGGTAGGCGTTTGCGAGCCCAAGGGCGATGCCGAGTTCCCGCGCCACGGAACGTTGGGTGACCGAACTGTCGCGGCTGATGGCGGTCAACAAACCGAGGATAATCTGCGATTCGTTGTGCGTATCATCATCGATCGTCGGTCCAGTCGTATTCGTTTTTTCCATTGGGAGGGTACTGCCTGAAAGCCCCGGCATGATCGAGTGTTCACGACGCGAACGCTATCATGTTCACACAGTGAACGTCAATCGAAGCTTCCTTGACTTTCAACATCCGCTTCCTATGTTCGGCACCGAGGGGCGACCGTATTTCACCGGTATCCAAGGTGGTCTCGTTGCAGTACTTGTGCCCTGTTCGTCGTTAGATGGGATATCATTCACAGATGTCCGGGGTGTATCCGATGAGCGCCGGGGTAAACAGGGCACCATGAAGGTGATGATTGCCACCACGCCTCTTCGGCCCATCCCGACGCCGTTTCCTCCGTTAGGAAGTCTCAGCATTATCAATTACTTGAGGAAAAACGACGTCGATGGCGTCGAGTTCTTCAACATTGATGCGCAAAGACCGACCTATGAGGAAGCTCTGGCTCACATCGTCGACTTCGCGCCGGATCTTCTCAGGATCAGCGCGGTCGTGTCGACCGCCTATGCCTACACCAAGAGACTGGCCGACGACGTGAAGGCACGACTCCCCGACACATTGATTGTCGTTGGAGGGAATCTGGCCGGTAGCGCCGAGATCATTCTGCGAAAAACCGGTACGGACCTTTGCGTTTTGGGCGAGGGCGAAAGGGTTTTCCTCGACATCGTTGGCAAGGCGAATGAAACCCTCGATCCGCACGAGTTTAAATCCATTCCGGGTTTGATGCTGCTCGGGCCGGACGGCGATCTGATCAATACCGGTTTTCCCCGGCCGCTCGACAAAACGGAAATCTACGACGTTTGTTGGGACGACCTCGAAACCTCGAGCGACATTTCGATTTTCTTCCATGAAGTATTCGATGAAAACGGTGAACCGCAGGATTGGTTGCGGCACGACCCTCGGGCGCAGGACCCCAAACGGAGCGGTAAGAAACTGGCCAGTCTGCCGGGCTCCAAGGGGTGCGTCGCGCGGTGTACGTTTTGCCACAGATGGGACAAGGGAATCCGCTATATTCCGGTGGACCTGATCATGCGACGACTCGACGAGGTGATTGAACGCTACGACGTCGGTTTCCTGAAGATCGTCGACGAAAATTTCGGGACCAGTCGCCACTGGCTCGAGGAGTTTTGCCAGCGAATCAAACCTTACGACATTCTCTGGCACGTCGGCGGGATGCGCGTGAACTGCATCACTTCGGAGCAGGTTGAGATGATGAAGGACGCGGGTTGCGTTTCTATTCTCTACGGCATGGAGACCGGCAGCCCAAAAATGCTCCAGGTCATGGAAAAGAAGACCAAGCTCGAGGATAACCGCAATGCAATGAAATGGACGGTCGGCGCCAATCTCTGGACCGGCGTGCAGTTGGTTCTCGGTATGCCCGGAGAAACCCCGCAAACCGTTCGGGAAACCATCGACTTTTGCAAATACGCCCTCACTCTGGATCCGGGCCAAAATCCCAATGACCTGAGCATCAATTACGCGCAGGCCCTGCCGGGAACACCCTTTTACGAATTCGGGCGCCACATGGGATTGATCGGGCGGACGATTGACGAAGAGGAAGCCTATCTCCTCTCCATATCCGACTCGGACGCCCATGATGAACTGACGACGCTGAATTTCACGGATTCCCCCCGTTTGACTGCACAAACGTGGCGCCCCCTGATCACTGTCGAGGTCAACTATCATTTCGTTCGTACATACGGACTCGACCACTATCGACGCAAACTGCTGGCCGATGCGAATTTCTTCGATAGAGCCAAACCGGACAGCGGTTATTTCGCCAATCCAAAGCGTTTGGTCGATACGAGCTCGATGACCGACAGTGTCCACGGCGTAAAGCAGGCCCATCACCTGGAGTCGGACGAATTTCCGGGATTGCTGACTCTTATCCGGCAAGGGAAACTCGGACTGGCTTTGATCTGTTATCCGGTTCTGGCTTACCGGGCCCGGCATTTTCTGGGGCTTCTGGTGCTGTTCAAGGCGTTCAGAGATGCCGGGCTGGCGGGCGCACTGTCGCTTCTCGCCGACTACGTACGGACGACGGGAAACAAGTTGATAAAGACCGGCTAGGAGACCATCGAGTCGAAGTCCCTACGTAAGCTAGTCAACGATGACCTGGGCAACATCGACGGTGATTCCCTGGCCATGGAGCCGCTCCGCAAGGGCCGATGATTCTTCACGGGTTCCACTGACGATGTCTTCAAGGGCGATGGATCTCTAGCCCGATCTATTCACGCGAGCCGTTCAATCCCGGCCATTTGAACTCTGGCCCATCAATGCCGTTGACGCCTTCGGGCGTCTGGTTTGGGTTTGTCGGTGCAGCGCGTTTGAGGCTGAAGGGGATGGGGTTTGACAGGGCACTTCGCCCATTGTCTTACCGTCCCGCCGTGGCCAGGCGGCCGGCGAAGGGGATCACCCTCGATCTCGACGCTACCGACATTCCCCTGCACGGGCCGCAGGAAGGCCGGTTCTTCCACGGTTACTAAGATTGCTACTGCTACCTGCCGCTCTACGCGTTCCGCGACGATCACCTACTGGCGCCCACTCCTCAAAAAAGGAAAGCAACTCACAACAACTCTCGGCGCAATGGTGAGAAACCTGGGCTAAATGTTTCCTGGCGGCGTTCTCGTCGGCCGTGGTGCGTCTGGCGGTGACGAACAGATTGCCAAAGCCAGGACGAAGGATACCTGCCACCACGCCGACCAAAAGGAAAAGTTGAACAGTCCCGATACCCAGTATCCCGCCGCTACGGCAATTGCGGCGAGGTGATTGAGGTTAGCCGTTTCTCTGAAGGCGACGAACATACGGTAAAAAAGCGAAACGACCGCCGCGATCAGTGCTGAAAGTCCAAGGATTCCTGTCTCCGCCAAGACTTCCATAGCCCAATTGTGGGGATGACCCGGGATGACGTGCAGATTGTCGGTACCTGGGATAACCGCATCGGCGCCCGATGTGTAATTGACCGTATTGACGCCAAGCCCGAATACAGGCGATGTCATTGCCTGTTCGAAAGTATGGGCCCAGATAGTCTGGCGTTCGAAATCGATCAGCCATACGGGGAGCAACCAATTCCTTTCCGGAGCGATTTCCCGCAAGTGGGCTCGCTCGAAGAACAACCACAACACGATCACGCCGAACAAGGCGATCAGAGACAAGACGGGAAAGACGAAACGGCGTTTCTCCGTTGTCCGAAAGATATACGCGAGCGTGGTAGCCGCAACCGCGCCCAAAAGGCCGGCGATGGCCGCCCGATTGTCAGTCATCAAGACCATAACCATAAAACCACCGGCGCCGAACAGCCCCAATCCCTGCCAGATTCGTGACCGGTTCTTAGCCGTTGCCAGCAACACGGGAACCGTCAATACCGAAAGAGCGGCGAACGATTTCAATTCGGTCGCGATAGGCTCCGACCGCCACCCATGCAGATGAGTGACCCAATAAAGTTGAGGAATAAACGTTTGCGACAGGATCGCGATGAAAACCGCGATCGCCGACGCGATGACGAAAGAAATGCGCGCGCGATCCGCGTACCTGTTGTCTGATTGAATGATAGACCAAAAAAACACGCCCATTACGATGAATACGCCGGTTCTCGCGACGGCCTCGAATGAACGCATCGGATCACTGGAAAGGACAACATTCGGCAGCCACAACAACAGCGTAATAGCGACTAGAATGCCCACCGGCCGCGCCGCTTCGATGCGTACGGTCGACCAGTGTTTGCCTTTGTCCGACAAGAAGAAGATCGAGATGACGGCCAAACCACTGGTCAGGGCTATTGCTGTTCTGCCGAAAATCAGGGAGGGAACGGATACGCCGACGAGCACGGCGAAAAGGCCCTTTATTTGGTCAGGGTTCGACCGCAACGGAGTCGTCATGAAGAATTTCCAGGTGCCATTTCTTGCTTCGAATTCCGTGAACGGATTTGCCTTGGTTTAAGGAACTGTATTGTTAGGCGTTACGGTCACCTTCAGACGCCCGACGGGTCCACCCGAATCCTGTACGAGCCTTTCATGATCGCCTACTTGGGTCGACGTTTCCAGACGCGTGTCACCACGCAATCAAGTTTCGTATTTGCCGGACCCCAATGGCCGAGGATTCACAAATCACGAGATGAACCCGGCAAGTTCGCCGTATCGTGCTCGATTCCGTATTCATTTGCCCATTTCGGGGATCATGAGCGGGGCCAACAAAGGCGTCGACAGGCGAGCGGGGACCCGATCGAAGGGGCGGCATAAAAGTCCGGACAACGGTCTCTCGTGTCTGGTTCCCCGGTCAACGTAGGCGACAGACGGTATCGACATTGCTGCCTGCGCAATCGAACATTCGCGCCCTTTTTCGTTGAGTTGCCAGATATCTATTCCGGTTTAAAACGGGTTCTGATCGACCGCTAGGATTCTCTTCGGAAACGCCATTTGATCGTGGTACTTGGTTCCGTCTTGCCGAAAGAGACGACGATTTGATTCGTCCTTTTCTGTTGTCCGTCGCCACAATAGACACTTTCCTCAACGGATACCTGTCCCGGTCGGGCTTGAAACCGCCATCCGGCGTTGCGTCCAAATCTGAGTATGGCCGAGTTCCGTTCGCCGATGAGTGAAACCCGAACGGATGGATGCAGATGGAAACGAACGAGAAACGACTCCCGAGCGTCGCCGGAAATGACATCTTCGCCGCGCAGATCTCCACCATCCGCGGAGAGATAGAGGCTCCGCCTGTGCGAGACCCCGAAGGGTTGCAGATAGCCGTCGTGTTCGAGCTCAACCAGGACGTTGCCGTCGATTTCCCGGCGAACCGAATCCGTCGGCCGCGACCGGCGTTCGCCGTATCCGCCCCCGGGAACGAGTTCACAAGAATTTCTCTCACCGATGGTGACGGTCGAATGGGCCGCGGTGCCGCGGAGCATCTCGTGAAGCGGTCCGCCGCCTGTCGTTTGCCCGCAATTGACGACGACCCGGTTCTTGCCGACGCTCATTTCGAAGGCCAGGGCCGAGGCGTGCCCGCCGTCGGTTTCCGCATCGGAATGGGCCGGGCCGGCATCGATGATGACCAGTGTGTTTTTGCATTTCAGGCGCTGGTAGCCGCCGTAGCGAGCGTTGACGACGGCGCGCCCGCGCGATCCCGTTTTTTCGATAATCGCGTCGATCGGTTGCCGTTCGTTTTCGCAAGACCCGTTGAAGACGGCGAGGCCGCCGTCTCCGTGTCGGAAGGTGCGCAGCATGGGGACCATGCGGTCGATGGCGTTGTTCAATTGGTCCGATGGCGGAATATGGTTGTCGATCAGAACGTCGCGGATTTGCAGGAGCGTTGCCAGTGAAGACAACTGAAACGACGGGTTTCGCGACAGATGGCAGCCGTCGGGAAGGATCTCGGTTTCGATCGACCGGCTGAGGACCTTCAGTCCCAGGCGAAGTGAGTCCACATAGCCGTCGAGGCCGGCGCCGGCGTGAATCAGTCCTTTCGCCACGGCAAGGCCGTCGCCGGGCCGGGCGCCCAGTCGCAAGGCCCTTTGCAGGTGTACGACCTGGCGCGACAGGGCCCTGTGGAAGAGAGGGCAAAAGGCGCCGGCTTCTCCCGCCGTGAGAAAGCGGTGATAGAGCAGCCAGTTGGTGATCCTCTCGGCGAGAACGTCGCATTGCCACGCCTCGGGGCTCCAGGAACCGAAACTTCGAATCCACGCTTCGGTCAGCGTCCGCGCCAGATCGGGGGCCGTACCCAAACCACTGGCGGCCAGGGCGGGCAGCCAGTCGAAACGATGAACGCCGCGGGCGGCGTTGCGCTGTTCAAAGGCCTCGAAAATCGACGCGATTTCGCCGACGGCGAAGGCGGCCCCTTTCTCCCGGTCACCGGGAAAGCCCACGGGCAGGTCTCGGACCTTGAGCGACGCGTTTCCCTTTAAGGAGACATCATAAATACGTGACCCGAATAACCGGTGCCTGATTGTCCCTGCTGCGGGCTCAATCCAACTCGAAAGCATTCTTGTAATCGAGCTTTCAGGCGGGGCCCTGCGATTCCTTGCGGAGAAAACAGTTGCCCACGACCAACACTTCAATATCGGACCCCATGAAGCAGCGGAACGCATCTTCAGGCGTACATACGATCGGCTCTCCACGGACGTTGAAGCTTGTATTGACGACGACAGGGCAGCCGCTCAGTCCCTTGAAACGCGAGATCAGGGCATGATAACGGGGATTCGTTTCCTTGTGGACGGTCTGGATCCGGGCCGAATAGTCGACGTGGGTGACGGCCGGGATTTCCGAGCGGACGACATTGAGCTTGTCGATCCCAAAAAGCGCGTGCTCGTCCTCCGTCATTTGCCGGCGCCGGCCTTCGACGACGTCGGCGACCATCAGCATGTACGGGCTGTCGCCGTCGAGTTCGAACCAGTCCGACACATCCTCGCGGAGCACCGAGGGTGCGAAAGGCCGAAACGACTCGCGGTATTTGACACGCAGGTTCAGCGTCTTTTGCATACTCGGCGAGCGCGGGTCGCCGAGTATGGAGCGCCCGCCGAGTGCCCGCGGCCCGAATTCCATGCGCCCCTGGAACCAGCCGACCGCTTTCTCGTCCTTGAGCGCCTGCGCCGTCGTTTCGATAAGTTCATCGTCGTCCAGCACCTCGAACTGGGCGCCGGCTTGTCCGAGGCGGCTTTCGATATCGCCCTGTTCGAATGCCGGTCCTAGGTAGGACCCGTTCATCGCATCGGATCGGCCGTTGATGTCCCGCGGCCGACCCTGAAACAGGTGATAGGCGGTCAGAGCCGCGCCGAGAGAGCCGCCCGCGTCGCCGGCCGCAGGCTGCACCCAGACATTCTGGAAAGCGCCGTCGCGGAGCACTTTTCCATTGGCGACGCAATTCAAGGCGACGCCACCGGCCAAACAGAGGTTATTGATCCCCGTCTCCGCCGCCAATGACCGGGTGAGACGCAAAACGATCTCCTCGGTGACCGCCTGTACGGAGGCGGCGAGGTCCATGTGGTATTGGGTCAGGAGTTCGTCCGAGGTCCTCGGCTGGCTGCCGAAAAGGGAATGAAACTTCTCCCCGGTCATGCGCAGGCCCGTGCAATAGTCGAAATAGGATTGGTCGAGCCGGAAACTGCCGTCGTCCTTGAGATCGACGATGTTGTCGAGAATCAGGTCCTTGAACTTGGGTTCGCCATAGGGCGCCAGTCCCATCACCTTGTATTCACCGGAATTGACCTTGAAGCCGGTGAAGTAGGTAAAGGCCGAATAGAGAAGGCCCAGGGAATGAGGAAAATGAATTTCCTTCGTGACCTCGAGCGTGTTGCCGCGGCCGACCGCCGCCGACGTCGTCGCCCACTCACCGACACCGTCCATGGTCAGGACGACGGCGTCCTCGAACGGTGACGGAAAGAACGCCGACGCGGCATGGCTCTGGTGGTGTTCGGCGAAAAGGAGTTTGTTTTTCCAATCGAATTCGGGATCGAACTTGGCGAGCTCTTTATGAAGCAGATCCTTCTGGAACAGTTTTTCCTTCAACCAGACCGGGATCGCCATCTTGAACGAACTGAAACCGCGGGGTGCAAACGCGAGATAGGTCTCCAACAGCCGTTCGAACTTGAGGAACGGCTTGTCATAAAAAGCGACGAAGTCGATCTGATCGAGACCGACACCGGCTTCCTCCAGGCAATAGCGAATGGCATTCTCCGGAAACCGCGAGTCGTGTTTTTTGCGGGTGAACCGTTCCTCCTGCGCGGCCGCGACGATACGACCGTCCTCGACCAGGGTCGCGGCACTATCGTGGTAGAGGGCGGAGAGGCCGAGGATCCGCATGGGCATTCGCACCTAGAAGATCGTGTAGATGAAAGGTGCTACGGCTGACCCCTGGCTGAGAACAATCAACCCGCCGAAAACGACCATCATGACCATAATGGGCAGCAGCCAGAATTTTTTTCTGACCCGTAAAAAAGCCCACATTTCCAAAAGAAACGACATGGTTGCTCCTAGAACTGGTGACGCATCGAATCGGGTTCCGGCCCCGGCGGATCGCGCTTGATCCAGTAGGTTTCCGCCTCCGCGTCGAATTTTCTGTGCAACGGGTCCTTGCCGAACAGGCGCAGAATGATCGCGATCGGAAGGACCGTCGAAAAAAAGAGAAAACCCATGACGACCGGATTGACGATCTTGTGAAGCAGAAGACCAAAGCGGAACCATACGAGGTTCAACGGCCGCAGCGTTTGCGGCAACAGAAAAGCCAGGACCAGAAAGAGTCCCGTGACGACAAGGCTCCACAAACGCACGGGAGCGCCGTCGATCAACGGCCACAGCCCGATGATCGCGAACACCACGGCGAAGACGACACCGAAGGCCCTTTCCGAGCCAACCTTGATCGTATCTTCGCGGGAGAAATCTTCGTGTGTTGAGGGTTTCCGCACCATATCGATACCAAATCTCGACAGCGTATTTACTATCAGGCAACCGCGAGGAAAAGCGATTTCCCTCGATTTTCCCGATTGTGCCCGGTCTTAGGTGCGGATCATGCGAGCCGCAAAAAAACCGTCCATGCCGCCGTCGGTTGAGCGGTGAAAGGGGAAGCTGCGAAAATACCCGTTTTCATCGGCAAACTCGTCCTCACCGGTCAACCGACCAATATCCGGACGGTCATCAGTCAACGGCAAGCCCTGCTCAACGGCACTCTCGACGACCGCCGCCCCTTCCTCGGCCTGAAGGGAACAGGTGCAGTAAAGAACCAGGCCGCCCGGGTTGACCATGTCGGCGCCGGCCCGCAGAAGTCGTTCCTGAAGGGCCCGCAGTTTCTCGATATCATTCGGCGATTTCAGCCAGGCCACTTCCGGATGCCGGCGGATGGTCCCCGTGGCCGAACACGGCGCATCGACGACGACGATATCGGCTTTTTCCTTCGGCCGCCAATCCGTCGCGTCGGCGTGAACGACCGTGGCCGAGAGTTTGAGCCGCGCCAGGTTCTCGCGCAGCCGGTCCAGTCGTTTCTCCGAACGGTCGACCGCAACCACGTCCGCTCCCGCATTCGCCAAAAAAGCGGTCTTGCCGCCGGGCGCTGCGCAGAGATCAAAGACCTTTTTGCCACGGACATCGCCGAGTAGAGCGAGCACCAGGCGCGCCGCGCCGTCCTGGACCCACCAGGCACCTTCGGCGAATCCGGGAAGCGCGGAGACGGCTCCGCCGGGTCGGCGCCGCAGGGCCCCCCATGGCAGAACCGTGGCGTCGAGTTTGACCGCCCAGGCATCGGCGTCGGATTTCACGCTGATGTCGAGCGGGGCCTCCGTCAGATGGGCCGCGGCGATACGCCGGCACCGGTCCTCTCCGTAAGCGTTGCACCAGGACGACCACAGCCAATCGGGCGTGTTCAGTTTCCCGGCGTCCTGACGCCCGGCGATTTCTTGTCCTTCCCGGGCCATTCGGCGCAACACGGCGTTGACGAGTTTCTTGTGCGCCGTGAAACCCAGACGGCTGGCCATTTCGACCGCCGTGTCGACCGCGGCATGGGCCGGCGTCTCGAGGAAAAGAAGTTGGGTGATGCCCAGTCGAAGGATATGGCCGACCGGTTTCGACTTTCCGGTGAGCGGCCGTTCGAGGGCGTGGGCGACGAGGGCATCGATCTGGCCCAGGCGCCGCAATGTCGTGGTGACGAGATTTCGGGAAAAGGCACGGTCCCTCTCGGGGAGGCCGGCAAAACCCTGTGCACGCGCCACCGCTTCATCGAGCGTCAGTCCCTGCTTCAGCACCGAATCCAGGATTCGGTAGGATATCAAGCGCGCGTCGAGCCCGGTTCCAGTCATGATCGTTTCATGACGGAATGTCGCCCGCGAGACAAGCCCGTGAGGGCAAATTGGCAGCGAAAGAGCCTGCACATTTTATTTGCATTGAACGGACAATCGTTAATGGTGATGTCATGAAAACGTTGTGTCATGCAGCATGTTTGAAATTTAGCGTTTAACGATGTAAGCGAGATGGCGTTGTCGGAATTCGGCCGCATTCACTTGGGGAGCACATGGCAAAGGGTTTGAAATCGAAACCGCATAGGGACCGGCTCGACCGTAGCCGCAAGGTGCTGGAAGGGCAGGCCGAGGTAGATAAACAGCCCCGGCCGGAGCAGCCGGTCGCCAAGGAGACGGCGAAGCCGGCACCCAAGGAAACCGGGGGTCCAGACGGTCCGGACCCGACGCGCTACGGGGATTGGGAAAAAAGGGCCGTTGCATCGACTTCTGACCGTCGCCCCGGGAGACCGCGACAGGGCAATCCATCTCCATGAACAATAGTGCCGCCTAAGATGTTCAAAAGTATCTTTTCCCTCATCTTTCCGAGCCTCGCCGCAAGGCCGACGCGGCGCAAGAAACGCAGGAAAAAGGGTGCCGAACGGGTTTCGGAGCATAACTTCATGCCGTCCGGCGCCGAGGGGGCAAGCGGCGTCCCAAAACTCCTCGTCGCCGATTTCGAAGGCGATTCGAAGGCCCAGGCGACGGTTCACCTGACGGAAACCCTCAGCCGCGCCGGTCAGTGGGACGTCTTTCGGACCAAGAAAGTGATCAAGGTCGGCCCCGGAAAGACCTTGCTCGACCGTCTGATCGCCTCAGCCGAGATCGGTCGCGGGTTCCTCGAGGACGAAAAGGCGGACCTCCTTTTGTGGGGCGACATCGAGAACGGCATGATGAACGTCCGGTTTCTTCCGGCTATCCCGCCCGCCGAAGGCCAGCCCGGTTCCTTCGGGCTCGGTGACAGTCTCTATTTGCCGGTCGGGTTCTCGGATGGCCTGGAAAACGTTCTGACAGCGAGCGGCCTTGCCGCCGTCGGGCCGACGTTCCGGGGATTGCGCTCCAAACTGGCCGAAGGCCTCGGCGGCGCCCTGCAGAACGTCAAGGAACTGGTAAAAGGCGCCCCCCAGGGTTACGACCCCAACCAATATGCGACGCTGCTGATTTGCATCGGCAACGCCTTCGCCGCCCATGCGCTTCTCGGCGGCAGCGCCAAACGGCTCGACCACGCGGTTGCCGCCTATAAGTTCGCCATGAAAATGATCTCGTCATTCGATGCGCCGATCGTCTGGGCGATGGGGCAAAGCCATCTGGCGGCGGCCCTGAAAGCGAAGGGCGAACGCGGAAAGGACGAGGAGGCGCTGAAAGCGGCGGCCGGCGCCTACCGGTCGATCACCGACACGCTCAGCCGGATCGAGCATCCGTTCGACTGGGCCTTGGCCCACATCAACATGGGCATGGTGCTGTACCGCCTGTCGAACCAGACCGGCCGCGCCGCCTACCTGAAGGAGGCCTCGCAGAGCTTCGAAGAGGCCCTCGCCGTTTACCCGAAAGACCTGATGCCGGGCCGGTGGGCCGAGGTGACCAACCAGTACGGGGTCGTCTTGATGGCCCTCGGAGAGCAGGTCAGCGGCAACGTAACGCTTGAGATGGCCGTCAAACGGTTCCGCGAGGCGCTCGCCGTGCGCAAACGGGAGACGGTTCCGCAGCTGTGGGCGCAGACGGCGAACAACTTAGGCGCGGCCTGTTTCGCACTCGCCAAAAGGAACTCGGAAGCGGCGCTCCTGCGCGAGGCCGAGTCTTGTTTCGAAGGCGCCAAGGAGATCTACGTCGAGGCCGGATCACAAAAACGGATCCAGGTGATCACCAGCAGCCTGGCCCGGGTTAGGCGCCTGTTGGCACCGCACGGCGGTTGATACCGAGATCCTGCACAAAAAAAACGGCGGAGCCCATGGCCCCGCCGTCTATTCTTGGAACTGCCGCCGCTTAGCGGTTCTGGCGGTTCTCGATCAAGTCGTCGACCACCGCCGGTTCGGCCAGGGTCGACGTATCACCGAGGCTGCCGTAGTCGTTTTCGGCGATCTTGCGCAGGATCCGGCGCATGATCTTGCCGGACCGTGTCTTCGGCAGTCCGGGCGCCCATTGCAGCCAATCCGGCGAGGCGATCGGGCCGATTTCCTTGCGGACCCACTGAACGAGTTCCTTTTTCAGGTCGTCCGACGGTTCTTCGCCGGCATTCAGCGTAACGTAGGCGTAGATGCCCTGGCCCTTGATCTCATGCGGGGCGCCGACGACGGCGGCTTCGGCGACCTTGCTGTGGGCGACGAGTGCGCTTTCCACTTCCGCCGTACCCATACGGTGGCCGGAGACGTTGATGACATCATCGACGCGGCCGGTGATCCAGTAGTACCCGTCCTCGTCGCGCCGGCAGCCGTCACCGGTGAAGTATTTGCCGGCGTAGGTGGAGAAATAGGTCTGCACGAACCGCTCGTGGTCGCCGTAGACGGTACGCATCTGGCCGGGCCAGGAATCGGTGATGCAGAGGTTGCCCTCGCAGGCGCCTTCGAGCGGATTGCCGTCGGCGTCGACGATCTGCGGCTGCACACCGAAGAAGGGCCGTGTCGCCGAACCCGGTTTCAGGTCTGTGGCGCCCGGCAACGGCGTGATCAGGATGCCGCCGGTTTCCGTCTGCCACCAGGTGTCGACGATCGGGCAGCGGCCGTCGCCGACGACGTTGTAGTACCACATCCAGGCTTCCGGGTTGATCGGCTCGCCGACTGTGCCCAATAGCCGGAGCGACTGGCGGCTGGTCTTCTTGACCGGTTCGTCGCCGTCGCGCATGAGCGCGCGGATCGCCGTCGGTGCCGTATAGAAGATGGAGATATTGTGCTTGTCGCAGACCTGCCAGAACCGCGAGGTGTCCGGGTAGTTGGGCACGCCCTCGAACATCACGGTGATGGCGCCGTTGGCGAGCGGACCGTAGACGATGTAGCTGTGTCCGGTGACCCAGCCGACATCGGCCGTGCACCAATAGACTTCACCGTCCTTGTAGTCGAAGACGTACTGATGGGTCATCGAGGCGTAGACCATGTAACCGCCGGTCGTATGGAGAACGCCTTTCGGTTTTCCGGTCGAGCCCGACGTGTAGAGGATGAACATCGGGTCTTCGGCGCTCATTTCCTCAGGCGCGCAATCGGTCGACGCCTCGGAGCAGGCCTTGTAATAGCGCACGTCGCGGCCCTCGACCCAGTTGATGTCGGCCTTGGTGCGGGTAACGACGAAAACCGTCTCGACGCCGGGGCAGCTTTCGAGCGCCTTGTCCGTATTGACCTTCAACGGTATCGGACGGCCGCCACGGATGCCCTCGTCGGCGGTGACGACGCAGTTGGAGTTGCAGTCCTGGATGCGGCCGGCCAGGGCGTCCGGCGAGAAACCGCCGAAGACGATGGAATGGATGGCGCCGATGCGCGTGCAGGCCAACATGGCGACGGCCGCTTCCGGAATCATCGGCATGTAGATTGTGACGACGTCGCCGCGCTTGATACCGCGGTCCTTCATGGCATTGGCGAAGCGGCACACCTGTTCGTGCAATTCGTTGTAGGTCAGGGTCTTCGAATCGTTCGGGTCGTCACCTTCCCAGATGACCGCCGTCTGGTCGCCGCGCGTTGCGAGATGGCGGTCCAGGCAGTTGGCGGACGCGTTCAGCGTGCCGTCTTCGAACCATTTGATCGAGACGTCGGGCGCGTTGTAGTTGATGTCCTTGACCTTCGAAAAGGGCTTGATCCAATCGATCCGCTTACCGTGTTCGCCCCAAAACCCCTCCGGGTCGTCAACGGACCGCGCGTACATCTCCAAATACTTGTCGTTGTCACAATGCGCCGACGCGGCTACGTCCGCCGGTACCGGAAATACCTGAGTCTCGCTCATGCTGATTGCCTTCCCTCTAATACGAAGCTTCCCGGGGTCGTTTTTCCCGCGGAAAGCTTACCTCCTCTCTAAGAACTTGGTGGATTATCGCAAAATTCTTCGCTTTCACAAGGCAGCAGGGCTTGTTGAATGCGGAAGCGGAACGGTTCAGCCGATCAGGTAGACCGTCCCGTCCTCGACGATCGCCTCGGCCGCTTCCAACCGGTCTCCGGCGCAGGGCCCCGAGATGCAATACCCGTCCTCGATGCGAAACAGGGCACCGTGCGTCGAACACAGGATGTGGGTGCGTTCGAGATTGAGAAACTGGCCAGGCTGGAAGTCCAGCGGCGAGCCGACGTGGGGGCAGGAATTGACGTAGACAAAGGCTTCGTCATCGCGCCGTATGACCATGAAGGCGCGCCGCATTCCGGCGACCTCGGCGACGACACCGGCCGAGCCTTCGATTTCGTCCAGGGCGCAAAGGGGCGTCCGTGGCGTCGTCTTGTCCGGGGCCGGCCCCTTTGGTCGGTTGTTCATGTCCGATGTCTCCGCCAACGCGCCGAGCCTAGGGCGCTTCGCTCCGGAACGGCCGGCTGAGCAGTTCCTGAATCGTCCTGTCGATATCGGATTGGCGGTTGAGAATACTGTCGACGGCGGCGCAAATCGGGATCTCGACGCCAAGGCGTTCGGCGAGATCGGTAACCGACGCGGCCGTGAACACACCCTCGGCGACCGATTGCCGTTCCTTGAGAATGTCGTCGAGGTTGCGGCCCTCGCCCAAGGCGACGCCGAGCGAGAAATTGCGCGATTGGAACGCGTTGCAGGTCAGGGTCAGGTCGCCGATCCCGGACAGGCCCATCAAGGTCTCGGCTCGCCCGCCCTTGGCCCGGCCGAGGCGAACGATCTCGGCGAGCCCGCGGGTAATCAAGGCGGCCCGTGTGTTGTCGCCCATTTTCCGCCCTTCGACGATGCCGCAGGCGATCGCCAAAACGTTTTTCACGGCGCCGCCGATCTGCGCCCCGATGATGTCGGTCGAGGTATAGATCCTGAAAAACGGGGTGCCGACCGCCTCGGCGACAGCTTTTCCGCGTTTTTCGTCGGCGATCGCGAGCGTTACCGCGGTCGGCAGCGAGGCGGCGACCTCGCCGGCGAAGGTCGGCCCCGAGAGGATCGCCGTTACCGCCCCGGGAAGCGTCTCTTCCAAGACTTCGCTCATCAGGGCGCAGGTTCCCTGTTCGATGCCCTTGGCACAAATGATGACAGGAACGTCGGCCTTGAGAGCAGGGCCGAGAGCAGCGGAGACGGCGCGCAGATGCTGCGCTGGGACGACCAGGAAAACACCGTCGGCATCCGTCACCGCGGCCGCCGGGTCGACCGTTGCCGTTATCGACGCATCGAGGCTGTGTCCGGGCAGGAAGACCGTGTTTTCGTGATGGTCATTGACGGCGTCGGCGACCTCCGGCTCGCGAGCCTGCAGGACCACCTCGCGGCCGGCGCGCTGCGCAACCATGGCCAGCGCCGTTCCCCATGCGCCGGCTCCGATAACGGCAATTTTCTTCATGTCGCCCTAACCTTCCGACCGGCACACGAACCGTACCGCTCAAACATAAACCACCGTCGACGTTACATACTGGCGAAGAGATCTTCCGGCGAGAACCGACCGTTCGCAAGGTACCACAATATGGCGGCAAATTCCGACGACGCTCGGTTGGCATAACTGAGGCCTCTCACCGATGGCAGGAAATCCCGCCATTCGGTGACCGTCGTTCTGTTATCGATCCACGAGAATTCCCCGCTAGGAACCGGCACGGCCTGGATGCCGACATTACGAAAGACGGCGGCCGTACACAGGCAATGCGACGGGCTGGTCACGATGATGACGGGTCCCGGACCCATCTCCTGGAGAAGCACCTTGACGTTACGCCCGGTCGCAAACGTGTTGCGGGACACCTCTTCGAGAACGATCTCGCCGCCAACCGGTTTCGTTTGTTCAAAGACCACCGAGGCTTCCGATGGCCCGCCCTGGCGCGTTCGTCCGCCACTGACGATCAGCGGAATACCACGGGCCGTTGCCAGTTTATGCCCCGCCTCGAACCGGGAGAGGGATTCGATGTCGGCCCACCATTTGCCGCCGCTGGCTTGGTAAATGCCGGCGGTGGGAACGACGACGGCCACCGCTTGCCTGCGCCATTGAGAGGACTGCCCGGCGTCCGGCACGAGCGCCAGGATCATCAATCGGGAAAAGGCGGGGGTGGAGAACAGGAGAAACAGGGCCGTCGTGAGGACGAGAAGCCGGCGTTGGAGGACCGGCTTGCGCCACAGCAGCACGGCGGCGACAAGCAGGTAGAGAAACGGTAAGGGCAGATAAAGATAAGGGGCAAAGGCGTAGGGGCTCATGGTTTCCGGCACCTTAGCCTAGGCCGCGTCCGGGTCGAGCGGCCATCGCGGCCGCGGCTTGAAATCGGCGCCGTCCGCAAAACCGGCCTTGAGCCGTTCAAGCCCGGCCCAGGCGACCATGGCGCCGTTGTCCGTGCACAGCGCCGCCGGCGGCGCCAGAAACCGCATGCCGGTCGATCGGGTGAGTTCGATGATAGCGTCGCGGATCTGCATGTTGGCGGCGACACCGCCGGCGACGACCATGGCGCCACCGGTCTCGAAGCGGTTCTTGAAGATACCGATGGCGCGCCTGCATCTGTCGACGAGCACGTCCGTCGCCGCTTTTTGGAACGAGGCGCAAATGTCGGAGACGTCGTCGTCACGCAGCGGCCCTGCCGGCAGGTCTTCGATCGTCTGGCGCACCTTGGTCTTGAGTCCGGAAAACGAAAAGTCGCAATTGTCCCGGCCCAGCAACGGTCGCGGCAATTCGAACCGGGACGGGTCGCCGCTTCGCGCCGCCGCCTCGACGCGGGGACCGCCGGGATACCCCAGCCCGAGCATCTTGGCCGTCTTGTCGAAAGCTTCGCCGAGGGCATCGTCGATCGTCGTTCCGAGCCGCTGGTAGCGGCCGACGCCCTCGACGATCAATAACTGACAATGTCCACCCGAGACCAGGAGCAGGAGATAAGGGAACGCCGCCGCCGCCTCGGTTTCGCCTTCCGTCAAACGAACCGTCAGGGCGTGGGCCTCCAGGTGGTTGACGCCGATGAACGGGACTTTGACGGCGCTGGCGATGGCTTTCGCCGTCATCACCCCAACGAGAACGCCGCCGATCAGGCCGGGCCCGCCGGTCGCCGCAACCGCATCGAGGTCGGAAAAACCGATACCGGCCGTTTCCATGGCCCGTTCGATGACCGCGTCGACGCCGACCACGTGCGAGCGCGCGGCGACCTCCGGGACGACGCCGCCGAACGGCCGGTGCTCTTCGACCTGCGACCAGATTTCGTTGGCCAGGATCTCACGTCCGTCGGTAACGACGGCCGCCGCCGTTTCATCGCAACTGGTTTCGATCCCGAGGACGATCATGAAAACCCTTTATCCTTCCGCTGGCCGTCATTACTCTCGCCCGCGATTTCCACACGTTTTTGAAGCAGCTTCGAGACAATGGCAATAACCCAACCGATCCGCATCGGCACCCGCGGCAGCCCGCTGGCCTTGGCCCAGGCGCATGAGACACGCCGGCGGCTGGCCGCTGCCGTAGAGCACCTGAGCGAAGAGGGCGGGCTCGAGATCATCGAAATCAAGACAACCGGCGACAAGATCCAGGACCGGGCGCTCGCCGAGGTTGGCGGCAAGGGTTTGTTCTCGAAGGAAATCGATAACGCCATGCTCGGCGGCGACATCGACATTGCCGTTCACTCCATGAAAGACGTGGAAACCTGGCTGCCCGACGGCATCGTACTGGCCGCGGTTCTCGAGCGGGAGGATCCGAGGGACGCGTTCGTGTCGTTAAAATCGGACAGCCTCGCCGCCCTTCCGGCCGGCAGCACCGTCGGCACCTCATCGTTGCGACGCCAGGCGCAGCTGCTGCACCGCCGGCCGGACCTGAAGGTCGGTCTCCTGCGGGGAAACGTGCAGACCCGATTGAGAAAGCTCGATGCCGGTGAGGCGGACGCCACCTTCCTGGCGATCGCCGGGCTCAACCGCCTCGACATGGTCCATGTCGCCACCGAGGTTCTCGATCCGGACGATTTGCTGCCGGCGGTGGCACAGGGCGCCATCGGCATCACATGCCGCGAGGAGGATGGGGATTTGCGGAATCTCTTAGCGGCGATCAACCATAAGGAAACGGATGTCCGTGTCACCGCCGAACGGACGATGCTGGCGGCCCTCGACGGGTCGTGCCGAACGCCGATCGGTGGTTTGGCGGAATTCCGAACGGATGGCACGTTGCGACTCAGGGGATTGGTCGGTGCTCCCGACGGGTCGCGGTTGTTCGAGACGGAACGCTCCGGCGCGGCTGCGGACGCTGAAACCATGGGGCGGGACGCCGGAGAGGAACTGCGCCGGCGCGCGGGCGACGATCTGTTTGAGTGAATCAACTTTCGCCGAGAGGTCCTGATCCGTGAAGGTCTTGATCACGCGCTCACGCGAAGATGGGGAACGGTTGGCGAAGGTCCTCGCCGAGCGCGGCATCGATTCCCTGCTCGCCCCCTTGCTCGAGATCTATATCTTCGCCGGTCCGCCGCTGGCGTTGGCCGGCGTTCAGGCCATCCTGGCGACCAGTGCAAACGGCATCCGGGCCTTTGCCGAGAGAAGCGCCGAACGCCATCTTCCGGTCTTCGCCGTTGGTGATGCGACGGCGCGCCTCGCAAGGAACATTGGGTTTACCTCCGTGTCGACGGCGTCCGGCGACGTCGATACGTTGGCCGAACGCGTCATCGACACCGTGCCGGCGGACGGCGGCGAGCTGCTGCACGTAGCCGGCACCAAGGCCGCCGGTGACCTGGGCGGCCGCCTCGGGGAGCGCGGGTTTCGTTATCGCCGGGAGGTCATCTACGAGGCCAGACAGGCACCCGCCCTCGACCCGGCGGCAGTCGAAGCGATCCGGGCCGGCGGTCTCGATGGAATACTGTTTTATTCACCGCGGACAGCCTCTATTTTCGTGGAGCTCGCCGATCGGGCCGGAATCGCCGACGACCTCGGCGCCGTCACCGCTTATTGTCTGAGCGAAGCGGTGGCGCGCCGGCTCGAGGGATTGGCGTGGCGGGCGATCGGTGTCGCGAAGCGCCCCGATCAGGAATCGATATTGGCGCTCCTGGAGAGCGCGACGTGAAAGAGGATTAGCCGGTGGGACGCGGGGGCCATTTCTGTTATTACGGGCAGCAACGGAACCGGAACCAGCGGGTCCCAGGATCGGCAAACCATCTCAGGGCCGCCCCGGACAAAAAGAACGCCCTGGCAGGGAGAGCGGAAAGATGAACGAAGCCAATTCGACGAACGGCTCGAGCGGCAGTGCGCCAACGCCGCCGCCACCGAGCGCTCCGCCGCCGAGCGCTCCGCCACCGAAAAAGGGCATGGGTTGCGGTTCCTTGCTGCTGCTGCTCGTGCTGGGCGGTGTCATTGGCGTCGGCGGATACGCCGCCTGGCCGATGTGGTCGCCCTACGTGGCGCCCTATGTCCCGCAACTGGAATACGGTCCCGACAAGGACCCCCGGGGGGCAACGCTGGTCGGCCGCATCAAAGCGCTGGAGGACGGCGCCAAAGACCGCACGGCCGCCGAAAAGTCTCTCGGTGATCTGGAGGAGGAAAGGGGCCGGCTGCAGGAAGAGGTCTCCCATCTGTTGGCCCGTCTCGATACGATCGAGGGCGCCCTTGACGGCGTCAAGCAGATGATCGCCGCGACCGGCGTGGTCGAAAAGGCCGACGAGGCGAAAGCGTCGATCAACCGTCTTGCCGACCGCCTGGCGGTCCTCGAGGCCAAGGAAGGCGAGGCAGCGGCTCTCAGGGATCAAATCGGCCGCCTCGAAATGGCCGCGGGCGACGTCGCCCGCCTGAAGGACCGCATCGGCCGCCTCGAAACCGAGGAGGGTGGCGAGGGTTCGCCGGAACCGGCAGTGCAGGATGAAGAGAGCCGGCGGCTGACCGAAATGCTCGAGGATATCCGCGGGCGCCTGGCCGAGCTGGAATCGAGAAAGCCGGTCGCGGCGGCACCACAACCGGCCCCGAAACTCGAGGGATCGGCCGCCGTGCTGGCCATGGGACAATTGCGCGAAGCGGTGATGGCGGGAAAACCGTTCGTGCAGGAGCTCGAGGCCCTGCGCTCGCTCGCCGGAAGCGCCCCCGACCTGGCCGCGGCGATCGCCAACCTGGAACGCCAGGCGGCCGGCGGCGTGGCCACGGTCAGCCGCCTTCACCGGGACTTCGTTGCCATCGCCGGCGATATCGTCACCGCGACCCGCGAGCTCGAAGGCGAGGGCTGGTTCGAGAAGGCGGCGAACCGCGTCCTGTCCATGGTTTCGGTCCGGCGCGTCGACGGCCGGTCCGATTCCGCTTCCGTCGAAGGTATCGTCGCCTTGACCGAGAAAAGCCTGGAGAAGGGTGATCTGGTCGCGGCCATCGAATCCGTTGAACGGTTGCCCGAAATCGACGTCAAGGCGGCGACAGTGGCGGCCGAGTGGCTGAAAAAGGCCCAGGCCAGACTTTCGGTCGAGCGCGCCGTCGCCCAGTTGCACGTCTACGCGGTTTCCCTAGTCGCACCGGCGACGAACTGATCGGACGGCCATGTTTCGCGTTCTCCTTTACCTCCTGGCTGTAATCGTCGCTGTTGCGGTGCTTGCGTGGCTCGCCGATCATCCCGGGCGACTGGCCATCGATTGGCAGGGCTATCGTATTGAAACCTCGGTTGCCGTCCTCGTCATACTGGTCGCCGTCGTTGCCGGGCTGGCGGCCGCCGGTTATCGGGCCTGGTTGGCCCTGCGCCGGGCACCGCGCCAGGTCAGCCAGGCGTGGCACGGGAAACGGCGCCGCCAGGGCTATCAGGCGTTGACCCGCGGCATGGTCGCCGTCGCCGCCGGCGATCCCGACGAGGCGTCCAGGCAGGTCAAGCGGGCCGAGGTCCTGCTCAACGATCCGCCGCTGACCATGTTGTTGTCGGCGCAGGCGGCCCAGTTGAACGGCGACGATACGGCGGCCGAAACCTTCTTCCGGGCGATGACCGATGAACCCGAGACGGAGTTCCTCGGGCTGCGCGGCTTGATGGCCCAGGCGATCAAACGCGGCGACAGTGAAGGCGCCTTGAAATTGGCGCGCCGCGCCTACCGGCTCCGGCCGAAAAGCAAATGGGTGGCGAAAAGCCTGTTCGACCTCCATGCGCGGATCGGACGCTGGCTCGATGCCCGGGTGACCACCGACGACCTGGTCCGCAACCGTATTCTCTCGAAGAACGAGAGCCGCCGCTACAAAGCGGTCCTTGCCTTCCAAATCGGGCTCACCGCCCGCGAATCGGGTGATCTGTCGGAAGCCATGAAGAAGCTCAAGCAGGCCGTCGATCTGGAACCAGAGTTCGTGCCGGCCGTGGCCCTGTTGGCGACCCTGTCGGTAGGTCAGAACCGAACGCGCAAGGCCGCCGCCATGATCGAGAAGGCCTGGGCCGCCAATCCCCACCCCGAACTGGTTTCGCCCTATTGGGAGGCGATGAAGGCGGGCACGGCCTTGGAGCGCGTCAAGGCCACGCAGAAGCTGTCGAAATCTAATCCGGACCACCGGGAAAGTCACATGGCCGTTGTCCGGGCGATGCTCGATGCCCAGCTCTGGGGCGAGGCGCGGGCCCACCTGGAAACCCTCACCGGCGACGGCTTGGATGACCTGGAAGCCCGCGTCTGCCGCATGTGGGCTGAGCTCGAGGAAGCGGAGCACAACGACATCGCCAAGGCACACGCCTGGTTGACCCGCGCGTCGCTCGCCTCTTCCGATCCGGCCTGGGTCTGCGCCACCTGCGGCAACACGGTTCCCGACTGGTCGGCGATTTGCGGCAATTGCGGGAGCTTCGACAGCTTTTCCTGGCGCACGCCGCCGCACGTCACCCACCTGGAAAGTCCGCGCAGGCAAGCCGTCGCCGCTCTGCCGGCGGCGGAAAAAACCTAGAATCCGCGCTCTCCCCGTCGCCGCCGGCAGCGGATTTGCCGGTGCCGGGCGAACGGCCGTCTTGACAAGCTCTTCCGAATTGCTAGGTTGCGCCGGCTCTCGAAGCCGCAGTAGCTCAGTTGGTAGAGCAACGCATTCGTAATGCGTGGGTCGGGGGTTCAAATCCCTCCTGCGGCACCAGTTTTCCCAGCCTATTAACGCGCCGCCAAGTGTCCCGGTACACTCACCCGAAATCGGCGATCTCGAAATTGCCGGTGGTCAGGTTCTGGTGCTCGTTGGTGAAGTCGTTGACGTCGTCGAGGGTCGCCAGCTTGACGGCCCCGCCGGCGCTGTCGACGTCGCCGTCGTACCAGACCTCCGTGCGGCTGGTGTCCGAATTGAAAGCGACGTAAGCGAGCGTGTTGTTGCTGGAAAGCGTCCCCGCAAGTGCGTTGATGGCGGTTTGAATGGCGGCGTCGTCGGCGAGGGCGGCGGAGTCGTTGAGGACGATATTGTCGCCGTCGGCAACCGAGCCGGAGGCGATGGCCTTGAAGCTCTTGGTCGACCCGAGGCCGAAGCCGTCGTCAAAGGCGAAGATGTCGGTACCGTTGAGGAAATTGGCCAGCGTGTCGGCTCCTTCCGACGTCGCCGTATAGACATAGCGGTCGTCTCCATTCCCACCGTGGAGATAGTCGGAACCCGCGCCGCCGAATAATCTGTCGTTGCCGTACCCGCCGTAGAGGCTGTCGTCGCCGTCGCCGCCGTAGAAGGTGTCGTCGCCGGTGTCGTCGGTATCGAGGCTGTGGTAGCCGAACAGGCGGTCGTCGCCGGCCTCGCCGTAGACGATGTCGTCGCCGGCCTGGCTGTAGACGGTGTCGTTGCCGCCGCCGCCGTGGATGATGTCGGCGGTTCCGTCGCGCCCGTAGGTCTCGTCGCCGGAAGCGGTATTGCCGTTGAGGATGACGTCGTAATAGTTGGTGGTATCGGCGAACGTGACGTAGAGGGTGCTGTCTGTGGTGTCGGTCCAGGTGACGGCCTTGGTATCGCCGGACTTGCTCAGGGTGTGGACCTTGGTGGTGTCGTTGTAGGTGATGGTGTAGTCGGCCTTGTTGCCGGTGAGGTAGAGGTACGAACTGCTGAGCGAGCCGCTGAGGTTGATGGTGTCGTCGCCGGTGTTGGTGAGGATGATGTTGTAGCTGCCCGATGCGCTCAGCGTGTCGTTTCCGGATGTGCCGACGGAGAGGGTATAGGAACTGCCGAACGCGGCCTTCTCCATGGTGCTCAGGGTGTCGGTGCCGTAGACGCTATGGGCGACGGTGACGGAACTGCCGTCGGCGCTGGAACTGAAGGTGTAGTCGGGGAGGTAGCTGCTGAGGAAGACGGCGGTATCGGTGCCGTCGCCGCCGTCGAGGCTGTCGTTGCCGTACCCGCCGTAGAGGCTGTCGTCGCCGTCGCCGCCGTAGAAGGTGTCGTCGCCGGTGTCGTCGGTATCGAGGCTGTGGTAGCCGAACAGGCGGTCGTCGCCGGCCTCGCCGTAGACGATGTCGTTGCCGGCCTGGCTGTAGACGGTGTCGTTGCCGCCGCCGCCATAGATCAAATCGGCGATCGACGTTCCATATAGCGTCTCTCCAGAGCTGCTTCCGGAAACCGCGTCGTCGTCGGTAATGGTGCCGGTCGCCGTCGCCGTCGATATGGTAAACGGGCTGCTGGCGCCGCTGAGTGTCACGGTGAAGGTTTCCGTGAACTCGCCGGTTTCGTCGGCGCCGACGTCGATGGTCAGGGTCTTCGATGTTTCGCTGTCGGCGAAGGATACGGTGCCGCTCGGTAGCGTGCCGCCGAAATCCGTCGCGTCGGCCGGCTGCGAGCCGCTGCCGGTGACCGCATAGGAGACGGAGGCGGTGCCGGTTGTCAGACCCGAACGCGTCACAGTGAATGTGAAGGCCGTGGTGCCGCCGCCTTCGCCTTCCGCCTTGTCGGCGGAAAGGGCGGCGATCGCCATCGTCGGTGCCGTCGACGTAATCCCCGAAGTATCGATGTCGGCGTCGATCTTCAGGGTTTCGCCGCTGAGCGTGAAGACGTCATAGGTGTCGCTGCCGATGGTCTCGGTTCCGCCGCTGACCCAAGTGCCGCCGACGGTGACGGAATCCCCGGAATCGCCCGTGATGATGAGGGTATTGTTCGAATCCGTCAGGTTGGTGACGTCGCCCGTTGTGAAGGTCAGTGCGGTCGCGTCACTGCCGACGCCGAGATCGACGGTCTCGATATTCTTGACGTCGTCGATGTTCGAAACGTTCAGGGAGCCGCCGCCCTGGTACTGCACGGCGTCCGATCCCGACCCGCCGTCGATGGTGCCGTTGGCGTTGGCGCCGGCGCCGATGGTGAAAATGTCGTTGCCGGACCCGCCGTTGAGATGGGCGTTGACGGTGGCGCCGCCGGCCAGGGAAAAGGTGTCGGTGCCTGAGCCGCCCAAAACGCTGGTCAGGACGAGGCCCGAGGTGTCGCCATTGAAACTGAATGTATCGTTTTGGCCGGTGCCGGTCAGGATCTCGACATTGGTGACGGTATCGGTGGCGCCGGTTCGCGAGGCCGTAAAAGACGGGTTCGAAAAGATGAACGCGTGGGCGAGGCCCAACTCGCCATAGTCCAACCGGTCCGTACCGGTACCGCCGTCGATCGAATTGGCGCCGGTCGAGCGGTCGATATAGATCGTGTCATTGCCGGCGCCGCCGTAGAATGTATCGCCGTCGTCGCCGGCCGATGCATAGAAGGTGTCGTCGCCCAAGCCGCCGAACAGAACGTCGCCGCCCTCCGAGCCGGTAATGTTATCGTTTCCGGCGCCGCCGAACAGAATGGCGCCGATGATGTTCTCGCTGCTGTTGTTGATCCTATGGTCGGCGATGGTCTGGCCGTCGGCGGCGGAAATCGTGTCGTTCCCCGTGCCCCCCGATAGAACGAACCCATAACCGCTTTCGATCGTTCCGTTGTCGTCGGCGGCGACGACCCGCGTTTTGTTTTCCGTCCCGTCATCGGCATAGAACTGTTCAACGGAATCCAGATTGAAGGTGCCGAGTGTGTTGTTGGAGAGATCGGTGAAGGTGATCGTCGGTGTCGTGCCCATGGAATCGTAGACGCCGGCGACGGACGCGAGGCCGGTAACGGCGAACTCGTCCGTCCCGCCGCCGCCGTTCAGTACGTCGTCACCGCCGATGTTCGATTGATTCAGGGCGAACCGGGTGTCGTCGGGACCGCCGGTCAACGAATCGTTGCCGGTCGAGAAGTCGTCGTCGGTGAAGATTTCCTGGAAGACGACGACCGGGTCGTCGACGGGGGTTGTCGTGTCTTCCGGTTCGTCGGTTTCCAATGGGTCTTCCGTACCGATTGGACCGCCGGTTGCGGGGTCGCTGAAACCCGGAATCCCAATCGTGTCGCCGATCCCCGGTATACCGCCGGTGTCGCCGATGCCGGGAAGGTTTCCGGGATTGCCAGGACCGCCTAAGGGATCGGGTCCTGTTGGCGTAAGTCCTCCGGGTTCCCCTAACGGGTCGGTTCCCTCCGGGCCGACGGGGTCCCCGGTTCCAGCGTCGTCGGGACCTGTCGCGACGTCGGTTTCCAGCGCCGGATCACCTTCGGTATCGGGCGTGCCGCCGGCGTCGCCGCCGGGTGCCGTCCCTTCGCCCTGCGCGTTCGCCGCAGCGGCGGCCTCGGCTTCGGCTTGCGCGGCGGCAGCTTCCGCGGCAGCCGCCTCTTGGGCGGCCTCCTGAGCTTGTGCTTCCGCCTCGGCGGCTTGTGCGGCAGCCTCTTGGGCGGCCGCTTCTGCGGCCTGCGCTTCCGCTTCCGCCTGCGCCGCTTCGGCCGCCTGGGTTTGTGCCACGGCTTCCGCCGCCTGCACGGCCTGCTGGGCTTGGGTCAGTTGTTCGGCGCCTGGCACCTCGATGCCGGCAGCGGCCGCCGTCGCGGCCTGCGCTTCGGCCTGTTGCTGCGCCGCTTCCGCTTCCTGGGCTGCAGCCTGGGCGGCTGCGTCCGCCGCTTCGACCTGGGCAGCGGCGGCCTCGGCGGCGGCGGCCTCGGCGGCGGCGATCTCCACTGCCGTCGCGCCCTCGGCCTCGGCGGCGGCCGCTTCCGCTTCGGCGGCGGCTTGCGCTTCCGCTTCCGCAGCCGCTTGAGCCTCCGTCTCTGCTTCGGTGGCGGCGGCTTCGGCCTCGGCTGCCTGAGTCTCGGCCTCTTCCTGTTGTGCCTCCGCTTCTTCCGCCGCCTGCTGGGCCGCCTGCTGTTGCGCGCGTCCTTCATTGGCGCCACTGATCACATCCGGTGGGATCAGATTCTCGACATTGGGCAGCGCACTCAAGGCCTCGCCGAACGCCTGACCCAACTGCTCAGGCGTCATGGTGAAGGGTTGCGACGGCGGCAGATTGGCGCTGGCAATATTGACTGCCGACAACGGCAGATTGAGCGTAACCACCCCGGCCGCCGTCTCAATGGTGAACTCGCCGACAACACCGCCCGCTTCCGGGACGACGACGACCGTCAGAACGCCTTGGCCATCGATATTGCCGCCGCCGGCCGAGCCCCGGATACCCATAGTCGCTGTCGGCGTGGTGATCTTCATGGCGTCGGGGTCCGTCTTGGCGACCAAACCCGATACAAGTGAAAAAGCCCCCTGGATCAGCGATACGCTCATGGCGCCCTGCTGGGTGCCGGGATCGTAGATCATCTCGTCCAATGTCATGCGGCCGCCTTCGGCCAAGGAAAAGGTGCTCTCGTCGGCAAAGACGATGCCGACAGCGCCTTCGTCGCCGGTCTCGACGATATCGCCCTGGAACACGGGATCACCTTGAGACAGTGTCGCCTGGCTGCCGTCAAGGCGGGTGACCGTGACCTCGCCGGTGGCCGTCTCGACCCGCCCGATCGGTTCACCGACGATGCCCGGCTGGGTTTGCGCATATTGCCCTGGCGCCAGAGGACCCGCCAACCGGCCGACCAAAAGGCCCTTGAGGACGACGCCGTCGGGCGTTCGGATATCCGGCGGATTCTCGAGCCGAAAATAGCCGAGGATCAGGAGCTCTTGGCCATCCGGGCCGGTTAGTCTGAGATCGGATCCTTCACGGGCATAATCCGCCTGCAAAAACCACGCTTCATCGACGACAATATCCTCGCCGAGCAGCGCCGGTATGATGTCGACGGGGTCGGCATCAGGCGTGAGATTGGGTAGAAAACGCCCGGCTAAACCCCACGAACCGGAATCTGCAGCCCCAGTTATCCCATGGCCAAACGAATGCTCCGAACGGGGCTCCCTGTGAAGGAGCCGGGCGGAAATAGCGTGACTTGGCCGTATTCGTTGGTCTTGTTCCCCCGTGGCGCAGGATCAGTTCGATATTGGTTGATCCCAATTCACCGCCACTTTTTTGCGGATTTTATTCTAATTACTAGAAAAAATCATCAACTTTCAGTAGACCGAATTAATTAGAAACAGCATCAATCGGTTGTAATCATCGCAAGATCACCTGTCGAATAAACGTCCAAACGCGATTTCTTGGTCGGCACAACTCGGTGTCTCGCTCTAATTGTCTGATCTTGGATATTGCCCGCTACCGTGACCAAACCCTGCCTCGTCTATTGGGTATTGTCCGGTTTGATCTGGCCTGGTTCGGGAGGGCGTGACGACAGCACCCGAACAATATGTTGGTATCGGTACGTTTTCTTTTTGTTGGTACCCTTTCGCAATGCGTGGGTCGGGGGTTCAAACCCCTCCTGCGGCACCAGTTTTCCCAGAAGCTTGGGTCATACAGGCCTCTCCGGGTCGAAAATCGCCGCCTCCACCGTTAGCCGGGCCGGCGCTAACCCGTCTTGGTGGGGTGATCTCGCGGGACGTGAGCTGGGTTGAAAATGGGCGTATAATAGTTGGGTTCACATGGAATTCTCGACGGCAGTCCGATGACCGGGCCGGGAACGGCAAGGCCATGGTTAATGGCCGTTAACCATAACGGCGAGAAAGCCGTGGACTCCAAAACGGCCTGTCAGGTACTATCCGCGGCGTTCCACGGTGGTTTGAGAGGGGCTCGTGGAATCGAAGTTGCAACTATTGTTCATTGCTTCCGCGGGTTCGGCGATCTCCGATCTGACCGGGCCGCTGCGCGCACGCGGGTATGAGCTCGATTGCCGGATCGTCTCGTCCGCCGCCGAGTTGACCGAGGCTCTCGGCGACAGTCACTGGGATGCGGTTGTCCACCTCTCGGCGCCGAATAGGCCGCCGGTTTCGGCGATCAAGGCGCTGGCCGACGTGCGCCGGTTCTCGAACACCCATTCCTTTGTCGTCATCGATCCCCATGCTGATACGCGCGGCGCCGTCGAACTGATCAAGGCCGGCGCCAGCGACTGCCTGACCAAGATGGATGGCGCAACCCTGGCCGAGGCCCTGGCCTCCGCCGTCGACAAAATCCGACCGGATGCCGGCGTGCCCGAAGCCGACCACGAAATCCTGGCCTCCGCCTACGCGTTCCGCAACGCCGGTGAAGGCATCCTGGTGATCGACGGTGATCACCGCGTCAAGGCCTGCAACCCGGCGTTCGAGACTCTGACGGGATACGAGGGTGCCGAACTGGCGGCCCGGCCCGCGGCCGACATCGACGGCGGCGGCGCCCGCGGCATCGACGATGAACTGTGGGCGACCTTGAAGGAAGACCTGGCCTGGCAGGGCGAGATCGCCCTGCGCCGCAAGGACGGCAGCATCTTCCCGGCCTGGGCGTCGTTGACGCTGACCGCGGACGCAGGCGGCAATCTCGGCGATTCCATCGGCGTCATCAGCGACATCACCCTGCGCAAGGAAAACGAACAGGAAATCCGCCGCCAGGCCAACCTCGACAGCCTGACCGGCCTGCCCAACCGCACCCTTTTCCAGGACCGCTTCTCCCTCGCCCTGGCCCGCGCCCGGCGCAGCGACAACCGCATCGCCGTCCTGTTCATCGACCTCGATTTTTTCAAGGAGGTGAACGACACCTTCGGCCACGCCGGCGGCGACCGGCTCCTGGTCGAGGCGGCCGGGCGCATGCGCGAGTGCCTGCGCGCCACCGACACCATTGCGCGCATCGGCGGCGACGAGTTTGCGGTCGTCCTGTCGGATCTGGATTTCGCCTACCGGGCGGAAAAGGTCGCCGCCAAGATCCTGCGCTCGCTCGAGATGCCGTTCGAACTGGGAGAGGCGATCGCCAACGTCTCGGCCAGCATCGGCATCGGCGTCTATCCGGATCATGGCGACGACATGGAGACCTTGACCGCCTGCGCCGATGCCGCCATGTACGCGGTCAAACGAAACGGACGGCAGGGTTTCCGGGCCTACACGCCCCCCGGTTCCGGTGAGCCGGAGTCGCCGGTCTCGGTCACGGAGAAACCCGCCGACCGTCCTTCGCCGCTCCGGTATTTTTTCGAGCGGATGCCGAGCCCCGAGTTCCCCGGCGTCGCCGTCGCCGTCGCGGCGCTGACCTTGACGGCCTGGTTGCTGGCCTCCGCCGTCCTGGCGCCGGATCCGGGGTCGGTCGATCTGATCGCCGAGGAGTCTCCGGAAGACCTGAACGGGTTCTCGACCGCTTCCGGCAAGGACGACGGTTCGGACCCGGCCGACATGACCGTTCCCGAAAAGACCGACGAATAGCACTCGCCCGGCAATCGTTACCGTCCGGCCGGCGGGCGGTCGATCGTACCGTTCACGGAACCGAATCCGAACCCGTCGTTGCGGCGGCACAAGGGCAGGTGGTTCCGGTATCGAAAACACCACCAATTGCCGGTCCGGCCGCCTTCCCGTCTTGTTCCAGTACCGATCGCAAAACCGGTCGCCGCCGGCCTCTATCTGACCGGCGGCATCGGCTCCCGGGTCGGGAGCCCGGCCGCGACGGCGCCGCCTGCGGTATCGTTTCGGGACGCCGGCCGGATCTCGGGCGCGCCCGGCGGGGCCCCGATCGAACGGGTCTGAAGCCCGCGGTAACTAATGGATGTTGCGTTTCCGAATCGGATTGATTGACGCCTGTGGTGAGGGTCACGGCGATGCATGGGGCGGTGCTCCTGGCTCCATCGCCGGCGTCTTCGATCCGCTTGAGAAACGCCGTTCTCCGACCCGGCGGCCGGACCGTGAGCGGATGAACGATGGCGGGCCGACGGCCGGATGCGAGGCGCCGGACCGGCGGCCGGCAACCCGTCCGGTTCGTTCGGGAAAGTTACCCTGCCGCAAAGGTCGCGACGGATTTCCGCCGGCAAAAAACGGTTTTCTAGCGGCAGCCACCTCTGAACGGCCAACCGGCTCCCTTTACAACCCGGCGCCAACCGCCGTCCGCGACGATGCCGGCGAAATCGTGCCGATGGTTCAATGAATTCCGCCCTAAAAAGCCGGCGTTAACCATTTTGAACGGCTCGGAGAACCCTTCGGTTGGGCCGGACGGGCCGCAACGGGAGAGGCGGTGGGCGAGGGTTAACAAAAAGTAAACTCATTTATCCCATAATATCAAGTAAATATAAACTTTTATTAAAATACACATTAGGAAAATGGTACTAGACATTGATTTTTCGCATTAAATAACGGCAATGGTAGTTGTTTTTTCGCCGTTAACCATTGTGAAGATTGCCAATACGATTCGATCCAAAGGGGATCGGACCGCGGGAGGGGCGGCGGCAGCGGGTGTGGCCGGTCCGGTCCGGGCGCCGGTCGGCAACGCTCCCATCCTCAGGGATTTTAGAATTAGAGTGTGGTTTCAATATGTTAAAGGCCAGCGGCCGGCGGTCACGTGGTCCGGGGCCGGTTTTGGTAACATCGATCGTAGTTGACGGCGTGCCCGGCACTGTGCACAGTCGCCCGGTCAACCCCGATAAGAGGCCCCGAAGGCGGGGGAATGGCCGGGACATGCCGTCGAGAACCACCAAACACTCCTATACCATCCCCTGTCCGACGCCGTTCCGCGACGCCGTCGAAGCCGTGGCCCAAAAAAAGGGGATCAACGTCGCCGATCTCCTGCGCTCCGTCGTCCTCGTCCTCGACGCGGAGGCGATCCACTCGTTTCCCGACCCGGGCGAGCCGCTGCCCGGCGACCGGGAAACGGTGATCCTCAAGTCCGGCAAGGCCAAGGGCCGTCCCTGGCGCCGCAAACCGCGCCTGCAGGTGCGCATGACGGAGGGCCACGAGATCACCTTCCTGCGCCGGGCCCTGGCGGCGGCGCTCGCCGTCGACCGCGGCGAGGCGGTGGTTCACGTCGAGGCGCCGAGCCATGGACTGATCGTGCAGCCCGGCGCCGGTGCGCCGTTGCCCGACGATGTGCGGGACGAGATGGATCGCCTGCGGGCCATTGTCGCGGCCCTCAGTTTCGAGCCCTTGGCCGGCGGCATCCGGACCCGCGATCAGGCCCTGCACATCCTCGGCTACCCGCCGGGCGCCATTCCCGACCAGGCGTCGATCCGGGCCCGCTTCCGCACCCTGGCGACCATCCACCACCCCGATTCCGGCTACGGATCGCACGACCGCATGAGCCAGCTCAATTCGGCCATGGAATTCCTGCGCGTCTGACCGCAGCAGCTGAACGCTGCGGAAGACCGCAGAAACCGTCACGAGACTGTTTCCCGGCCGCCGATCGCCGGGCCCTTGTGTTGAACAACGGTCCGTCGTAGTTGTCGTCAAACGCTGCCGTCACAGGTGCGAAGGAGGAGGGAGCTCATGCGATTGCACGGGAAAATCGCCGTCGTCACCGGTGCCGGCGGCGGCTTCGGTGAAGGCATCGCCAAGCGCTTCGCCGAGGAGGGCGCCAAGGTCGTCGTCGCCGATATCGACGAGGCGGGCGGGCGCCGGGTCGCCGAGGAGATCGACGGCGCGCTCTTCGTCGCCGCCGACGTCGCCGACAACGCTTCCATGAAGGCCCTGGTCGAGACCACCGTCGGCGAATTCGGCCGCCTCGACATCTTCGTCAACAACGCCGGCATCGCCCAGCGCAACGGCCCATGTGCGAGGTGCCGGAGGACGTCTTCGATCGCATCTTCGCGGTCAACGTGAAGAGCATATACCTGTCCGCCCGCCACGCCGTTCCCGTCATGCGGAGCCAGGGCGGCGGCGTCTTCGTCAACACGGCGTCGACGGCGGCCGTCAGCCCGCGCCCCGGGTTGACCTGGTACAACGGCTCCAAGGGCGCCGTCGTGACGCTGACCAAGTCCATGGCCGTCGAACTGGCGCCCGACAACATCCGCGTCAACGCCGTCAATCCGGTGATCGGCGAAACCGGCCTGACCGTCGAGTTCATGGGCGGCGAGGACAAACCCGAGATCCGCGAGAAGTTCGTCTCGACCATTCCCCTGGGCCGCATGTCGACGCCCCTGGATATCGCCAACGCGACGCTGTTCCTGGCCTCCGACGAGGCCGCCCTGATCACCGGCGTCTGCCTCGAGGTCGACGGCGGGCGCTGCGTCTGAGGAGTAAGCCATGCCGGACAGACCCCGCATCAACGTGATCCGGCGCTTCCCCGACGCCGTCATCGAACGGGCCGAACGGGATTACGACGCCGCCGTCAACCGCGAGGACATCGTATGGAACGGCGACGACCTGATCGCCCAGGCCCAGGGTTTCGACGGCATTCTGAGCAGTTCCGGCAACAAAATGCCGGCGGCCGTCATCGAACGCCTGCCCGACCGCCTGAAGATCATCGCGTGTTATTCGGTGGGCTACGAGCGCGTCGACCTGGAGGCAGCGAAAGCCCGCGGCCTGATTATCACCAACACGCCGGATGTGCTCACCGAATCGACCGCCGATACGGCGCTGCTTTTGTTGCTGGCGGCGTCGCGCCGGGCCCGGGAAGCCGCGAACATGATCGTCGACGGGCGCTGGGCCGGCTGGGAACCGACCCAGTTGCTCGGCGTACAGGCGGGCGGGCGACGCCTCGGCATCCTCGGCATGGGGCGCATCGGCCGGGCCCTGGCCCACCGGGCGCGGGCGCTGGGCATGGAGATCCACTACCACAACCGCAGCCGCCTGGGGCTGGACCTGGAACAGGGTGCGGTCTATCACGAAAGCCCCCGGGGCCTGTTCTCGGTATCGGATTTCCTCTCCATTCATTGCGAGATGACGCCGGAAACGGAGAAGCTGGTCAACGCCGAGACCATCGAGTTCTTGCCGGAAAACGCCGTCGTCATCAATACGGCGCGCGGCGGCATCATCGACGACGACGCCCTGATCGCGGCCCTCAAATCGGGCCGGGCGTTCGCCGCCGGCCTCGACGTTTTCGCCGGCGAACCGAAGCTCGACCCCCGCTACCGGGAACTCGACAACGCCTTCACCACACCGCATATCGGCAGCGCCACGGTCGACACGCGCAACGCCATGGGCTTCCGCGCCTTGGACAACCTGGACGCCTACTTCCGCGGCGAGAACCCGCCGGACCGGCTGACTTGACCGGCGTCCGGGTTCAGGTGCCGGCCGCGAAAGCCCCGGTCACCTCCCGGTCTTCCGCGGCCGAGCGGTAGAGGGCGTGGACCAGAACCATGGTGTCGAGGAACAGCGACAGGTCCGGTTGGCGGCCGGCGTCGACGGCTTTGAGAAACCCGTCGATGAGGGGCCCGTAGCCGTCCCCGACGTCCCCGCCAACCGCGTGATCGTAATCCGCCGCCTCGATGACGCCATCCGCGCCGATGACCCGGAAGCGGAAGCTGACGGGCGGTTCCACATTCATTGCCCAGCCGGCGCGCAGGTGCAGAACCGGTCCGTCTTCGATCTCGATCTGGGCCGAGGCGAGGTCGTCGATGCCTTTGGGCCGTTCGGGCCCGGCAGAGACCTTACACGCTGCACGGAACCGTTTCCGACCCGGAACGGCGCCGAGTCCGATGGCGATCAGGTGGGGCCCGAGGTCGGCGAGGACGCCGCCGATGGCCCGGGCCGGGTCCGAGCGCCAGGGTTCCGGCGGCAGCCCCTTGGTGCGAAGCCACTCGAGATCGATCAGCTGGGGGACGCCGACGGCGCCCGCGAGGACCTGCCGGCGCACCCAGTCGTTGTTCTCACGGAGCCGGTTGTTGAAGGTGGCCGAGAAGATCCCGGGCGCCGCCCGGGCCCGGCCGATCAGCTCCCGGCAGTCCTCCAGGGTCGCCGACAACGGTTTTTCGACCAGCACGTTCTTGCCGGCCTCCAGGGCGACTGAGGCAATCTGCAAATGCGTATGCGGCGGCGAGGTGACGATCACCGTGTCGATGTCACCGGCGTCCATGAAACCCGACCAGCCGGCCGCGGCCGCGGGAATGCCATGCGCTGCCGCCAATCGCGCCGCCGAGGCGCCGCCCTCGCTGCAAATGGCGGTGATCTCAAGATGCGGCCGTGCCAGGAGATGCGGCAGCCAGAAGCGGTGGACCACGTCGCCGGCGCCGACGAGGAGGATTTGGTGAACGGAGGCCGTCATGGGCCGAAGCTATCAGGCGCCATCGCGCCTTGTCCAACGGCGGCGGCAAAACGGTCCCGGCACGGTCTCGACAAAGCCGACGCGGCGGCATATGGATTCGTCGGGCCGCGGCAAGCAGACCAGAGGGCGATCGCCGGCGATGGAAAATTACATGGTTCTGATCGGCAGCGGCCTTGTCGTCGTTGTCATCGTCGTCGTCAACGTGATGATGCGCCGCGCGCAGAAGCAGAAGGACGCCGATGAGGCCCGGGTTTCCGCCAAACTGAAGGCACGGGCCGACAAACGGGCGGCCGCCGCCAAACAGGTGAAGACGATCCAATGGAGCGACCGCTTCGTCATCGACGGCGGCGTCATCGACAACGACCACAAGACCCTGTTCAAGCTGATCAACAACTTCAACCAGAGCATCCCCAATTTCCGCTCCGGCGATCAGATGGCGCCGTTCATCGAGGCGCTCCGGAAGTACACGGAGAGCCATTTCAAGCGCGAGGAATTGCTGCAGCAGAAGGTCGCCTATTCCTTCATAGACGACCACAAAAAGGAGCACGCCGACCTCATCGCCCAGTTGAACGAACGTTCACAGAAGGCCATGCGGGCCGACGCCGACACGGTTACCGACGCCGCCATGGACCTGGGTGCCTTCCTCGGCGGCTGGCTGACCGACCACGTCATCGAGACCGACCTCCCCATGCGCGCCTATGTGGATCGTATGCGCGAACATACCAAGGGGATGGGGGCGTTGGAGGAATAGGCGGCGTCCGACGGCAATCCTGTTAGGCTGCCCAGAATCCGTTTATTGCCTCGGTGCCGATTGCCTAAAGCCGTCGTAGAACCCATCCAATCGCGCCCGTACGCCTTCGTAAATCTTCGGTACTTTGGAAATATGGGATTTTTCGATCCTTACTTTGACGTTGACGTGGGGCATGTACCTAAAATGCATGAAGCAGAAGCTGAAAAGAGGCGACGTATTCGGCCTTTCGACCTCACACCACATGTAGATCTCGTTCTTGGCCAAATGGTCGTTGATCAAGGCGGCCCCCCATTTCAGACCTTCGTATCCACCCTGGCCCTTGTAGCAAAAACGAAATCCAAGACGTCGATCAACGCAGTCCGAATAGTCACCGAATTCCAGGAATTCCTCCCCGTAGACAACATTGTTCTTTGCCGCATTAAATTGAATATCCAAAATGCGAAGGGGTTTCCCCTTGTTCCTGAACATGTTCGACGTTTCGTTCGTGTAGGGGGCCAAGCCGTCTAGCGTCGCCTCCATAAAAACTTGGCGCGCGGGGGTGCCTTCGCCTGAAAGGCCTCGCCACTGGTTTTTGATCCACAAGTAGTTTCTGGGCACTTGGAAGATGTGCCCGTCCAGATTGAATTCAACGGGAGTCGGATCGGTGGTCCGCCCGGAGACTTCGTGGCCGGTTACGGTTCCGGGTGGGCGGGGAACCTTATCCCTTTTCGCCCACACGATGCCGGCGCCGAGAAACAATAATACCAAGCAGGAGATGCGAACGAATATGGACATCACCTATAGCCGTACTCTCGATGTTTCCATCTTACTGAAAGCAACCGGTCCAAGAGTTCGCAGGTGAGTATTGACATTTAATGCCTAATTAGCTATAAATTCCTATTTCCGCCGTTCCGAGGACGGCTTTGCTGATTGCGATTGATAGATTACGTGCCGCCACCGGTGATGGAAACAGCATTAGGTGTGGCGCAGGGATTCGAAGGATGGGGACACGATCCCCGTCCCGGCGGGACAGGGTCATGTCCCCGCTGAGACCATTGACGGCAATTGGGTTCGTTCCGCCGTTTTCTAGGCGTTTCTCCTCACCCCCGGACTTGATCCGGGGGTCTGCGTATTACGCGAAGGGATAGCCGGGTCAAGCCCGGCTATGAGGAAGTGGGGTCGATATTGGAGGTTTAATCCTTGAACGTGACGGAACCATTTTGTCCCACCGAATGTCCACTTCACGCGGAGAAAAACCATAGACATCTATGGACATTTTTGGACATTCGTAGACATCGGGAACCGGCCTGCACCGGCACCCGCCGTTCTCCGTCGCCCAAAAACAAAACCGCCCGGGCGAACCCGGGCGGCTGTCGTTGTCTCGTTTCGTGCCGCGGCTATTCGCGGTTGCCGAACAGGCTCAGCAGCATGATGAACAGGTTGATGAAGTCGAGATAGAGCGTCAGGGCGCCCATGATCGCCTTCTTGCCGGCGATCTCGGAGCCGTCGAGCTCGTTGTAGAGCGACTTGATGCGCTGCGTGTCGTAGGCCGTCAGGCCGACGAAGACCAGCACGCCGATCACCGAGATGGTGAAGTGCAGCGCCGAGCTTTGCAGGAAGATGTTGACGACCATGGCGATGATGATGCCGATCAGGCCCATCATCAGGAACGAGCCCATGCCGGTGAGATCGCGCTTGGTCGTGTAGCCGTAGAGGCTCATGGCGGCGAAGGTGCCGGCGGTGATGAAGAAGACCCGCGTGATCGAGGCGCCCGTATAGGCCAGGAAGATGTAGCTCAGCGACAGGCCCATCAGCGCCGAATAGACCCAGAACAGCATTTGCGCCGTCGAGGCCTTGATGGCGTTGATACGCGCGCTCAGGAAGAAGACGAAACCGATGGGCGCCAGCATGACGACCCAGCGCAGCGCGGTGCCGTGGATGGCCTGCATCAGTTCCATCGATTGCGAGGCGGCGAAGGCGACCAGTCCGGTCATCGCCAGCCCCATGGTCATGTAGTTGTAGACCTTGAGCATGTACTCGCGCAGGCCGACGTCGATCCCGGCCGCATGGGCCTGGGCATCGGTCATCCGCTCGGTGCGCAGCGTGAACTTGTTGTCAGGTCCGAGAGCCATGGAAATCCACTCCTCAATTCTCAACATACGGGCGCTCAGCCCACCTGCGCTTAATATGGCAAGTTGCGAACCAAAAGCAACAGGTTTCGGGGCCGCCCCTAAAAGGTCACAATCTATTGAAAACCCGCCGCAGCCAAGGCGTTTATGGTTTTTGGGGCCGGCTCATTCGTTGCGCAGATGCCCGGACGCCTTTTCGCCCAAGGCGATCCAGGCCCCCATCAGGCCGACCGTGAGGGTCACGGCGATGCAAACCAGGGTTGTCGCTCCGACCACGTGGGGCAGGAAGATCCAGTCGGCGCGCATCAAAAAGCGGATCACGGCCCAGGCGGTCAGGGTGCCGATCGCCGCCGATATGACGCCGGTAAACAGCCCCAGCATGCCGTACTCGAGGAGGTAAAGGCCGACGATGCGCGGCCGCGTCGCGCCGAGGACCTTGAAGACAACGGCGTCATAGACGCGGCGCTGGTGTTCGGAGGCAATGACGCCGGCCAGCACGATGGCGCCGGCGACCAGGGTCAGTGCCGCCGTGCCGGTCACCGCGGCACTGATGCCGGCGAGGATACGGGCCGCCGCATCGAGCGCGTCGCGCACCCGGATCGCCGAGATGTTGGGGAAGGGGTCGGTGGCCGCCTTCTCCACCGCGTCCTCGCGGCCGACCGGCGCCTCGATGGCGGCGATGTGGCTGTGCGGCGCGGTTTCCAGGAGGCCCGGCGCGAAGACGATGGCGAAATCGAAGCGCAAGCTGCGCCAGTCGATCTCGCGGAGCGACATGATCTCGGCGGTGATCTCACGGCCCAAGACGTTGAGGCTCAGGGTATCACCGAGGCCGATGCCGAAACCGCGGGCCAGGACGGCATCGAGCGAGATCGCCGGCGGACCGGCATAATCGGCGGGCCACCATTTGCCGGCCGTCACCTTGGAGGCGACCTCCTTCTCGTGCACCGCATAGGTCAGCGCCCGGTCGCCGCGGATGGCCCAGCCGCTCTCGGGCGCCACCTCGGCTTCCTCCACCGGCACGCCGTCGATCTTGACGATGCGCCCTCTCAGTGACGGCACCCGGCGATAGCCGCTGGTCCCCTCGACGCCGGTGACGGCCGCATCGAAGGCGTCCGTCTGGTCGGGCTGGATGTCGATGAAGAAGAAGGCCGGCGCCCGGTCGGGCAGGCGCTCCTCGATCTGGCGGCTCATGTTGCCCTCGATCAGGGTGATGGCGACCAGCACGGTGAGGCCGAGGCCGAGCGAGGTGACGATGCCCGGCGTCGCGGCGCCGCGGCGGTAGAGGTTGGACTGGGCGAGGCGCAACAGGACGGCGGTCGCCGGGCGGATGCGCCGGGCCAGCTTCATGACCACCTGGGCGCCGCCGCGCAACAGCCCGACGGTGACGAGGGCGCCGCCGACGAACCAATAGGCGAAATAGCGGTCGTTGGCCGTCAGGATCGTCAACAGGGCGAGGCAGACGATGCCGATCAGCGTCGCCGCCACATAGGCCGGCTGCGGGCGTCCTTCCGGCGGGCTGATGCGCGAGCGGAACAGCTCGCCGGCCTTGACGTCTCTCGCCTTGGCCACCGGCCACAGGGCGAAGGTGGCCGCCGCCAGCAGGCCAAACAGCGCGGCCAGGGCGACCGGCTGCCAATAGAACCCGTAGACCGGTTTGACCGGCAGCTGGTCCTTGACCGCCTCGATCAGCAGCCAAGGCGCCCCGATGCCGATGACCTCACCGATCAGGATGCCGAGGATGCTGAGGATCACGACCTGCAGCATGTAGATGCGGAAGACCAGGTAACCGGGGGCGCCGACGCATTTCAGGGTGGCGATGGTGGTCACCCGGCCGGCCACGTAACTGCGCACCGCGCCGGTGATGCCGACGCCGCCGACCAGGAGGATGGTGAGGCCGACGAAGGACAGGAACAGCGTCATCCGATCGATGAAGCGCTGCACGCCGGGCGCCGCCTCCTCCGTCGAGCGGATGCGCCAGCCGGCGTCGGGGAAGGCGGCGATCACGCCTTCCTTCCAGCTTTCGAAATCGCGGCCTTCTGGGAGCAGGACACGGTGGTGATAGCGGATCTGGCTGCCCGGCTGCACGAGGCCGGTCGCCTCGAGAGCCTGCATGGAGACCAGGAGCCGGGGGCCGAAGCTGAAAACGGTGGCGACCCGGTCCGGCTCCTTGATGACCGCGCCCCGGATCTCGAGCTCCAACTCGCCAAGACGGATGCGGTCTCCAATTTCTACGCCGATGCGGGTCAGCAGATTGTCGTCTATCAAAGCCCCCCAAACGCCGTTCTGCTGTCCGATCAACTGGCCGACGGGGGCGGCCGGTGCCGTTTCCAGGCTGCCGACCAGGGGATAGGCGCCGTCGACCGCCTTCAGTTCGACCATGGCCCGTTTGTCCCGCGTCGCCGCCGGCCGGACCATGGCGCGCATCTTGACGACCTCGGAATAGCCCCGCGACCGATCGACGAGATGGGCCCTTTGCCCGTCGTCGGCCGGCCGGTGCAGCAGCCTGAGATCGACGTCGCCGCCCAAAAGCGTCGCCCCGTCCGCCTTGAGCCCGGTAATCATCGACTGGCTCAAACCGCCGACGGCGGCAATGGCGGCGACACCGAGGATGATGCAGGCGAGGAAGACGCGGAAACCCTTGATGCCGCCCCTGAGTTCGCGCCGCGCCAGGGTCCAGACGAGCCCCGCTTCGCGCATCGGGCCTTCGCTCACCGGGGCTCCATTCTGCCCGGCCTCAGTCATCGGCCGCCGCCATTTGGGCGCCGACGATGCGGCCGTCGGCCAGCGCCACGATGCGCGAGCAGCGGTCGGCCAGTTCGGGCGCGTGGGTGACCAGGATCAGGGTGGTGCCGTGGGTCTTCTGCAGATCGAACAGGAGTTTGATGATCTCCTCGCCGGTCGCCTGGTCGAGGCTGCCGGTCGGCTCGTCGGCGAGCAGAATGCGCGGTCCGGTGACGAAGGCGCGGGCCACGGCGACCCGTTGCTGCTCGCCGCCGGAAAGCTGGCCCGGGTAGTGGGTCAGGCGGTGGCCGAGGCCGACCGCCTCCAGCTGCTCACGGGCCCGTTCCATGGCCTTGCCGGTGCCGGCGAATTCGATCGGCAGGGCGACGTTCTCGAGCGCCGTCATCGTCGGCACCAGATAGAAGTTCTGAAAGACGATACCGACCTGGTCGCGGCGGAAACGCGCCAGGCTGTCTTCGTCGAGGGCCGAGACCTCGTGGCCGGCCGCCTCGACGCGCCCCGCGGTGACCGCCTCGAGCCCGGCGATGACCATCAAGAGCGATGTCTTGCCCGAACCCGACGGGCCGACGATGCCGACCGTTTCACCGGCCTCGATTTCGAGGTCGATGCCGCGAAGGATGTGCACCGCCCCGGCATCGCTGTTAAGCTTCAGTTGGACATCGTCCAGTTTCAACACAGATTTGGGGAGATCTTCAGACGTCATGAGCCGGCTTGGTCCTGTCCATAGCGAAGGAGGCGATCCTCTTTCGAGGCCATATGGCGCGTTGCGGCGGGTTTTCAACGCCGGCCTGCTCGTATTCGTCCTGGTGTTGGCGCTTCCGGCCCATGGCGCGACCCTCAAACTCCTGATGTTGGGAGACAGCCTGACCGCTGGTTACGGATTGGACAAGGGCGAATCGATCCCGGCGCAATTGCAGCGGGCCCTGCGCGCCGAGGGCCGGGACGTCGTCGTCATCAACGCCGGTGTTTCGGGCGACACGTCGGCCGGCGGCCTCGCCCGTCTCGCCTGGTCGCTAGCCGAAAAACCGGATGCCGTGATCGTCGAGCTCGGCGCCAACGACGGCCTTCGCGGCCTTGATCCGCAGCAGACCTACCGCAACCTGAACGCCATCCTCGGCCAGATCCGCGACGCCGGTATCCCGGTGCTGCTCGCCGGCATGCTGGCTCCCCCCAACCTGGGGCGCGAATACGGTGACGAGTTCAATGCCATCTACCCGCGCCTTGCCGAGGAGAACGCCATTCCCCTCTATCCGTTCTTTCTCGAAGGCGTCGCCGCACAGCCCGAACTCAACCAAGACGACGGCATCCACCCCAACGCCGCCGGCGTCGACGTCGTCGTCCGCTCGATCCTCGAGCCGGTACGCCGGCTGCTCGCCGAGGTCCGATGACATGACCGTGACCACGGCAAATTCTCCGGTGCGTTCCGTTGAAATCCCCCTATGATGGGCGAAATCGAGAGGCAGACGGTGAGCCGGCCCAAGACCCAAGAACAAACGCCCTTCCAAATGGCCTATTCCGGGGCCGTCGACTGGCCGGGGATCGCCAAGCAGCTGGAAGACCGGCTCGATTTCGCCACGGAACCGCTGCCGGGAACGACGCGGCTCGGCTTCATCTATGCCACCGACGCCCTCGGCGAGGATCTGTCCAGCGTCCTGACCTATTTGCGTCAGCGCACCGGCATCGTCCATTGGGTCGGCAGCGTCGGGGCCGGGATCTGTGCCGGTGAGCGCGAGTTCTTCGCCCGTCCGGCCGTCACCGTCATGATCGCCGACCTGCCGACGGGATCCTTCTGCGTTCTGCCGGCCCTCAAGAAACACATGGGCGACATGCCAGACAGTGTGCGTTCATGGATGAAGAGCGCGACGCCGCCCTTTGGTGTCGTCCACGGCGACCCCATGAACATGCAGATCACCAAGCTGATCGAGGACCTGGCTACGGAAATCGAACAGACGACGCTCGATCTGCCCGGTTTTCTCGTCGGCGGTTTGGCGGCGGCCTTGGACGGCCGGCCCTATCAGGTGTCCGACGAGGTTACCCAGGGCGGTCTGTCGGGCGTGTTGTTCTCTCCCGCCGTGGAGGTGGCGACCGGCCTCACCCAGGGATCTTCACCGATCGGCGAACAGCACCGTATCGACGAATGCGTCGACAACATCATCATGAGCCTCGATGGCCGGCCGGCCGTCGACGTCCTCAAGGACGACGTCGGCGAATTGCTGGCCCGGGACCTCAGCCGCATCCAGGGTTATATCCATGCGGCCTTTCCGATCAGCGGATCCGACACCGGCGATTACATCGTCCGCAATTTAATGGGCGTCGATCTCGATCGCGGCTGGGTGGCGGTGGCCGAGGAACCGGTCCAGGGCCAATCGGTTCTGTTCGTCCGCCGCGATCCGGAGGCCGCCGCCCAGGATCTCGTGCGCATGGCCGAAAACCTGAAAGCGCGCCTGCCCTCGGCACCGCGCGGGGGCCTCTATTTCTCCTGCGTCGCCCGGGGGCCCAACCTGTTCGGCGAGGAGGGGCGGGAAACCCAGCTCATCAACAGTGTTTTCGGTGATTTTCCGCTGGTCGGCTTCTACGGCAATGGCGAAATCTCGAACAACCGTCTATATGGATATACGGGTGTCCTCGCCCTTTTCCTCTAACCTGGGCGCCATTCCGAGAGCCAACGTTTCACAAGAATTACCGGACGAAATCCATGAAGATGAATGAACTCGGGCAGACCGGGATCCAGGTCAGCGACATCTGTCTCGGAACCATGACCTTCGGTGAGCAGAACACGGAAGATGACGCCCATGCGCAACTGGATATGGCCGTCGATCACGGCGTCAATTTCATCGACACGGCGGAAATGTACGCGTTTCCGGCCCGGGCCGAGACGCAAGGCCGGACCGAGGCCTACGTTGGCTCGTGGCTGAAGGCGCGCGGCAACCGTGACAAGGTCGTCGTGGCGACGAAGATCACCGGCCCGGGCGCCCGCTTCGGGCATATCCGCGACGGTCAGATGCGATTCGACCGCGAACAGATCCGGCGCGCCGTCGACGGATCGCTGAAACGCCTGCAAACCGATTATATCGACCTCTATCAGACCCATTGGCCGGAACGGCCGTCGAACTATTTCGGGAAACTCGGCTACGAACATGACGACAATGAAGCGGACTGGACACCGTTCGAGGAAACGCTCGAGGCCGTCGCCGATGAAATCAAGGCCGGCCGCATACGGGCCTTCGGAGTGTCGAACGAATCGGCCTGGGGCCTGATGGCGCAGCTCAGGCTTTCTAAGGCAGGTTCGTTGCCCCGCGTGGCTTCGGTCCAGAACGCCTACAGTCTTATCTGCCGGCAGTTCGAGGTCGGTCTCGCCGAGGCCGCGATCCGCGAGAGGTGCGGTCTATTGGCTTATTCGCCGCTGGCCTTCGGGGCCTTGAGCGGGAAATACCTGGACGGCGATCCGCCGGCGGGCTCGCGGATCCAACGCTTCCCGTCGTTTCAGCGTTATTTCAAGCCAAACGCGGTCGAGGCGACGGCGACTTACGTAAAACTGGCCCGCGATCACGGCCTGAGCCCCACCCAGATGGCCATCGCCTTCGTCCGCTCGCGCCGATTTGCTACCAGCACCATCATCGGCGCCACCACCCTCGATCAATTGCGGGACAACCTGGGTGCCGGCGAACTGGTGTTGCCAGCCGATGTTCTGGCGGCTATCGAAGCCGTCCATATGAGCAACCCCAATCCCGGGCCTTAGGTGGCCGCGACCCTGAAGGCAGATCCCATGCGTCTTTTTATCGCCGTCCCGCTTCCACCGGAAATCCGCGCCGGGCTGGCCTCTCTTCAGGGCGGTTTGCCCAACGTCCGCTGGACGGAGCCCGAGAACATGCACATCACGCTTCGTTTCGTTGGCGAGACGGATGCGGGTGGGGGGCGCGATCTCGATGCCGAAATGGCCTCGGTCCAATTTGCGCCGTTTGAATTGTCGATGACCGGTATCGGTTGTTTCCAGAAGCGGCGCAAGGTTCACACGTTATGGGCCGGCGTCGAGACGTCGGGGGAATTGTCGGCGCTTCAGGAACGAGTCGAAAGAGCAACGATCCGGGCCGGGTTCGACCCTGAGGGACGCAAATTCAAACCGCACGTGACCCTGGCCCGTTTCCGTCACGGTGCCGGTGCGCAAGTCGGTGGTTTTATGGAGGCCCACAATGCCTACCGCTCGCCGCCGTTTTCCGTCGACCACATCACGCTCTTCGAAAGCCATCTCAGTCACGACGGACCGCATTATGTTCCGTTAACGGAATATAATGCGTCATTGCCGAGAACGGATTAATAGGCGGCTTCGATCAATTCCGTCAGATCGGCCATGTCGGCGAAAACCGCCGATGCGCCGGCGTCCTGCAGCATTTCCGGATAACCGGGACCGCAATGGCTGCCGCCGGAGAAGCCGAAAACGCGCATGCCCGCACTGATCGCCGCCGCGACGCCGAGCGCCGAATCCTCGATGACCAGGCAGCGCTCCGGATCAGCACCCATATCCCGGGCGGCCAGAAGAAAGAGGTCGGGAGCGGGTTTGGCATTGGCAACCATATCGGCACTGAATATCGCTCGTTCGAAAAAACCGAGGAGCCCCGTCGTATGCAGATTGGTGCGGATTTTCTCGGTAATCCCCGACGACGCGACACACCGCGGCACGGTTGATTCTTTCAGAAACGAAATAATCCCAGGAAGCGGTTTCAGGTTCCGAGCGAAAGCGATGATATCCCGTTGCCGGAGGGTCGCCAGGAAATCGTCGGGCAGACGGGCGCCATCGTCGATGAGTTCCGCCATCATCCTGTCGAGGCTGTAGCCGGTGAACCGATTGCGGCATTGCATGGCGGAGATGTCCACCCCGTGATCCCTGAGGTGGGCGGCGAGGTTTTCGGATGCAATCATCTCGCTGTCGACGAGAACGCCGTCGCAGTCGAAGATCAGGAGATCCGGCGAATATCGGCTCAACACCCGAATTTACTCAAGGTTCGTTCCACGCCGGAAACATAATGGCCGCCGAACAGCCGGACATGGACCAGTAGCGGATAGAGGTTGTAGATGTCGCGGCGTTCCTCGAAGAACCCCGGCTTCATGGGGCGCAGTTCCCGGTAGCGGCCAAAGAAGACGTCACCGAAGGTGCCGAACATGGTGGTGAAGGCGAGTTCGATCTCCGGGTCGGCATAATAGATGGCCGGATCGACGAATCCGCTGATACGCCCACCATAGGTTAAGACGTTGCCGGTCCACATGTCGCCATGGATCAGGCTCGGCTGCCGGGGTTCACCGATCCATCCGTCGAGCCGGGCCGCGAACTGGTCGATACGATGCATCACCCGGCCCGGAAGACGCCCGGCTGAAACCGCCTCGCGGGCCATGAAAAGAAGCCGGTGATCACGGAAAAAGGACACCCATGACGGGCTCAACGGGTTCGGTTGGTGAAGACCGCCAATGACGGTATCGCGTTCGAGTCCGTATTGCTGGGCGGTCACGTCGTGGAGCGCCGCGACCAGGTCGGCGGCGTGGCTTTCGGCGCTTGCCCCCAAACCCCCGCCGGCCGGCAGGTGGGACATGATCAACAGCGTCTCGTCGGCGTAAAGGACGTCTGGAACGGGAAGCGAACTGTTTTCCCTTAGATAGAGAAGCATGTAGCCCTCGAGATCGAGACCGCTGCCGGCGTCGCCTGACTTGACGACGACACTGTCGCCGGATGCCAACTCGGCCCGGAACACATCGCCGATGCAGCCGCCGGAGAGCGGCGACAGGCGCTGGACCTCTTCGCCGATACGATCGGTGATGACGGCACTTAGAGACATTGCCTACAGGCCGTGGCGACGCCGGATATCGGCGAGAAGCCCGCGGCTCGCCGTTTCGACCATGTCGAATACGGAATCGAAGCCGCCCTCGTAATAGGGGTCGGGAACGTCACGTTTTCCGACCTCCGGCGCAAAATCGAGGAACATGTGCAACCGGTCCCGTCGGTCGCGCGGGCACATGGAAGCCAGGTCACGATAGTTGCTGGAATCCATGGCGAGCACGTAATCGAAACGCTCGAAGTCATGGACTTTCGCCTGGCGGGCCCTGAGGTCGCCGATGTCGATGCCGCGCTTGCGGGCCGCGCCCTGCGCCCGGCCATCGGGCGGCTGCCCGATATGCCAGGACCCGGTGCCGGCCGAATCCGTGCGGATGTCGCCGGCCAAACCTTCCGTCTCGACGAGGCGGCGAAACACGCCTTCTGCCGTCGGTGAACGACAGATGTTCCCGAGACAGACGAAAAGCACACTGACCAACGGTTTTCTCCTTGGCGGTTTCGACGCTCCGATTATCATGGGCACGCTATGGCAGGCAAGATCGCTCAGGAGAAAACCGTGGACAACCGAGCCGAAACCATCGTCGTCCTGACCGGCGCCGGGATCTCGAAGGAGTCGGGTCTCGACACCTTCCGTGATGCAGACGGGATCTGGTCGAAGGTCAGGATTGAAGACGTTGCGACGCCGGAGGCGTTCCATCGCGATCCGGAAACAGTCCATGCGTTCTACAATGCAAGGCGGGCGCCGCTTGCGGCGGGCACCGTGGAGCCCAACGCCGCTCACCAGGCGCTGGCCCGGCTCGAACGCGAATGGCCGGGCGAGGTTCTCCTGGTCACACAGAACATCGACGACCTGCACGAACGGGCCGGCAGCCGCAACCTCGTTCACATGCATGGCGAACTGCTCAAGATCCACTGCCAGGGGTGCGGCAATATCGTCGAGTGGCGGGACGATCTCGGGCTATCCGATTCGTGCCACGCCTGCGGCACGACCGGCCGCCTCAGACCGCATGTCGTCTGGTTCGGCGAAATGCCGCTCGAGATGGACCGGATCTTCGAGACCCTGGACCGCTGCGCCCTGTTCTTGTCCATCGGGACATCGGGCAATGTCTATCCGGCGGCCGGGTTCGTCGCCCATGTTCACGGCCGCGCTCACACGGCTGAACTGAACCTGGAACCATCGGAAGGGGCCAGTCTGTTCGCCGAGGCCCGCTATGGGCCGGCGACTGAGATTGTTCCCGCCTTTGTCGACGAAATACTGAATAAAAGGAAGGCTGTTGACCGATAGTCTTCAAGCCTTGCTTGAGGAAATTCGGCGCTGCCGGATTTGCGAAGCGGACCTGCCCCTCGGCCCGAGGCCGGTCCTCAGGGTGCGGCCGACGGCGCGTCTCCTGATCATCGGGCAGGCGCCCGGCACCCGAGTCCATGAAACGGGCATTCCGTGGAACGACCGCTCCGGCGACCGCCTGCGCGATTGGCTCGCCCTCGACCGGGAGACCTTTTACGACGAGGACCGCGTCGCCATCATGCCCATGGGGTTCTGCTATCCCGGCCGCGACTCCCGCGGCGGCGACAGCCCGCCCAGACCCGAGTGCGCGCCGGCTTGGCACGACCAGGTCCTTGCCGCCTTGCCCGGTATCGAATTGACCCTTCTGGTCGGGGCCTACGCGCAAAAACGCTACCTGGGGAAACGGCGGGGCAAAACCCTCGGCGAAACGGTCCGCTCATGGCAAGATTATCTGCCTGAGTTTATTCCGACTCCCCATCCCAGCTGGCGAACCAATCATTGGCAGACGAAGAACCCCTGGTTCGAAGCCGATCTTCTGCCCGAATTGCGCCGCAAAGTGCGGTCTCTCCTGTAGATGGCCGACCTGCCGGTTTTGCGCCGAGGAACCCCTTGACAATCGTCGCGCGGAGGCGCATTGGTGGAAGCCGCAGAACAAGATCATTTAATTGATCTTCCTGTTCGTTGGCCAAGATGGGCGCTGGCCATGGTCCGGGAGTGGGGTGATGAACGGACGCGAGGGGCATGCATACCATCGCCGATAACGATCTGTTCCACAGGCTTGCTTTCGATAACCCGTGGTGGGAATTCAAGGCCGAAACGCGAATTAAATTCCGCAATCCGCCGAAGCGCGCGTTCTTCCCGGCCTTCGTCGAGGCCGCCGAGACCACCGACAAAGACAACGTGCTCGTTCTCGCCGGCCCCCTCAGGGCCGGGAAAACGGTGATGATGCGCCAAATGGTGGCTCATCTCGTCGAAAAGGGGGCGAAGCCGACGAGCATCTTTTATTGCAACATGACGGTTCCCAGCTATACAGCCGCCGACCTGTCGACGCTGTTCGAGATGTTCTGCCGCCGGTATCACCATGGTCCAGACGCCGACCTCTACGTTTTCTACGACGAAGTGCAATACGTGAAGGGATGGCAGAAGGCTCTCGTCGCGCTCAAGAAGATGCGACCCAACGCCCGCATCGTCGCCGCCGTTTCCTCAGGGTCGCCGGCCATTACCACCGGCACCGTTACCGACGACGGACAGTTTTCCGTTTTCGTCTTGCCGCCGCTGACCTTTCTCGAATTCCTGCGCTTTCGCGAATCGGAGGAAAAACTGTTCGGCGCCCCGGATGCAGCGGAGACCAATTCCATGGCGCTGCGTGCCAATGCCTTGCCGGCCCTGAACGCCGAATTCCACCGCTACGTCAATTTCGGCGGGTTCCTGGAAGGCATCGTCATGTCCAAGGAGGGAACGCCGGCCCCGACGTTCATTCGTGACGGCGTCGCCGACCGGGTTCTGCACAAAGACCTGGCCAGCCTGCACGGCGTCAACGATGCCCAGGAATTAAACCGGCTGTTCGGTATCCTGGCCTTCAACACGGCCCGCGAAGTGACCATGGACGATTTGGCCAAGGCCGCCAAGATCGCCAAGAACACGCTTCGGAAATACCTCGATTATTTGGAATCCGCCTTTCTCATCCGCCGCCTCCCGCGCGTCGACCGCGATGCCAAGCGGTTTCAACGTGCGGTCGCCTTCAAGGTCTACCTGACCGCGCCCTGCCTCTACGCGGCCTTGTTTGCGCCGGTGGCGCAAAACGACCAGTTTTTCCAGCGCCTGGCGGAAACAGCTTTGGTCTCGCAATGGCTCGGATCGGCAGCCATGGAAAACCTGGCCTACGCCAGCTGGCGCGGTGGCGCCGTCGATCTCCTGTCCCTTGATCCGGCGACCGGCAAGCCGGACCATGTCTACGAAATCGACTGGTCGAACCGTTATGGAAAACCGGGAAAGGGCCCGGAAAAACTGGTCGGCTTCGTCGAGGGAACCAACCGGGACGCGATCTCCTACATTCTCACCGGCGGCATTGCGCGGCCCGCTTCCATGCGCGGCATCGACATCACATTGGCTCCCCTGTCTCTCTACACCTATTGGGTCGAGCGCGACCCGACCATGCGGGATTACCACGGGACCGCATGAGTCCGTTCGGCGGGTAAAAACGACCGGGTTCCAGCCAAAAAAACTATTCTAAATCAATAATTTAAACGAAGTTACACCCTGTCAGGCTGCTGACAGCTTGCGGGCCTATACTTATAACAATCGATTCGCTGGGCGGATCCTCCCGCCAGCGGCGTTGTGGTGCGAATCAAGACCTGGTCTCTCATAAGTGAAGTTTACGGCTCGAATGCTCAATAAAACCTGTTTATCGGCGGTTCTTTTCCTGGCCGCATCCATCCTGCTACCGTCTGCGGCGGCCGCCGAATGCGGTCCCTTCCCGCGATATAAACTGTGGGGAAATCTCACCCACGGCAAAGTGCAGTCCTATGTCGACAGAAAGCTCGACGGCGATTGGCAGCCCTACATCAGTCATCTCGAAAAGCAGTTGGCAGGCGTCAAGGGAATCATGGCGCGGGGCAAGCCGGCGCGGATCCGCTCCAAGGGGAAACAATACACTCTGGCGGGCGACGATCTGGTCAACTACGTGCGCCTGTCGGAAGCCCGCCTCGAAGTGGCGCGGTGCCTCACCGAGGAGTCCGAGATTGCCGGCCTGAACGATTTCGCGACGGCGGCGGGTGGCGGTGAACCGGCGGACACCGAGGTCAAGCTGGTGGCGCAGGGCAACGTCGCCAACGCCGTGAAGCTCGCCGTCGAAACCGCCTGCGAAAACGGCAATTCAGTTTTCAAGGTGACCAATCGCGGCGCCAATTGGCCGCGCTCCGGGACTCTCTCCATCTACCGGTTGGGCGAAGGCCGGCGCGACGTCATCAACTCGCGCCGGCTACGGCTGAAAGCCGGTCAGCTTGCGACCTTCCGGGTCAAGGCAAAGAGCAATCCGACCGGCCGTCTCGGGTTGTTCGTGAAGCCGTCCTGGTACGAGCGCCCGTTCGAATACGATGCGACGATGCGGTGCCGATAGATTAACCCAGAAGCAACTGCCAATGGCCCCGGTAGCGGGGCCATTTTTTTTTACAGCCGCGACAGGCATCACAGCGGCGCGCCCGATGTCAGGGTATAAACGAGGTGATGATCGCGGCAAGACACGTACCGTGATCCTCGAAAAGGCAAACCGCCGGAAACGGCGAGACGCAAAGTTACCGGCCTGAACCCGAAAGGCGATCTTGAGGGAAGGCGGCGGAACTACCGAAGGGAAAGCTGGTATGATGACTCTGACGATCAACAATTTCTTCCGACAAGGGCAGAACGGCTTGAAACGGACGCTCAAACGTCACCGGCGCGTCATCAACGCCGTTGCATTCACGGTCGCGGTGCCGACGATGTTCATTGCGGCGGCGAGTTTCTTCGCCGAAGACATGGATAAGCGGGACCGTCTCGAGGTCGCCCGTCTGGCGCTCGACGAATACGTCGATCAGAACCCGCCCAACGGAAAATGGGAACGCGGCGAGATCCGGGTCACCGAGGATATGAAGCTCGAGATGGATGTTTCCGTGCCCACTTACGAACACGCCAAATTCATCAAATCACGCACCAAACGCGTCCAGCACTCCTACCTGAAACTCGCCTGCCCGACCGCCGATTCGGACGTCTTCGAACGGCTTGTCGACGGCGAGACCGTGTGGATCCGCCTCATGTACAAGGGTGAGGTCATCACGAAGGGACCGTGTCCGAAACCGGGCCGGACCTTCGGTTGATTCCTAGGGCAAAACGCCGGGGACCAACGATGTTGGATCGCACAGGTTACCGGGGCTTTTGAGGGACGGCCGAAGTCTCCACGGCCGAACCCTAGGGAATGTTCGGGGGGAACCGGGGGGTCCCCCCGAACGCTTTTTTATGGCGCTACCCGGGGTTTCGAGGTCTTGCCTAGCCAATGACGCCACGTGCATGTGTCGAGCGACGCTGAGCGAAGGCCAAACCCTACCGGATGTCAGCCCTCCAATTGTGACGACAGCTCAGTCGATCCTGCGTAACGCCGAGACGACTTCGGCCATGGCCGAGAGAGCGATTTCGGCCGGTGTTTCGGCGCCGATGTCGAGACCCAAGGGGCCATGGATACGTTCGAAAGCCGCAGCCGACACGCCCTCGTCGAGCAGCCGTTGGCGGCGTTTGGCATGGGTCCGGGTGCTGCCCAAGGAACCGATGTAGAAGACGTCGCTGTTCAGCGCCTCGAGCAGGGCCGGGTCGTCGAGCTTGGGATCGTGGCAAAGGGTGATGACGGCGGTCCGCTGGTCGAGCCCGGCTTCGGCCAGCGCCGTCGACGGCCAGCGCCGGTCGAGGTCGGTGTCCGGGAACCGTTCGGCCGTCGCCCAGCTGTCGCGCGGATCGACGATCGTCACCTCGAATCCGAGCCTGGCCGCCAGCGGTGCAAGGAACTGGGCGATGTGGACGGCGCCGACGATAAACAGCCTCAGCGCCGGTTGAAACCGGCAGACGAAGACGCCGGGATCGTCCCCGGCCGGACCGCTCCGTTCGCGGGTAAACAAGTCCGCGTCGTCGGCCGTGTCCCCGTCTTTAAGAACCACGCGCCCTTCACCGTTTCCGAGGTCCAACACCAGCGCCGCGGGCCGGCGCTCGCTCCTCGCTTCCTGCAGGATCTTCAACTGCTCGACCAGATCCATCGATACGGGGGTAACCAGAACCTTTACGGTCCCGCCGCAGGCCAGTCCGACGCGCCAGGCGTCTTCATCGGAGACACCGTATTCGAGAAGCTTGAAGGAACCCTGGCGGATCGCCGTTAGCGCCTCGGTGACCACGTCGCCTTCAATACAGCCGCCGGAGACGGACCCCTCGAAGGCGCCGTCTTCCCTGACGGCGAGTTGACCGCCCATGGGCCGGGGCGATGACCCCCATGTGGCGACCACAGTCGCCAGGGCGACGCCGTGGCCGGCGTTTTTCCAGTCGAGTACCCGTCCGACGATATCGTCGGGGTCTCGGCCGTCCGGTTCCGATCGATTCTGGTCCAACGTTGCCTCCGGGCCAGCGCCGTCTCCGGCCTCCGGAATCTCATACACCAGAGACACGAGTTGCGGCAATCTTACCGACGCCGCCGCAGGCGTCCGGCCGTCTAATCCTTCAGCCGCTTGGCGAGACGGAGGCGCAGCGCATTGAGCTTGATGAACCCTTCCGCATCACGCTGATCGTAGACGTCGTCCTCTTCGAAAGTGACGATTTCCTCGTCGTAGAGGCTGTAGGGCGAACGGCGCCCGGTAATCATCACGTTGCCCTTGTAGAGCTTAACCCGGACATCACCTGTCACCTTCTCGCTCCCGGTGTCGATCAGCGCCTGCAGCATCTTGCGTTCCGGTGCGAACCAGAACCCGTTGTAGACGAGCTCTGCATAGCGCGCCATCACCTCGTCCTTCTGATGCATGGCCCCCTTGTCCAGGGTCAGGCTCTCCATAGCGCGCCGGGCGTGAAAGAGAATGGTCCCGCCGGGGGTCTCGTAGACGCCTCGGGATTTCATGCCGACGAACCGGTTTTCGACGATGTCGGCGATGCCGATGCCGTTGGCCCCGCCCAGATCGTTCAACTTGGTCAATAGCGCGGCCGGGGACAGGCGCTCGCCGTCGATGGAAACCGGATCTCCCTTTTCGAATCCGATGACGATTTCGGTTACGGCGTCCGGTGCCCGCCACGGCGGCACGATCCGCGTGTAGACGCTTTCGTCCGGCTCGACCCAGGGATCCTCCAGGGCCTTTCCTTCCGACGAGATGTGCAGGAGGTTGGCGTCCTGCGAATAGGGCGGTTCGCCGCGCTTGTCCTTGGGGATCGGTATCTGATGTTTCTCCGCATATTCGATCAGGGTCGTGCGGCTGCCGAGTTCCCATTCCCGCCAGGGTGCGATGACCTTGATATCGGGATTGAGCCCGTAATAGCCGATCTCGAAGCGGACCTGGTCGTTGCCCTTGCCGGTGGCGCCGTGGGCGACCGCGTCGGCGCCGGTTTCGGCGGCGATCTCGATTTGGCGTTTGGCGATCAGCGGTCGCGCGATCGATGTTCCCAGAAGATAGGTGCCTTCATAAATGGCGTTGGCCCGGAACATGGGAAACACAAAATCCCGCACGAACTCTTCGCGCAGGTCCTCGATGTAAATCTCCTTGATACCCATCATCTCGGCCTTTTGGCGGGCCGGTTCCAACTCCTCGCCCTGGCCGAGATCGGCAGTAAAAGTGACGACCTCGCAACGGTAAACGTCCTGAAGCCAACGCAGGATGACCGAAGTGTCCAGACCGCCGGAATAGGCGAGCACGACCTTCTTGATGTCAGTGGTCATGATCGGATGTCCTTGAAATATCGATGGCGAAAACCGGGCGCAGTATAGGCATCGGGCCCGGCCTCGCAAGCGCTGGTCGCGGGCGCCGTCGGCTCCTTCGGCGTCGGCGCGCTAGACAAAAACCCGTCCCGCAGCGATCGGCTGTTCTTTTCAGGCCAGGTCTTCGTCGTCGAATTCGCCACTCATCGACTTGGCCAGCGATTTGGCCAGTTCGAACACGTTGCGCCGGACCCGTGGATCGGTGATCCGGTAGTAGTTCCGTACCAGTTCCAGTGTTTCCCGCTTGACCATGGGGTCGCGTTCGAAGGGTTCCTGAACCTGGTCCTGCATGCCGACCTTGAAGGCGCCTTGGCGGGTTTTGATCTCCTCCGGCATCTCCTCGAAGAAGAAACTGACCGGGACCTCGAGGATCTCGGAAAACTGGAACAGACGCGAGGCGCCGATCCGGTTGGCACCGCGCTCGTACTTCTGGATCTGCTGGAAGGTCAGTCCGACGGCCGCCCCTAGGCGCTCCTGACTGAGACCCAGCAAAGTCCGCCGCAAGCGGACGCGCGAGCCGACATGTACATCGACCGGATTGGGAACCCCGGGCGGCAGGCGTCCTGTCTTCTCACTGATGGTTTGATCCGTGTTTGTTTTGCCGCCGTGAGAGATTGGGCTCATCATTATTCCTCGGAATGCCGTCGATTGAGTTTGTCGCCACGGTTACTAAATTGTGCCATAGGGCCGAAATTGAAACCAGCAAGAGTCAAAAAATCGAACCCGTTTTAACCGCGGGAAACCGATGGTTCGGTCGAAAGAGCGTCCGAGAAATTGCCGGATTCGGGAACCCTTGAACGCGTTTTCTGGATCTCGCTGGCGGATTTCAATTGGCCGCATGCGGCGAGGATATCGCGCCCCCGGGGAACCCGGATAGGCGCGGAAAACCCAGCGTCATTGAGCGCCTCGGAGAACTTCCTGGCACGTCCCGGCGACGACGACTCGTAAGCGGCACCAGGCCATGGGTTGAACGGTATCAGATTGAATTTGGCGGGAAGGCCAGCGACCAGACGGATCAATTCCCGGACATCGGACATGCTGTCGTTTATCCCCTTCAAAAGCACGTATTCGAAGGTGATCCGCCGCGCATTGTTGGCTCCGGGGTAGCGCCGGCACGCTTCGATCAGTTCCTTGATCGGGTATTTACGGTTGATCGGCACCAGTTCGTCGCGGACATCGTCGCGCGCCGCGTGCAGGCTGACGGCCAAATTGACCCCCAACTCCTCGCCGCACCGCTCCATCATCGGCACGACGCCGGAGGTCGAAAGGGTAATCCGACGCTTCGACAAGGCGATGCCTTCGCCGTCCATGATGATCCTCAGCGCTCGCGCCACGTTGTCGAAATTGAACAGCGGCTCGCCCATGCCCATCATGACGATGTTCGACAGGTTCCGTCCGCCGTCACGAGGGGTCGGCCATTCGCCGTAGGAATCGCGCGCCACCATGAACTGTCCGACGATTTCGCCGGCGCTCAGGTTGCGGACCAGACGCTGGGTGCCGGTCCGGCAGAAAGAGCAATTCAGCGTGCACCCCACCTGCGACGATATACAAACGGCGCCGCGGTCGTCTTCCGGGATGTGCACGGTCTCGATCTCGTTGCCGTCGTCGCAGCGCAGCAGCCATTTACGGGTGCGGTCCGACGAATTCTGTTCGACGACGATTTCCGGGCGGTCGATGACGTAGGTCTCGATCAGCTTCTCTCGAAGCGGTTTACCCAAGTTGGTCATTGCCGAGAAATCGGTTTCGCCGCGGTGGTAGATCCAGTTCCATAGTTGTTTGGCGCGGAACGGCTTCTCACCGAGGGCGGACAATTCGGCGGTCAGTTGTTCCCTGTCCAGGCCGACCAGGTTTTTCTTTGGTGAATTCATCACGCCTAATATGGTGTCTTCCAGAGAATTGAAAACCGGACGCCGGCGACCACCACCGCCGGCATCGCCGCCGGGCCGGTGTCGGCCGCCTAGACCTTGCAGGCCCGGCTGATCGCCTTGTAGGCGGCCGTGAAACCTTTGAGAGAGTACGTGTCCGTGGTCAGCGTGCCGCGGCTCGATCGGCCCTTAACCGTCATCGCGGCACCGCGGATCATCGCTTTCACCAATTCGTCATCCGATTTCGAATCGTAGGTAAAGGCATGTCCGCCCTGGGTGAACAGTTTGAACGCGCTTTTGCCGATGGAAATCTCGACCTCGGCCCCGTTCTTGTAGGCATATCCGGCCTCGACGCTGACGACGTTATTGCTTTTCTCGGCTGGGCGGTGGGTGACCAGGATGAAGGTCTGCCCCCGTTTTTTGTATTTGCCGCGTGCCTTCGTCGGTTCCGAGCCCATGTAACAGACCCGTTTGCCGCTCTCGCGGTCCGTATAGGCTTCCCATGCATCGTAGGTGCCGAGCAGTTGCGCCGCCGTCACCGTGTCCGCGGCGGACAGCGTCAGTGCAAATGACAGATATGCCACAGCTGTTCTCATGGCCCCTTCTTTACCCGCTGAGCCGGTCCTTGCCAAGCGGCAGCGGCGATGGCAGAGATAAATGATGAATCATTCCCCGCCGTTCGAGATCGAAGTCCATCGTGGCACCCTGGTTGAAAGCCGTCATCGGGGTATCGGCGCCGTCGTCGACGCCCGTGGAAACGTCATCCATGCCTGGGGCGATACGGGACGCCATATCTATCCGCGTTCGGCGATCAAGCCCTTGCAGGCCATCCCGTTGATCGAGAGTGGCGCCGCCGATTGCTTTTCGCTGAGCGAGGCGGAACTGGCATTGGCCTGCGCATCGCACAACGGCGAACGCGTTCACACCGATGCTGTCGCGGCGGTGCTGGCGCGAATCGGTTGCGACCCGCAGGATTTGGAATGCGGCGCCCACCGCCCCTATGACGTGCGCGCGATGGATGATCTTGTGCGGGCCCAGGAGGAGCCGACACGCCTGGTCAACAACTGCTCCGGAAAACACGCGGGATTCCTGGCGACCGCCCGCCACCTGGGCGAACCGACGGCCGGTTATTCGGGTTCAGGCCACCCCGTGCAGCAACGTCTCGTCGCCGTTCTCGAGGCCATGGGCGAGACCAGCCTGAAGGACACGGAGCGCGGCATCGACGGCTGCGGCATACCGGTCATGGGCATGCCCCTGGCCGACATGGCCCTCGCACTGGCGCGCATGGCCGATCCGTCCGGATTGGCCGGTCCGCGGCGCCAGGCGTGTACCCAGATCGTCCAGGCGATAATGGCCCATCCCTACAATGTCGCCGGACGCGGTCGCTTCGATACCGTCGCCATGGAAGCGGTGCCGGGCCGGTTCGTGGTCAAGACCGGCGCCGAGGCGGTTCGTGCCGCCATCATTCCCGAGTTGGGTCTCGGCGTCGCGTTGAAGATCGAGGATGGGTCGAAACGGGCATCCGAAGTCGCCATGGCCACCATCCTTGAGCGTCTCGGCCTGATCGACGAAGGGGCCGCCGCGAAGTTTTCACCTTTGCTGGCGCCCGATGTAACCAACGCCGCAGGCGACAATGTCGGCACCATCCGAATGGCGGACGGGTTCTTCACCTAGATCCTCAAGGCGCCCTTGGATTCCTAGTCGTTGAACTCCGTCGGCGGCTCGTCGCGAAACGCTTCCATTTCCCGGCGCAGCGTCGGACCGCCGAAGCGGTGTTCTGGAAGCGGCTCGACCGGTCCGCCGGGCCGGGGCGGGCGGCGTTGAAAGCGACCGAGCGAGGTGATCCGGTCGTACATGACGATGGCGCCGGCGATGCCGACGTTGACGCAGAACGCGGTCGGTATCTTGATCACGTGATCGCAACGCCCGGTCAGTTCCGCGGAAAGCGATCCCCGTTCCGGACCCAATACGTAAGCCGCCTGCGGCGGATGATGAAAGCTCGGCAGTTCGATGGCGTCGTCGGTCAGCTCAACGCCGACGAGCGCACAGCCGCGCGGCAGCAGGAGGGAATCGAGGTCGGGGAAACTGTAAAAAGGGAGATGAGCCAGCGAATCGGAGGTATCCGATTTGCCGCCTTCGGAACGCACGTAATTGGCGGCGACGGTGAAGACGAAGCTGGCGCCAAAGGCATGGGCGGAGCGAAAAAGGTTGCCCACGTTCATGACTTTCGAGATCCGTTCGACGCCGATGCCGAAGTAGCCTCGCATCATCAATTTCCCACTGGTACCGATCGATGAGACCGCCTAACCTCCGGCAAAATCAGGCACGAATCAAGGAGTTCCCATGCGAGCCGTGATATGCCGCGACTGGTGCGAGCCGGAGGGCCTGGAGGTGGCCGATCTGCCGTCGCCACCCTTGATCGACGGTGGTGTGCGCATCCGCGTCCGGGCCGCCGGGGTCAATTTCGCCGACACCCTGCTGCTCGCCGGCAAGTATCAGGTCAAGCCGCCGTTTCCGTTTAGTCCGGGTCTCGAAATCGCCGGCGAGGTGCTCGAATGCGGGTCCGGCGTCACCCGGGTCAAACCCGGCGACCGGATCATGGCTATCCTTGATTACGGCGGTTACGCCGAAGAGGTGGTGGCGCCGGAAACCGACGTCTTCGCCATTCCCGACGCCATGGATTTCGCCGCGGCGGCGGCTTTTCCCATCGCCTATGGCACCTCGCACATCGGCCTCAAGGATAAGCTCGGACTCACCCGGGGCGAAACGCTGCTGGTGACCGGTGCCGCCGGCGGCGTGGGACTGACCGCGGTGGAAATCGGCAAGAAACTCGGTGCCGTGGTCATTGCCACCGCCGGCGGTGCCGACAAGCTGGCGGTTGCGAGGGAATTCGGCGCCGATCACCTGATCGACTACCGCGAGGAGGACATCCGCGAAAGGGCCAAGGAATTGACTGATGGCCGCGGTGTCGACGCCGTTTACGATGCGGTCGGCGGCAGCACCTTCGAGGCGGCTCTGCGCGCCGTGGCGCCTTTGGCACGTATGCTCATCGTCGGGTTCGCCGCCGGCGATGTGCAGCAGATCCCGGCCAATATCCTGCTCGTCAAGAACGTCACCGCGATCGGTTATTACTGGGGCGCGCATCGAACCCTGGCGCCGGACCTGATCGCGTCGTCCTTCGACGAACTGCTCGCCTGGTATGCGGACGGAGACTTGAAACCGCATGTATCCATGACCTTCCCGATGACCGAGGCGGCCGTTGCCCTGAACGCCCTGAAATCGCGGAAATCGACCGGAAAGGTCGTCATCGATATAACCTGAACCCAATGACAAACATCGCCAGGCAGGCCGTTGCCATCCGACACGTCGCCTTCGAGGATCTGGGCCTTCTCGGGCCAATCCTGGGAGAGCGGGGATATGGCGTCGCATACGTCGAGGCGGCGGCAGATAACCTCAGCACACCACAAGTCTGGGAGGCCGACCTCGTCGTCGTTCTCGGCGGTCCCATCGGCGCCTACGAGGAAGGCGCCTATCCTTTTCTTTCGACCGAGATCGCCGGGATCGAGAAAAGACTGGCCGCCAACAGGCCGACCCTCGGACTCTGCCTCGGCGCCCAACTCATGGCCCGTGCCCTCGGCGCACCGGTTTATCCGGCCGGCGGCAAGGAAATCGGCTGGGCGCCGGTTTCGCTAACGGAAGCTGGCGCCGCCGGCCCGGTTGGCCATCTGGCGCCCGACCTGACCCATGTGCTGCATTGGCATGGCGATACCTTCGACCTGCCGGAGGGGACCGAACGCCTCGCCTCCACCGACCTCTGTCCGAACCAGGCGCTCAACCTCGGCGCCAACGTCCTCGCCTTGCAATTTCATCTGGAGGTGACCGCACGCGGCCTGGAACATTGGTTCGTCGGCCATGCCGCCGAGATCGCGGCGACGCCGGGGATCGATGTGCCGAGCCTCAGGCGCGATACGGAGACCTGGGCGCCGATCGTCGCCCGACAGGGACGAACCTGTTTTGAGAATTGGCTGTCGGCCCTGGAAACCTGATGGTCTTTCACGACGCTCCGCGGGTTTCTGTTGCGTCAGGCCGGAACCAGCACCGAACCCTCCATCAGCGCCCGCGCCGTCCGGTAGACGGTAACGGCCTTTGCCGTCCACAGGCCGTCTTCCTGGATCACGTCGGCATTCACGGGGAGGACACCGGACGGGTTGGCCAGCAGCAGTTCTCCGTCAACCTCGCCGGCAAAGCGCTGGCTGACCGTGCCGGTGATGCGGCAGGCCACGGCCAGGCACATGGCACCGGTCAACGGCAACACCCGGTGAACCTGACCCATCGAGGTTATCCGCGCGGCGACATGGGCGTCGTCGGACCCGACCGCTTCGCCGGAAAGGGTCCGGTACGGGCGCGGCGCGGCGACGATGGCGACGCGCGGGTTGCCCAATGCCGCGTCCGCCGGCGTTTCGGCCAAGCCCATCTTGACAGCGGCGAGACGGCGTAACGCGTCCAGCCGGTCCATCAAATCGGTGTCCGCTTCGAGTGCGTCCACGGTTTCGGTTCCATCGAGGCCGAGACGGTCCGCCGCCACGATCACGCTCGCCGTCGACGCATCGACCAGGGATACCTCGAAATCACCGTCGCCGGGGAGCGACAGAACGTCGATGACGTTTCCCGTCGGCAGCAGGCGCCCGGTCGTGGCACCGCCGGGGTCGAGATAATCGAGGCGGATTTTCGAACCGGTTCCCGACACTCCGGGAATGACGAAGCCGCCACTCTCGTTGAAACGGCCGTCGGCGGTCGGCACGTGGGCGATGTAATCCTTGCCCGTGTTGACCGAACGGATGCGGACCGGTGTGGTGCCACCCTGCGCCGGAAACAGCCCGGCGTCGACGGCGAAGGGGCCGACGGCGGAGGACAGATTGCCGCAGGTCGCCGAGATGTCGACGACTGTACTGGTGATATCGACCTGGTAGAAATCGTAATCGATGTCGACGCCGTCATGCTTCGATTTCGAAATGACGACGGCCTTGGAAAGAGACGATACGCCGCCACCCATGCCGTTTAACTGGCGCCCGTAGGAATCGGGGCTGCCCATGGCATCGATGAATATCCGGTGCCACGCATCCCGGTCGGCCGGCAGGTCTTCGGCCCGAAAGAACAGGCCCTTGCTGGACCCGCCGCGCATGAAGACAGCGGGGATTTTCCTTTGTGTCATTGCCATCGCCTCAGTTGGTCACATCAAACGATACCACACCGGCAGACCGCCCGTTGACGATCAGTTCGATGTGGTGGGTGCCGGGGTGGTGTTGGCGGGTCGACAGGTTCCGCAAGGAAATACGACGTCCGAGCGTTTCGGTGGCGCCCGGCCCGAGTTCGAACTCCTTGAGTTTGAACACCTTCGCGGACGTCTTGCCGCTTTTCTTCACGTAGTGAACCGAATAATCGACGGCCAGTTTCTGCGGGCGTTGTTTCAAGGAGCCCAGCCTGAACGAAAAGGTGATGTCGTCGCCGATCGCGACGGCCGGTCTGTCGACGTTCAGGGAAATGGTCTCGATGTCCGGTTCCGCTTCGAAACCGAACAGACCAAAGGCCCGCGGATGGCCCTTCTTCAGAAGCCCGCGGGCCGCGTGTTTGACGATCCAGCCGGTCCGTTCGTCGCTCCGGTCCCAGGTCTCGACCCAGTCGAGCATGATCTCCGGATGGTCCTTGGAAATATCGTTCAGATGATTGGCAACGGACCGGCGCACGGTTTCGCTTTCGTCGGTGTTGAGCCGCTCGAGGATCGGGCGGGCCGGGCTCGGGTCGTCGATCAATTGCGGTATGCGGAAGGACCACGGTAAACGCGGTCGCGACCCTTCGCTGGCCAGGCGCCGGTGATGATAATTGTCCGAGGCGGCCCAGGTCTTCATGACGTCCAGTGTCCGCTCGAAGTCCCTTAGGAGGTATTCCCGGACGCCGAACTCGGCCGAGGAAAAGGTCGTGAAATAGGCCAGGGCATCGAGAGAGAAATCGAAATCATCGAGGCCGTAGCGGCCGACATATTCGGAACAGAACATGCCCTGGAACTTGCCCTCGTAACGGGGCGCGAGCGCCTTGAGAATGCCGACCGCCCGTCGGTAATCGTCCGGCAGATGGCTCCGGCAGGCTTCGACGGTTCGCGTCATCCGTTGTTTCAGTTCGAGCTGAGCGAGCCCGTCCGTCGTCGTCCGGGTGAAACCGTGCCTGTCGAAATCGGGGAAATGATGCGCAATGGCGCCGGCCAAGTCCTCGAAGAAGGCTGAATCGAACCAGTGTTTCAGTTCCTCGGCCATGTCGCTCCGCACAACCCATATTCACACCATCTCCGCCATCCCGGCGGGGCCGGTGGCGTTCAAGGGCCTGTAAACCGTTACGCGGTCACGGGCAAAAGATAATCGTCGGCATCATACGGAACCGGCCTTTCAAAAGAAGAAGGGGGCACCGTTGCCGGCGCCCCCTTCGGCAAGGTGCGTGTGATACACCTAGGGGATCCAGAAGGGTTTTGAGGCCTCGCGCTCGACATCGGCGCGGGAAAGACCGACGTCATTCAGCGTTCGCGGATCGAGGGTGCGCAGGTGGCGCCTTTCCTCGATTCGGGTTTGCCAGAGCGTCAGTTTTGCGAGCATCCGTTCAGGCAGTGTGAAGAGGGTGACGATCCCATCCTGGGCGGCGTTGCGGACGCCGCCGAGCGAGACCGGTTTCATCTGATTGGTGTGTCCGTTCATTGCATTTCTCCTCGGTCGAATGGCGACGGTTGATCAAACCTGATGTCAAGGATTTACGCGCCTCGGCGCTTTTGGACAAACGATCTTTTTTGATGTACGGATAAGAAATATTTATCTGAATGTATCGATACAATATAAATTATCGTTATTTTATCGGAAATTAGAGATGTTTCACAAAGAAAAGGCCTTGAGTAATTCATGATATTTTATTATGAAAAAGGGATGTCGAGACGGTTGCCGCCATTGAACTCCCTGAAAACCTTCGAGGCGGCTGCGCGGCATCTCAGTTTCACCAAGGCGGCCGATGAGTTGAGCGTCACGCAGGCCGCCGTCAGCCACCAGATCAAGACCCTCGAGGAGCGCCTTGGGTTGCCTTTGTTTCGCCGTCTCAACCGCGCCTTGCTGCTGACCGACGAAGCTCAGCAGCTTTACCCAGCCGTGTCCCAGGCCCTCGATATCGTCTCGGAGGCGGTTGACCGCCTGCACCGCCACGAACAGGCGGGCGTGCTGTCGGTCACCACCATGGATTCATTCGCCGCCACCTGGCTGGTGCCGCGTTTGGGCCGTTTCCGCTCCGATCATCCGGATATCGACGTCAGGATCTCGACCAGCGACGATCCGGTCGACCTGGTCAGGGAAGGGTTCGACCTCGCCATTCGTTACGGCTACGGAAACTGGCCGGGGCTTCATGTGGAACGGTTGTCCACCGAAGAGGTGTTTCCCGTTTGCAGCCCGTCGTTGCTCGAGAACGGCCCGCCCTTGGAAAACCCGGAAGACCTGAAACACTATACGCTCCTGCATGACGATATGCGGGTCGATTGGCGCAAATGGCTGCTGGCAGCCGGCGCCGAGGGCGTTGATCCGGACCGGGGGCCCACCTTCCAGCATTCAAACCTGGTCATACAGGCGGCGATACAGGGAGACGGTATCGCCCTGGCGCGCAGTGTGCTTGCCGCATCGGCGCTTTCCGACGGACGATTGGTGCGTCCGTTCGAGCTGGCGCTGCCGGCGAATTTCGCCTATTTCCTCGTTTGCCCACACGGACAGGTGAAACGGCCCAAGTTCAAAGTGTTTCGCGAATGGTTGATTTCAGAGATGCAGGCATCCGCCGATGACCCGGTGGATCAGGTTTAGCGAACCGATCGCGATATGGAGTCTCGCCGCACTCGTCGTGGCGACGGCGGCCGGCTTCCTCCAGGGCACGCCTTGGCGGCTCGAGGTCTTCGCTCATTTCCACTGGCAATACGCGTTAGGCTCGGCGGCGTTGGCGGTCTTTTTCCTTTTCCGTCGTCTCGCGCGCCCGACCGCGGTCGCGGGCCTGGTCGTCCTGCTCAACCTTTTTCCCGTCGCCGATGCCCACTTTACGGGAAGCCCTGGCGCCGCGGCTGCCACCCAGCCAGGCGGCCGACTGAAGATGGTGTCCCTCAATCTTTGGTATCGAAATTCAAGACACGATGCGGTCAAGGAATATATCGCCGAATCGGACGCGGATCTTGTCTTTTTGACCGAGGTCACTAGCCCGTGGCTGGACGCCTTGTCGGGTCTGGCGAATCTCTATCCCTACCGTATCCACACGGCGGACAAGAGCCGGTTCAAAGAATATCCTTTCGGCATCATGGTGCTTTCCAAACGCCCGCTCACGGAAGCCCAAGCCTATTTCGATCCGACGAGCGGGCACGCCTTCGCCCAGGTGGTGCAGATCGACGATGACAACGCGCCCTGGACTCTGATCGGCGTTCACATACAAAAACCTCTTTTCGAAGAGGCCGCCTACCAAGCACACCAACTGAAGGTTTTGGGCCGGGTCGTCGATGAAACGGAAGGCCCCATCGTCATTGCCGGCGATTTCAACGCGACACCTTACTCGCCGAAATTCCGGGCCTTCATCTCCAAAATCGGGGTCAACCGGGCCGCCGGCGGTTTCAACGCATCGTGGCCCTCGCTTGTCCGCCCGTTGGGAATACCCATCGATCACGTCCTTACCGGGCGCGGCATGCGCGCCCGAACGACGGTCGGGCCGCATGTCGGTTCCGACCACCGACCGTTGGTGACTCATATAGAGTGGGGCGGCTAATCGGCGCTAACTGGCGAGTTCCTCGCGGTCGGCAAAGAACGCCAGCGCTTCAGGGTTGGCCAGCGCTTCCTTGTTCTTGACGGCGCGGCCATGCACCACGTCGCGCACGGCCAGTTCGGTGATCTTGCCCGACTTGGTGCGCGGGATGTCGGCGACCTGCACGACCTTGGCCGGGACATGGCGTGGCGTGCAGTTGCGCCGCACCTGATCCTGCACCGTCTTTATCAGGTCGTCATCGAGCGACAGTCCTTCACGCAGGACGACGAAGAGGACGACGCGAACGTCGTTGTCCCATTCCTGACCGATGACGATGCTCTCCTGGATGGCATCGAGCTTCTCGACCTGCCGGTAGATCTCGGCCGTGCCGATGCGCACGCCGCCGGGGTTGAGTGTGGCGTCGGAGCGCCCGTATACGACCAGTCCGTCGTGTTCGGTGATCTCCACGTAATCGCCATGACACCAGATGTTCGGATAAATGTCGAAATAGGCGTCGTGGAAACGCTCGCCGTTGGGATCGTTGAGAAAACCCAGTGGTACGGAGGGAAAGGGTTTCTTGCAGACTAGCTCACCTTTGTCTTCACGCAGGGATTGCCCGTCGATGTCGAAGACGTCGACATCCATGCCGAGCATGCGAGCCTGCAGTTCGCCGCGCCACACCGGCCGCGTCGGGTCGCCGCCGGCGAAACCGCCCATGATGTCGGTTCCGCCGGTGAAGGAGGCCAGTTGCACGTCGTTCTTGATGCCCTGGTAGACGAAGTCGAATCCTTCCGGGACCAGGGGCGAGCCGGTCGACCACAGGCGTGTCACCTTCGACAGGTCGTGGCTTTCGATGGGCCTGACCTCGCTTTTCGCCAAGGCGTCGATGAATTTCGCCGACGTCCCGAAGAAGGTGGTGCCTTCGGTCTCGGCATAATCGAAGAGGATCGCCGGGCTCGGATAGAAAGGCGATCCGTCGTACAACATCAGGGTCGCCTCGCGGGCCAGTACGGAGGCCAGCCAGTTCCACATCATCCAGCCGCAGGTGGTGAAGAAAAACACCCGGTCGTCTCGTCTGATGTCACAATGGAGAGCGTGCTCGCAGGCGTGCTTGAGAAGCGTGCCGCCGGTCGAATGGACGATACACTTGGGCGCGCCCGTCGTTCCCGACGAATACATGATGTAGAGGGGATGGTCGAACGGCAGCTGGCGAAAGGCGATTTCGTCGGCTGGGTAGGCGGCGAAAAAATCTTCCCACAGGACGCCCCCCGTTAGGCCCTCAAGGTTCGGGTTCTCATTGGCAAAGGGAATGACCACGACCCTTTCAACGCTCGGCAACTGGGCTGTGATGTCCCTGATCTTGCCGAGCGAGTCACGAGTCTTCCCGTTGTAGCGGTAGCCGTCGGCCGTAAACAGGACCTTGGGTTCGATCTGGCCGAACCGGTCGAGAACGCCCTGCACGCCGAAGTCCGGCGAGCAGGACGACCAGACGGCACCCAAACTGGCGGCCGCCAGCATGGCGGCGATGGCTTCCGGCATGTTGGGAATGTAGGCGCCGATCCGGTCGCCCGGTCCGATGCCCTGGGCCCGAAGTGCCTGCGCGATCCGCGACACCTGGTCATGGAGTTCTGCGAAGCTCACGCGCCGGCGAATTTGGTCTTCGCACCAGAAGACCATGGCATCGGCGTCGTCGCGGCGTTTCAGGAGGTTCTCGGCGAAGTTAAAGCGGGCTTCGGGGAACCACTTGGCGCCGGGGAGTTTGTCGGCGTCGACGACGGTCGGTCCGTCCCAGGTCTCGCCGGCAAGGTCAAAATAACCGACTAGGCTGCGCCAGAACTTATCGATGTTGTCGACCGAGAACTGCCACAGCGCCGTCGTGTCGATAAGAGACACATCCCAGTCCCGTTCAACGGCCCTCGTGAATTCAAAAACCGTCGTCCGTTCGATATGCTCCCGGCTCGGTTGCCAAAGTGGTTCAGGCACGACCCCGCACTCCCCTATTCCCATTCTTTAGACCGGTGGAATTCAAAACCAGTATGGTGAGGCGGAACGGGGCTGACAAGCGGTGCCGCCGGCAGGCCGTTGGTTCAGTCGCTCGCCGATCTGAGGAGGGCCTGGGCGCGCCGCCGGTGAACGTCGCTGACATGGCTGCCGACGAGCCGCCAAACCGCCCAGAACACGGTGGCGTCATCGGTGAACCCGAGGACGGCGATAAAATCGGGAATGGCGTCCGCGGGCACAATGAAGTAGGCCAACGCCGCCAGGATCGCCGTCTTCACGTGTTTCGGCGTGGCCGGGTCGAGGGCGCAGAAGTGGGCTGCCGCCGCCTCCTCGGAAAAAGGCACCTTCCCGAGTGCCCCGAGGATCTTCTTCTTCAGCCTCCGAGTATCGATCCGGTTCCGCTCGGGTTCCGGCCCTTGATCCTTCATTCTCTCTTGAACCCCCCGCTACGGATATCTAAGACATCGGAACATAGGTGCAAATTGGGGCGAGGGTAAGGCGATGAAATTAGACGGACAAGCGGCCGTTGTCTCCGGCGCGGCGTCGGGCCTGGGGGCGGCGTCGGCGAAAGCGCTCGCCGAAGCCGGTGCCAAGGTTGCCGTTTTCGACATGAACCTGGAGGGTGCGGCGGAGACGGCTGCGGCCATCGGCGGTGTCGCCATTCAATGCGACGTATCCGACGCGGACAGTGCCGAGGCGGCCATGCGCGATGCACGGGACGTGCACGGCCCGGCCCGGATCGCCGTTTGCTGTGCCGGCATCGCGCCGCCGGCCAAGATCGTCGGGCGCAACGGCGTGCAGCCGCTCGACACCTTTGCCAAGACCATCCAGGTCAATCTTCTCGGCACCTTCAACGTCATGCGCCTGGCCGTCGCCGACATGATGGATCTGGAGCCCCTCGACACCGGCGAACGCGGTGTCATTGTCAACACGGCTTCCGTCGCAGCATACGAGGGGCAGATCGGCCAGTGCGCTTACGCTGCCTCGAAAGGCGGCGTCGCCGCCATGACGCTTCCCGCCGCCCGCGAACTGGCCCGCTCCGGAATCCGGGTTCTGGCCATCGCACCCGGTACCTTCGAAACACCGATGCTTCTGGGCCTGCCGGACGAGGTGCAGGAAAGCCTCGCCGCCAGCGTGCCATTTCCGTCGCGGCTCGGCGACCCGGCCGAGTTCGCCAGTCTGGTCCTGCATATGGTCGGCAACGTCATGATGAACGGCGAAGTGGTGCGCCTCGACGGCGCCCTTCGGATGCCGCCGATCTGAGCGGCCCGGCGGAGCGCCGACCGACATCGTGAACGCCTTTCGGTCCGCCTATCACCCTACAAGGCTGGCTTGGCGCTGAGTCCAAGGCGCCCTATGGTTCTCCCATGCGACAGGATGCCACGCACCCCCCCGATCTATCCGACATCGAAGCGCTGGCCGAGGCGGCCGTATCCAGCTTGCCGGAGTTGTTCCGTTCCGAGCTCGAGGGGGTCGTCATCCGCGTCGAGGATTTTCCCGACGACGAGATCATACGCGACATGGGACTCGAATCGCCTTTTGATCTGCTCGGCCTGTACGACGGAATTGCCACCCATCGCAAAAGCGTTTCGGCGACACCGCAGGACGTCGACCGGATATTTCTCTACCGGCGCCCGATCCTAGATTACTGGTGTGAGACGGAAGAACCGCTGGAACGCGTCGTACGGCATGTCTTGATCCATGAGGTCGGCCACCACCTCGGCCTCAGCGATGCAGAGATGGATCGTATCGAACGCGATGCGGGATAGACTGGGCGCCCTTCAACCAGGTACCGGAACGGCGGCACGACTGCCGGCCAGCAACGCCAAGAGCTGACCGATGGCGAAGGGCTTGAGGAGCGTATATGTCGCTCCCAGCTGAGCACTGTTGTGAAGGTATTGCGGGTTCCCGGACATGGCGACAATGGGAAGTTCCGGGTCGGTGCGGCGAATGGCCAGGATCGATTCGATCCCTTCGCCACCGTCCATCACGAGATCGGTCACCACCATGTCAGGCCGCTCGGCTTCGAACATGCGTAAACCCTGGTTACCCGACCCGGCATCGCGAACCCGGTAACCGGCATCCTCGAGACCGGCGCGGATACGGTCTCTCAGGAGGTCCTCATCTTCGATTAGAAGTACCGAAAGCATGAGTAAGCCTACCGCCCGATGCTTACACGAACCTATCAAACCCCTTCAAATCAATGCGAGGAACCAGTGATGGGGACGGGTACCCGTCGACGGGGCCGGTACGCAGTCTATGGAGCGGGATCATAGGAGAAAACTGGTGGAGCCCCAGTAACGGGAATGGTCCGAGGGGACGGCAATTTTCCTGCGGAAAATTGGTGGAGCCCCAGTAACGGGAATGGTCCGAGGGGACGGCAATTTTCCTGCGGAAAATTGGTGGAGCCGAGGGGAATCGAACCCCTGACCTCGTGAATGCCATTCACGCGCTCTCCCAACTGAGCTACGGCCCCATGGGTCGCGAACAAGCGGCGCTCCGCCTGCGCGAGCGCGCGGATAATGTGGGTGAAGGCCTGTTCTGTCAAGCGGTGATGCTGACGTGTTCAAAACGCCAAATCCGACGGTTCCGACCTTGCGCCGCCCCGGTCCTGAAGCTACGTTACCCTCGTCTTCGAAAACGACACGGGGCACGCCATGGACGTCGTAATGGGGCCGCTTTTCCGGGTCCTTCTCATCGTCACCGAACTCTACATGTGGGTGATCATCATCGGCGTCATCCTCAGCTGGCTGGTCGCCTTCAACGTGATCAACACGCAAAACCGTTTCGTCTACATGGTCGGCGATTTCACGCACCGGGCGACCGAACCGTTACTGGGACCGATCCGACGGGCGTTGCCGAATTTCGGGGGACTCGACATTTCGCCGCTCGTTCTGATCCTCGGTTTGATCTTCCTGAAAGGCGTACTCCACAACATCTATATCCAGATTGTTGCCTGACCGGGAGAGTCCCTTTCGCGCCACGAGAGAAGGTATTCGGGTGGCGATCCGCCTAACGCCGCGGGCATCGCGCGATCGCATCGACGGTGTTGTCGTGGATGCGAAAGGAAAGGGCGTTTTGCGCGTAGCGGTCACGGCCGTACCCGAGCAGGGTCGCGCCAACAAGGCGCTGGTAAAGCTGTTGGCCAAGGAATGGAAATTGGCGAAGTCGGATTTAACGCTGGTTCGGGGCGCCAATGACAGGGACAAGACCCTGTTGATCATAAGTGCCGACGGCGGGGACCTTCGGCGACTGGAGAAATGGACGGCGTCCCTGGCATGACGGGGAGCGCCGAGGGGAATCAAGGAAGAACGGTATCATGACGGAAGCCCGAATAATCGATGGAAAAGCCTTTGCCGCGGGCTTGCGCCAAAGGATTGGTGAAGCCGCCGCCGACATCAAAGCACGCCACGGCCTGACCCCCGGGCTCGCCGTCGTGCTCGTCGGCGAGGATCCGGCCAGCCAGGTCTATGTGCGCAACAAGGCCAAGCAGACGGTCGAGGCGGACATGGAATCCTTCGAGCACCGTTTGCCCGAAGATTCGGTCGAGCAAGACCTGCTCTCACTGATCGCGCAGCTCAACGACGATGCCCGGGTCCATGGCATTCTTGTCCAATTGCCGCTTCCCGGTCACATCGATGAAATGAAAGTCCTGGCCGCCATCAATCCGGAAAAGGATGTCGATGGCTTCCACCTCATTAATGTCGGTCGGCTGTGGACGGGCGCCGACGCCCTTGTTCCTTGTACGCCGGTTGGCTGCACCATGCTCTTGAAGGATTCCATCGACGATCTCACCGGATTGCGGGCCCTGATCCTTGGTCGCTCTAACATCGTCGGCAAACCGATGGCCGCGTCGTTGCTGGCCGAAAACTGCACGGTGACCCTGGCCCATTCGCGAACCGTCGATCTGGCCCAGCGCTGCCGGGAGGCCGACATTCTCGTTGCCGCCGTCGGACGGGCGGAAATGGTCCGGGGGGACTGGATCAAACCCGGCGCCACGGTGATCGACGTCGGTATTAACCGCATCCCGGCGCCCGAGCGCGGCGAAGGCAAGACCCGCCTGGTCGGCGATGTCGCATTCGACGAGGCGAAGGCGGTCGCAGGCGCCGTTACACCGGTTCCCGGCGGCGTTGGCCCGATGACCATCGCCTGTTTGCTGCGCAACACGCTGGTTGCCGCCTGCCGCCAGCACGGCGTTGATGCACCCAACCTTTAAGCACTTTATAACTTATTGAAAATAAAGAAATTGCTGCACTTATTGCTGCAGCATAAGGTGCAGCAATTTCAGCTCAGGTGATGATCCGAAAAGCCGGGTTAGCGGAGATGACGGGATGCCGGTAAGGTCACCGTGATCGTTGTTCCGAGACCCGGTGCGCTCTCGATTTCGAGGGTGCCGCCGTGAAGTTCGGCGATCGCTTTCGACAGCGCCAACCCGAGACCGGCGCCTTCGCGGTCGACGCGGCTACCATGTTCGGTCCGCCCGAACGGCTCGAGGACCCTGGGAATGTCCGCCGCCTCCATGCCGATACCGGTATCGGTGACACGGAACCATGTGACGCCGTTCGGTTCAATTCCGGAGAGCAATCCGACACGCCCGCCTTTCGGCGTGAACTTGATCGCATTGGTCAACAAGTTGAGTGCCACTTGCCGGAGGCGGACCCGATCGACAAGGACGAGCGTCCGTTCGCGCTCCAAATCCCACCGTAGGGAAACTCCGCATTCATCGGCACTCGGCCCAACCATGCGGCAGCAATCGTCCAGGAGTTCATCCAGTTTCAGGGCCTCTTCGAACAGGATGAATTCGCCGACGTCGATTTTCGCCATATCGAGGATCCGACGGACCAGCTCGAGAAGATGACTGGCCGAGTTGTGGATATCGTGCCCGTATTCCCGGTATTTGGGATTGCCGATATTCCCCAGAACCTCCGATTCGATCATTTTCGAAAACCCGATCACCGCGTTCAAGGGCGTCCGCAGTTCGTGGCTCATGTTGGCGAGAAACAGGCTTTTGGCATGGCTGGCCTCGGTGGCGATGGCTTCCGCCTCGCGGGCCCTGGCCTCGCTTTTTGAAAGCGCCAGGTTGGTCGCCATGATTTCACGGGTCCGGTCTTCCAGCGCCAAACGGTTGCGCCGGTCGCGGGCGAGGATCAACCAAGCGGCGCCAGCCATCACCGCGAACACCAGCCCCAAGGGCAGCGACAAACTGGTGAAATAACGCGCACCCGGCTGGTCGGGACGCCAAGTCACGGCCGCCGCGGCCCGGCCGTCGATCCCCCTCAGTTCGAGCGACGGATCATCAATAGAAGAGCCGAACCGGAGATCATGGAGCAGGAACTTCTCCGATATCTCCGAGAGCACCGCATTATCGATGAGACGGGTGATGATCAGCACCGGATAGGGTTTCGGCTTGGCTGCTGCCAAGGTTTCATCTTCTGGTAGGATCGCACCCACTGCGGCCAAATAGACTTCCTCACCCAGGGATACATAGGCGACGGCCGGTTCGGGTTGTTCCGGCGGCGTGTTTCTGGCAAGGGCGATCATCGGCCTTGCGGCATTGAGCAAGTCGGTCGTCGATGGGCCCGGGTCCCCGGATAACCCCTCCTGAAACACGACACGGTCGTCGGCGCCGAATACGAGAGAATGGGCGAGTTCGAATTGACGGATCAGGTATTCGCCGATGTTGTCGTCGGCCCATTGCGAATCGATCCCGTTTTCCACCTGCTCGACCATATCCAGCCACCAGGAATAGTCGGTAACAAGGAGCCCGTCACTTTCCTCCAAATCGGCGAATACGGACCCGATCAGGTGTGAAGACGACTCGCGGGCGACCTTGTCGATGTTGCTGGCGGCGATGCCCAGGAACGTCAACACCGCGGCGACGGCAACGATGAAAAGAGCCGCCAACGGGAACAGGGCACCGGTGTTCGTGCGCCGCGTTTCCGGAGCCAAAGACTTGCTTCCCGATTGCTCGCTCTTCGGGGAATCAGACTTTTCGACTTTGGCGCCAAAGTTCATGAATTCCCGCATCCCTGGAAACAATACTGAAGTCCGCCGGTTCTGTGCCGGTCTGAGACTCGATATTGGCAGGATACATCAGATGCAAATCAATCCAAAGTTGGCTTTTCCACGAAAGACATCGGTCCGCGGGATGGCTCTGTAACAGGGCATTGCCCGGTCAAAATGCCGCGAAGGCGTGATGACAGTCCGGTGTTTGTGTCTTAACTTGGTGGTGAGTGACCGAAGTGGGAGCGAAGATGGCGACGAAACTGCTTCCGATAGCTTGCCCCGTTTGCGGAGAGTGCCAGAACTCGATGCCCGGTCGGTTCGATCCGGCCAACGAGCCGTTCGGGCCAGTGACCTGCATGGTCTGCGGTCACGCCTTCACGCGGGCCGAGTACGAGTCCGGCCTGGCCGAGCGCAACCGGCAGTTCGAGATCCTGAGGGGTCCCGGCAGCGAACCGTGATCGAACTGCTTGCCGCCGTCGCGGTATTCCTTTTGACCCACCTGTTACCGGCGGTGCGTCCGCTCCGCGAAGCGGCCGTCCGGCTCGCCGGCGAACGTATCTATATCATCTTCTTCTCCTTGCTCAGCGTCGCCGTCATCATTTGGCTCGGTTGGGCCTATGCAAGGGCGCCCTATATCGAACTCTGGCCGCAGACGCCGTGGTCACGCTGGGTGCCTTTAACGGCAATGGCAGCCGCCTGTCCGCTTGCCGCCATCGGCCTCACCTCTCCCAATGTCTTTTCCCTCGGCGCCGGCCGGGCGCGTTTCGACCCGGCACGCCCCGGTATCGTCGCCCTCGTCCGCCATCCGGTAATCTGGGCACTGGTTCTTTGGTCCGCCGCCCACATACCACCCAACGGTGATGCGGCGAGCCTCATCCTGTTCGGATTGTTGACCGTCCTCGGATTAACCGGTCCTTTGACCCTCGACCGCCGCCGTCGGCGGGCCATGGGAGAGAGCGTCTGGACGGATACAGCGGCTCGCGTGGCGGAGACCGGTTGGGGAACAGCGGTCCTGCAAATCGGCCCCTGGCGTATCATCGGCGCCGGCATCCTCTATGGGGTGCTGCTATATACCCACGAGGGGGTGATCGGCGCCTCACCCTTTCCGTTGTAGATGCCGATGCGGGCCGCTGTCGCCTGTATATTGGCTGCGTTGACGGCGGCCTACGGCTCTGCTGCTGCCGAGCGCGATGCAGAATTGTACCGGCTCTACTACGATGCCGAGGTGTTGTCGTTCTGCGGTATGGGAACGCCACGAACGAAGGCGGGATTTGACCGTCGGCTGGCGGTTTTGATCGAGCGTGATGCGTGGACGGACGACGGGCATCGGGCCGTCCGCCGCCGTGCGTGGGTCGCCGCCCATCGGGAATGGAACAACCGTAGCCTCGGTGGTTACAAAGCCTGGTGCAATGGCGAAGGTCGCGCGGCAAAACGCCGAATGATTGGGTTCGCCGGAAACTCGGATTAGGCGTGCCGTACGCATCGGACAGGTCCGGATAGAGCCGGGTAGGGCGGGATAGGGATTGAGCCTCCGCCCGCCCGGTGATAGATAGCGCGGCCATGACCGACGATCTCTCGCATATCCGCAACTTTTCCATCATCGCGCATATCGATCATGGCAAGTCGACCCTTGCTGACCGCCTGATTCAGATATGCGGCGGCTTGAGCGAACGCGAGATGACCGAGCAGGTCCTCGATTCCATGGACATCGAACGCGAGCGCGGCATCACCATCAAGGCACAGACCGTGCGCCTCGAGTACAAGGCCGAGGACGGCGACACCTATGTCTTGAACCTGATGGACACGCCGGGCCATGTCGACTTCACCTACGAGGTCAGCCGCTCATTGGCCGCCTGCGAGGGGTCGTTGCTGGTCGTCGACGCCACGCAAGGTGTCGAGGCGCAGACCCTGGCCAACGTCTATCTCGCCATTGAGAGCGATCACGAGGTGATTCCGGTCCTCAACAAGATCGACCTGCCGGCTTCGGAAACCGAACGGGTCAAGGAGCAGATCGAGGAGGTCGTCGGCCTCGATACCGCCGACGCCCTCGAGATATCGGCCAAGACCGGTCTTGGCGTCGCCACCGTCCTCGAGGCCCTGGTCAAGCGCCTGCCGGCACCATCGGGCGACGCCGATGCGCCGTTGAAGGCGCTCCTGGTCGACAGTTGGTACGACCCCTATCTCGGCGTAATGATCCTGGTCCGCGTGCGCGACGGCATCCTCAAGCGCGGCATGAAGATCCGCATGATGGCCACGGGCGCGACCTACCAGGTCGAACAGGTCGGCCACTTCCGTCCGAAACCGGAAAAGGTCGATGCCCTCGGGCCCGGCGAGGTCGGTTACATCACCGCGGCCATCAAGCAGGTCGCCGATACCTCCGTCGGCGACACCATCACCGAGGAGCGGCGTCCGGCGGAAGAAGCGCTTTCCGGGTTCAGGCCCTCGGTGCCGGTTGTCTTTTGCGGTCTTTTTCCGACCGACTCCGGGCAGTACGAGGACCTTCGCGATAGCCTCGAGAAGCTGCACCTCAACGATGCCTCGTTTCATTTCGAGGCGGAAAGCTCGGCCGCCCTCGGTCTCGGTTTCCGCTGCGGCTTCCTCGGTCTCCTGCATCTCGAGATCATCCAGGAACGCCTCGAGCGCGAATTCGACCTCGACCTGATCACCACGGCACCAAGCGTCGTCTACCGCATTTATCTGAAGACCGGCGAGCGCCTGGACCTGCACAACCCCGTCGACATGCCCGACGAGACGGCCATCGACTATATGGAGGAGCCGTGGATCAAGGCGACCGTCATGGTCCCCGATGAATATCTTGGTTCCGTCCTGCAGCTCTGTGAGGAGCGGCGCGGCCGCCAGATCGAGCTCACCTATGTCGGCAACCGGGCCATGGCCCAGTACCGCCTGCCCCTGAACGAGGTCGTCTTCGATTTCTATGACCGCCTCAAGTCGGTGACCCGCGGCTACGCCAGTTTCGATTACGAACTCGACGGTTATGCCGAAAGCCAACTGGTCAAGGTGTCGATCCTGGTCAACGCCGAGCCGGTCGATGCGCTCGCCTTCATCGTCCACGACAGCCACGCCGAGAGCCGCGGACGCGCCATCTGCGAACGCCTCAAGGACCTGATCCCGCGCCAGCTCTTCAAGATCGCTGTCCAGGCCGCCATCGGCGGCAAGATCATCGCGCGTTCCACCGTCAGTGCCATGCGCAAGGACGTCACCGCCAAGTGCTACGGCGGCGACGTTTCGAGGAAACGCAAGCTCCTCGACAAGCAGAAGAAGGGCAAGAAGCGGATGCGCCAGTTCGGCAACGTCGAGATTCCGCAATCGGCCTTCCTGGCGGCGTTGAAGACGTCGGAAGACTAGGCCGGATCAGGACCGTTTTCGCGCGCCTTCCTCGACGGTTTGCTCATCGTCGTTATCCCCCGGTACTTGGTTCTCGATGGACCGTTCCAGGGGCACCTCGTGGATCGCCTCAACGTCGATGATCGGCCCGCTGAACCGACTGGCTTCGTCGGCGTCGGCGGCGGCCTCTTCGGACAGGTTCTTCTCTACCTCCTCGTAATCCCGTTCGGCCGCTTCGATCGCCTCATGACCACCGTGGTCCGGCTCCATGTCATCGGGGCCGTCGTCCATGCCGTCCCTTTTCGCCTCGCGGGCCAGCGCGTCATAGAGAAACAGCGAATCGACGTGTTTGCGGTGTTCATCCTGTTCAGTGGGCGTCATCTTGCGCCCGGGCCGGCAGGTCCAGGCCAGAATCACGCCGGGGAGCCCCAACAAAAGCCATGCCGGCAGGGCCAGGACCGAAGTGACGACCGGGTCCCATAGCACCGGCGCCAGCTTTTCAACGCGTATCTGCGTCACCGTCAAGCCGCCCGGCCACAAGGCGTACCAGAGCTCGTAGGCGGGGGTGACGAAGATGGAGCCGCCGGGTGTCGTCCGGACGAAGGTTTCCGCCGCCGTCGAGACCAGGGCCAAGACCATGAGCAGCCAGCCGAGATAGAAGAGGAACAACATGACCCCATACTAGCGCCTCGGCCCGGCGCTTCGATGCAAAATTATTGATGTAAGGGGCGCCGTCGGCTAGGTTGCCGCCCGCGTTCGGGAACACGGGTCCAGACCCGCCCGGAACCGCACCGGAGGGGTGGCCGAGTGGCTGAAGGCGCACGCTTGGAAAGCGTGTATACGGGCAACCGTATCGCGGGTTCGAATCCCGCTCCCTCCGCCATTTTTCTTTGTCCTCCGCTAACATCGATTACCGGGTTCGGTAATCTGAACGAAACGATGGCCAACGGAGGTTAGACGACGGCAGTGGCCAAGATACCGATCCGCCCGCCACACCTGAGGCGCTCGTGGCTATTCATCGGTGGCGTCGATGCGGAGCGCCTGATGGCGGCACCGAAGACCGGAGCCGACGTCTTGATCTATGAACTGGAGGACTTCACGCCGCCGGGCTTGAGGCCCAGGGCCCGCGAACTGTCGGGCGCCGTGTTGGCCGCCTGGAAAAAGGCCGGTGCCGTCGCCACGGTGCGCATCAGCCCCCTGGGCGGTGACGGGCCCGGTGATACCGCCGTCGATGGCTTGGCCGACTTGACCGCCGTCATGGCGCATGCGCCCGATGCGGTTCTGCTGCCGAAGGTGGCGGAGCCCGGCCATGTGGACGACCTGGACCGGGAGATCGCACGCCTCGAGAAGCGATACGATCTGGTTCGGGGGTCGACGGAGATCGTGCCCAACATCGAATTGGCCCGCGGCATCATGCAAACCCATGCCATCTGCCTCGCGAGCCCGCGCATCAGCGGCTGCCTGATGGCCTCGGAGGACCTGGCCGCCGACCTCGGGGCCGAACGATCGCGCGACGGTTCGGAACTGGCCTATGCACGCGCGCGTTTTCACTTGGAATGTACGGCGGCCGGCGTCCCTTCCATCGATTGCCCCTACACCTGGACCGACACGGCGGGACTCGAAGCCGATACCTTAGCGGCCCGCCGCCTCGGCTATCGGGCCAAGAGCTGTGTCCAGGAAGACCACGCCGCCGCCATCAACCGCGTCTTGACGCCCGGCCGGAGCGAGGTCGACAAGGCGGAAGGTATCGTCCACGCCTTCGAGGCGGCGCAGGCGGACGGCGCCGGCCGCGCCGAGGTCGACGGATCGCTGGTCGAGGTGCCGATCTATCTCAACGCCAAACGCTTGGTCGAGCGGTCCCGGGCCTTGGCGGGATGGAACGTCGCCGGCGGAAAAACGCCTCAGAAATAGTCTGGGAAGGCCTTGGCGAGATTGGCCCGAATACGTTCCCTGACCGGCTCGTCCGTCGCCGGGGCCTCGAAATTGCGGCCGGTAACCTGCTCGTAGAGCTTCACGTATTTGCCGGAGAATTCCATCAGCGTCTCGCCCGGGATCTCCGGAATCGGGTCGTTGTAGGGGTCGCAGCGCTCGTTGATCCAGAGCCTGAGGAACTCCTTGTCGAGGCTCTCCGGCTCCTTGCCCTCGGCGAGGCGGCCCGCGTAGCTGGCGGCCATCCAGTAGCGGCTGGAATCGGGTGTATGGACCTCGTCGGCGAGCGTCATGACGCCGTTCGCGTCGAGGCCGAACTCGTACTTGGTATCGACCAGGATGAGACCGTTTTTGGCGGCGATCTCACGGCCGCGGGCGAACAGCGCCAGCGACTTGGCCGCGACCTCATCCCACTGGGCCTGGGTCAGCAAGCCCTTGGCGACGATCTCTTCCGCCGTGATCGGCGCGTCGTGCTCGCCCTGCACGGCCTTGGTCGTCGGCGTGATGATGGTCTCGGGCAGCTTCTGGTTCTTGACCAGACCGTCCGGGAAGGTGATGCCGTAGAGCACCCGTTCGCCCCTGTTGTACATGGGCCAGATCGAGGTCTCCGTGGAGCCGGTCATGTAATCCCTGACGATCATCTCGATCGGCAGCATGTCGAGGCGCTTGCCGACGACGACGTTGGGATCCGGGTAGTCGACTACATGGTTGGGGCAGACGTCTTCGGTCTGTTCGAACCAGAAGGCGGCGGTCTGGTTGAGGAGCTGGCCCTTGTAGGGCACGGAGGCGAGCACATGGTCGAAGGCCGACTGCCTGTCCGTGGCGATCATGATGCGCCGGCCGTCAGGCAGGTCATAGGATTCGCGAACCTTGCCCTGGGTGTGGTTGGGCAGTTCCGGAAAGGTGGCGTCGGTCAGACAGTTCTCAAGCAGACGTTCGGTATCCATGGTCTCTTCGCCTCAAAATAGGGCCCCAACGGCCAGAATTTGGAAAGCGCCCATAAACGACAAATCGGGCGCTCGCGCAAGGGAGAAATCAGCGGGAAATTCAGATTTTACCGGCGAGCAAAAGGAGAATGGCGGCGACGATCAGAAGGATACCGGCGATCTCGATCCGGTTGGTCTTCTCGCGGAAGAAAAACACCGAGGCGGCGAAGGTGAAGACGAGCTCGATCTGGCCCAGGGCTCGGACATAGGCGGCGTTCTGATAGGTGAAGGCGGTGAACCAGCATATCGAACCGAGCACACCGGCGATGCCGACCGACAAGGCCGGCGGCCAATGGCGGATGACGGCGGTCAACTGCCCGGGTTCACGGATGCGCAGGTAGATGCCCATGATCACCGTCTGCATGACGACGGAGACCGCCAAGGTGAAGGCGGCGCGCATGACCACCTCGCCGGACGGCAGCTCCAGCGCCGCGCCCCGGAAGAAGACGACGGATCCGCCCAGGAAGGCGCCGCACAAAAGCCCGATCAGGGTCGGTTTCTCGACGAGACCGGTGAACAGCCTTCCCGGCGTCACTTCGCCGTGGGCGACGGACAGCGCCATGATGCCGACGAAGCAGAGCGCGATGGCCAAGGCCGCCGTCAGGCTCACCGTATCGCCCAGGAGAATGAACCCGAGGAAAGCGACCTGCACCACCTCGGTCTTCGAGTAGACCGTGCCAACGGCGAAATTGCGGAGCGAGAACAGATAGATCAGCAACACCGTGAACAGGATCTGCGACAGGCCGCCCAACAGGCAATAGACCAGGAACAACGCGTTGATCTCGGGGATCGGATGGCCGCCCCAGACGTAAAGCGCCCAGCAATAGAGGATGGCGAAGGGCCAGGCGTAAAAGAAACGCACGTAGCTCGCCCCGCCCGTCGACAGCTTCGCCTTCAGGTGTTTTTGCAGGGCCGAGCGCAGGTTCTGCAGGAAGGCGGCGGCGATGGTGATGGGGATCCACAGCTCGACCACGGGTTTCTCCCAGTGAAAGGAAATCTAATGGCAGATCGAAGCTATCTTATATGAGACATTTTGTGAAATCAGTTTGTCTGGGCAGGTTATTAGGTTAACTTATCAATATGCCCCTGCCGTCCCTGAATGCCTTGCGCGCCTTCGAGACCGTGGCCCGCCATAAGAGCGCCAGCCGCGCCGCCGAAGAACTGGGTGTTACGCAACCGGCCGTCACCCAGCAGGTACGCCAGTTGGAGAGCCATCTGGGTTTGCCCCTGGTTCGCCGGGACGGCCAGGGTCTGGCGCTTACCGCCGATGGTCGCGCCCTGGCCGCACGCCTCGCCGACCCCTTTGCCGAGATCGCCGACGCCGTCGCCGAAACGGCTGGGCGGCAAAGGGGTGCGGGCGTTCTCACCGTCACACTACTGCCGACCTTCGCCCAGCGTTGGCTGATCCCGCGTCTCGCGTCCTTCCAGGCCGCCCATCCGGAGATCGAAGTGCGCTTGTCGGCGACGGCCAGGCTCTGCGACCTCGTCCGCGAAGATGTCGACCTCGCCATCAGGTTTGGAAACGGCCGCTGGCCCGGCTGCGACAGCGGCCCGCTCATGGCCAACGACATGTTCCCGGTGATCAATCACCGTTTGGCCGTAAGCAAACCCCTCAGTGACCCGGCCGATCTCGCCGGACACGTGTGGCTACAGGTCGAGGCCGAACCAAGGACCGGGGACTGGAACACCTGGCTCGCCGCCGCCGGTGCCGCCGGCATCGAACCGGCCGGGCGCCTTTCCTTCGAGATGTCGAGCCACGCCTTGGCCGCCGCCACCGCCGGCCTCGGCATCGCCATCGGCCACCGCCCCTTCGTTATCGACGATCTCGCCGCCGGGCGCCTGGTGCAACCCTTCGAGACGGTGGTCGAGAGCGACGACGCCTATTTCCTGGTGACGGCGAAAACCAAAAAACGATCGGCCGCTGTTTCCGCCTTTGCCGATTGGTTGTTGGCGGAGGCGTCATGACGGTGGCGGGCCCCGTCTTCATCTCAAGCGATATCTTCAAATACACCGGCTACGCCTCCGGCCACCCGCTGGCCATCCCCCGGGTGTCGCTGGCCACCGAGCTTTGCCGCGCCTTGGGGTGGCTGGACGAGGCTAACTACCGGGAAAGTCGCCCGGCCGCCGTCGACTACCTCGCCCGCTTCCACGACCGCGCCTATCTCGACGCCCTGATGGCGGCGGAAACGGCGGAGCCGGACAACGAAACCAAGCGCCGTTTCAACATCGGCGTCAACGGCAATCCCATCTTCCCGTTCATGTTCCGCCGCCCGGCGACGGCCTGCGAAGGGGGACGCATGGCCGCTGAGATCCTGGGCGCCGGCGGCGGTTCCGTATTCAGCCCGGCCGGCGGCCAGCATCACGCCATGCCGCGTCATGCCAGCGGCTTCTGTTTCCTCAACGAGCCGGCGCTGTCCATCGGCGCGTTGAAGGACCAGGGCTTCGGGCGCATCTTCTACCTCGATTTCGACGCCCACCATGGCGACGGCGTCGAGGCGGCCTTCGCCGACGACGACACCGTTTTTACGCTCTCCATTCACGAGGCCGGGCGCTGGCCCATGGACCGAGACGGCGGCGAGGGCGGCCCCGGCAGCTTGGATTGCGAACGGGCGACAGCGTCCCTCAGCCTGCCGGTGCCGAGGGGCCTCAACGACACGGAGTTCGCTTGTCTCATCGACAGCGTCGTGCTGCCCTTGATCGATCGCTTCCAACCCGACGCCGTCTACCTGCAATGCGGTACCGACGCCTTGGCCGATGATCCGCAATCGAAACTGGCTCTTTCTAATAATGCACTTTGGAATGGTGTCGCCGCCGTCCGCGATCTTGCCCCCAAACTGTTGATCACCGGCGGCGGTGGTTACAATCCCTTCGCCGTAGCCCGGGCCTGGGCCGGGGTGTGGGCAGTGCTGGGCGGGTTCGAGATTCCGGAGCGGTTGCCGGCGGCGGCGGAAGGGTTGCTGCGCTCGGTCACCTGGAACCACCGCCTCGGGCGGCAACCGAAGGAAGAATGGCTGACCCGCCTCGATGACGAGCCGAACGAAGGGGTGGTGCGGGAGGAGATAAGAAGGTTGGCAGACGCGGCGTCGAAAAACCCCTCGCGTTTATCTCATTCGCCGACTATCTCCTAGGAAACCACGATAAACACCCAACGGAGCAAAACGTGAAAGACACGGACATCCCGGCTGCACCCACCGCGGAAAAACGCCCACAGACAACGGCCCACCACGGCGTCGAACTCACCGACGACTACGCCTGGCTGAGGGACGACGACTGGCAGGAGGTCATGCACGACCCCGGCGTGCTGCAAGAAGACATCCGCCGGCATCTGGAGGCGGAGAACGCGCATTTCCGGGCCGCCATGGAGTCCTCGGCTGATTTGGTCGAAACCCTATTCGCCGAGATGAAGGGCCGCATCAAGGAAGACGACAGCTCGGTGCCGGCGCCGGACGGGCCCTGGGTCTACTACAGCAAATTCGTCGAGGGCGGCCAGCACACGCATTTCTGCCGGCGGCCGCGCGACGGTGGCGACGAGACGGTTTACCTCGACGGCGACAAGGAAGCCGGCGGCAAGCTGTTCTTCAAGTTGGCCGGTGTCGAACACAGCTCGGATCACAAGCTGCTCGCCTACGCCGTCGACCTCAACGGCTCCGAAATTTACACCATCCGCTTCCGTGATCTGGCGACGGGCGAAGACCTCGAAGACAACATCGAGGGAACCAACGGCGATCTGGAATGGGCCGAAGATAACGAGACGCTGTTCTACACGGTTCTCGACGACAACCACCGGCCCTGTGCGGTTCGCCGCCACCGGCTGGGCACGGCCGCTGCCGATGATGTCGAGGTCTATCGGGAGATGGACCCGGGGTTCTTCGTCGGCGTCGGCAAGACGGAGAGCCGCAAATACCTGCTGGTCAGCGCCCACGACCACGAGACTTCGGAGGTCTATCTGATCGACGCCGACGCCCCGGAGAGCGAGCCCCGCCTGATCCAGGCCCGCGTTCCCGAGCGCCAATACGACGTATCGCATCACGGCGATCAACTGCTGATCCTGACCAACGCCGACGGCGCCGAGGACTTTAAGGTCGTGACGGCCCCGGTGGACGCGCCGGGAAAAGCCAACTGGACCGACTTGGTGGCCCACGAGGGCGGGCGGCTGATTCTCGGACTCCATCTTTTCGCTGATTACTGGGTTCGGTTGGAGCGGGTCGAAGGGTTGCCCCGGCTGGTCGTCACCGATTGGGCGTCGGGCACGTCACACCACATCGCCTTCGACGAGGAGGCCTACAGCCTCGGCATGAGCGGCAGCTACGAATACGACACGGCGACGTTGCGCTTTACCTATTCCTCGATGACGACACCGGACCGGGTCTACGACTACGACATGGGGACCCGCGAGCGCGACCTCAGGAAGGAGCAGGAAGTCCCCTCCGGCCACGACCCGGCCGATTACGTGACACGGCGCCTGTTCGCCCCGGCACCGGACGGCGAGACGGTGCCGGTCTCCATCCTCTACGCCAAGGAAACGCCGTTGGACGGCTCCGCACCGGTCCTGCTCTACGGGTATGGGTCCTACGGTTACGCCATCCCGGCGTCCTTCTCGACGGCACGCCTGAGCCTGGTCGATCGCGGCTTCGTCTACGCCATCGCCCACATAAGGGGCGGCATGGAGAAGGGCTATCGCTGGTACACGGAAGGCAAGCGCGAGAAGAAAACCAACACCTTCATCGACTTCATTGCGGCGGCCGATCACCTGATCGCGGAAGGAATCACAAAGCCCGGCCGCACCGCCATTCACGGCGGCAGCGCCGGCGGCATGCTGATGGGGGCGGTGATCAACATGCGCCCGGAACTGTGGGGCGCCGTCGTCGCCGAAGTGCCGTTCGTCGATGTCCTGAACACCATCCTCGACGACACATTGCCGCTGACGCCGCCGGAATGGCCGGAATGGGGCAACCCCATTGAAAACCGCGAGGCCTTCGAGTGGATCCGCGCCTATTCGCCCTATGACAATGTCGAGGCCAAGGATTACCCGCCCATCCTGGCGACGGCCGGGTTGACGGACCCACGGGTCACATACTGGGAGCCGGCCAAGTGGGTGGCCAAACTGCGAGACCTCAAGACCGACGGCAACCCGCTCCTGATGAAGACCAACATGAAAGCCGGCCACGGCGGCAAGTCGGGGCGTTTCGAACGGCTGCGCGAAACAGCCGAGGCTTATGCCTTTGTCATCCGCTGCATAAGCTGACGGCGACCGTATTCCTCCTGTCCCTGGAGCAGAGGCTGGGACGACGAAACCAATAGCGCTTTCCCGTTTGATCTAGTATAACGTGTATATACTGTATCTATGCACGAAAAGGTATATCATGTCCTTGGACCAATCGGAACGGCCTTTGGCGTTCGTCGATGCGGCAGCGTTGGGAAAGAACCAGTGGTGGCGGTACGTTCTCGCTTTTTTCGTCTTCATCGTGCTCTTGCTGCTTTTATCAATCGTTTGGATGGTCTTCGAAGAGTTGACCTTTGCTTGGATCGAGCCAGCTGGACTCACCTACGAGGCATACCGGGCGCTTGTAGAGAAGAATGCCGAATGGCCCGATTTGCCGCTAAGCGTTTCCGTTTTGAACACAGCTTCCGTGTTGGTCCTGGTCGCGATCGGAACGCCGGCGATCGCCGCTACCGTTCACTGGGTACACAGACGGCCGTTCCATACTCTGTTCGGGGTTTGTAGATTTGGTTGGCGAAGCGCGATTTACAGTGCAGGCGCGGGGGTTGTACCAACCGTTCTGCTGATGGTTCCGTTTCTCGTCTTCAGAGACGACTTCTCGGTGATTACCGACTGGTCGGCATGGCTTTTTTTCGCCGTCGCAATCGTCGTCCTGGTGCCCTTCCAGGTCCTCGCGGAAGAAACCGTGTTTCGCGGCTATCTACTGCAAGCCGCTTCGCGCCTTACCCGACGCACCTGGGTCCGAGTTCTCTTGCCGGCCGTACCTTTCGCGATGATCCACTTCGCGAGCCCGGAGTTCGAAGCCCATCCATTACCCTATGGAATCGGGTACTTCATATACGGGCTTTATTTCACTTGGCTTGCATTAAAAAGCGGCGGCCTTGCCGTTCCGTTTGGACTGCACCTTGCGATCAATCTGTCCATCTTCACTGTAGCCAGTTCGCCACCTTCACCCTATTTCGGCCCTGTTATCTTCCGGTGGCACACGGCGACGCCCTGGCCGGACGTCATTCTGGTGGCACTGTTGTTGGCGGGCCACTACTGGCTGCTGCTTCGATGGGGCGTTATCGAAAAAGCCGCCGGCACCAGTTCGCCGCCGCGTCTGAGCGATCGGAAGCTGCAGCCGTAAGGTCCGCTTCTGGTAGCGAATACCTTCCGACGGTCCTCCAATATTGACGTCTCTGGATCGTTTTTCGGCAGTGCCCTGATCGGTAGTGAGTTTTTTTCTGTCCTGGTAAAATCGCACCCCATATGGAGGAAGGGCTTGGGCTTTTCGCCTGGCCTTTGTTCAGTGGGTGGAAGCTGGGGGAGGATCGATGCTCTACCGGTATCTCTTGGTCGTTCGTTTTGCCCTGTTCAACCTCGTCGCCTTCGCGATGCTGTTTGCCGCCTATATGCAGGGCTGGCTCGATGGTGTTCTCGCTGAACAACTGCGGGAATTGGCGGGTGCCATTGTTCTCGTGTTCCTATACGGACTCGTCCTTTGCGCCGCGCGCGTGTGGGGCCACAGCGTCGAGCTCAACGACATCAAGGCGGGCGCGCCGACCCCCGGTTCGCGGGCCGGCCGGTATCTGGAACAGGTGGCCGGCGCCGGTCCGGAAAGCCGGGGCCTCCAGGCCGATGGGCTACGCCTCAAGTTGACCAACCGCATCGTCGTCGTTCGCCATATCGCCAATTCGCTGGTGTTCCTCGGCCTCATCGGAACTGTCATCGGCTTCATCATCGCGCTTTCCGGCGTCGACCCGGAGAGCGCGGCGCAGGCCGAGAACGTGGCGGCCATGGTGGCGACCCTGATCAGCGGCATGTCCGTCGCCCTCTACACGACGTTGATCGGCGCCATCCTCTACGTCTGGCTGATCATCTGTTACCGCATTCTGGTGACCGGCACGGTCGACCTGATCACCGCCGCCATCGAACTGGGAGAAGCCCGTGCGCGAGCTTGACGAACTCGACGACGACGCGGCGGCGACGGTTTTCCGCGACGTCATCCTGCTTGCCCTGATCGGCTTCGTCGCCATGGTCATCATGCTGCTGCCGCACGTGGTGCCGAAGAAAGAACAGACCGAGGACCACAAGGCACCCGGCAACGTGATTGTCGAGATGCATTGGCCCTCGGACCTGACCGTCGACGTCGATCTCTGGGTGCAGGCGCCAAACGAGATACCGGTCGGTTTCTGGAACATGGGCGGCGAGACGTTCAACCTGTTGCGTGACGATCTGGGCTCGGAGGGCGACGCCACCCACGAGAACTATGAAATCGCCTACAGCCGAGGAATTCCGGCCGGCGAATATACGGTCAACGCCCATATGTACGGACACGCGCCGCCTGACCGCAGCGTGCCGGTGACCGTCGTCGTCAGCGTCCGCAAGAAATACGATACCGCCCACCAGATTCTCGAAACCGACCTGGAACTGACGCGGCGGGGCCAGGAGGAAACGGCGTTGCGCTTCCGCCTGACGGCCGAGGGCGATTTGGTGCCGAACAGCGTCAGCACATTGCGCCGCCGCCTGATCACGCCGGGAATGAGAGGCAATTGATGGATGTCCTGTTCTACGTTTTCACCGGTGCCGCCGGCATCGCCGCCGCGCTCGCAGCCATCGCCATCTGGGCGCCGCGCCCGACACGGGTGCGTATCATTGCCCTTGTGATAGCGGCCCTTTTCCTGCCGGTCGCCTACCTGCAGTCGATGGAATTGCTGAGTAAGCCGAAACCGACGACCTTCGAATGGTACGAACGGGCCAACGACCATGCGCAGGTCATCGCCGTCACCTTCGACGAAGGCTACAAGATCTACCTTTGGCTGCGACTACCGGAGTCTCTCGAGCCGCGCTCCTACGTCATCCCATGGAACATCAAGTTGGCCGAGAAGCTCGAGGACGCCGTCGACGACGCTGTCCGCAAGAATTCGACCATCATCCTCAAGAATCCCTTCTACCGGCGCAGCTTCGAGGAATGGGGCGATCTTAACGTCGAAATCATCCCGCCACCCCTGCCGCCGCAGAAGATGCCGCCCATGCAGCCCAGGGTTTTCAATCCGCGTGAACACAGCATTTGACCGCGACCAGTGCTCGGCAGGGGAAATCGAAAATGACCGCATCCGGCAAAAGCGACCCAACGGAAAAGGCCGTCGACATCATCGACCGGGCCGCACTCACCCAACGCAAGGACACAGCCAAGGCCATGGCCCGGCCGTCCCTAGATGACACCGGAAAAATGACCCGCCGGGCCCTCGCCCGGGCCGACCGCACCATCAAAAAGGTGATCAAACAGGTGCCGCCGCCGAGCCCCATCCAATGCCGCGCCGGCTGCCCCTGGTGTTGCCACATCCGGGTCACCGCATCGCCGCCGGAGATTCTTCTGATCTTGGACTTCATCAACGAAAAACTCGATGCGGAGGAAAAGGCAGCCTTGCGCCATAAGGTCGCCAATATCGATCACTTTACCCGCGGACGGGACGGCGATACGCGGGCCCGTTTACGGCTGCCCTGCCCACTATTGAAGGACAGCTCGTGCTCCGTCCATCCGGTGCGGCCATTGTCCTGCCGCGGCGTCGTTTCGACCGACGCTACCGCCTGCATCCGCTCCTACGAGAGCCGCATGGAAGAGCCGGTGCCCCAACATAAATACCAATACGATGCCGCCAACCGTGTCGGTTACGGCCTGCACGCCGGCCTGCTCGACGCCGGTTTCGGATTGGATGATGTGGAACTGAACGCCGGTCTGGCCATCGGGATGGACGAAGATCGGGTCGGCGAGAGATGGCTCGCGGGCGAGGATGTGTTTGCACCGGCGACGTGGGTCGTCGAGTCAGACTGACACACTTGCTTCGTGCGGATCCTCAAATGCGCCCGAGGTGCCGGCCGAGCGCCTCGATATGATCGATACCAATGCCGCAGCAACCGCCGACGATTTGCACGCCCTCGTCGATCCAGCCCTGGCAAAGATCGACGAAGTCACCCGGATCGATAACATCGACGAATTGCCAGTGCGGCATCTCAAAATAGCCGGCCTCCGGGTAGACCATGACCGGCCCGCTCCAGGTCTCACCGAGCGATACCAATGCTTCCGGCGTGTCGTTGACCGACGTGTGCATGATGCCGGCCACCTGCGCTTTACCCGGCGGGATTTGCGCTAGCGCTTCACGAAACGGCACGTCGAGGCGGCTGAAGGACGACAACGTCCCGGCGTCGTCGCGCCGGGCACTGTAGCCGACCCAAACCGGCAAGCCCGTCGCCGTCGCCGCCTCGACGGCCATGGGTGCGAGGTCCGGGTCATACATCATTTCCAGGATGATCAGGTCGCAGCCGGCTTCGGCCAGCAACCCGGCCATTTCCTCGAAGGCCTGTTTGGCGTCATGGGCGGCGGCGAAACGGCGGCGTTCAAGGCCGTCCGTGCCCTCCTTCATCGGATTCATATGTGACAGCGACCCGGCGACGGCGACATCGCGCCCGTTCCTGACACCGTCGCGCGCGCGAAGCGCGATCTCGACGGCCTTGGTGACGATCTCGCCGGTCCGTTCCGCACAGCCCGCGGCTTCGAGCATCAAGCGCGAACTGGCGTAGGTGTTGGTGGTGATCACGTCGGCACCGGCCCGGATGTAGTCTTCGTGGACGGTACGGAGCAGGTCCGGTGCGCTCAGGGTCGCCATCGCGCACCAGGCAGCATCGTTCATGTCGGCGCCGCGGCGTTCCAGTTCGGTGCCGGTGGCGCCGTCAAGCAACAAGATCGCGCCGTCCTGCAGGCGTTGAGCGAAATCCGTCATGGTGAACCGTCCCCCCTTGGTGATGTCCGAGGGGCAGCCTACACCTTAAGGACCGGTTCGTCCTCGAAGACCATGCCCTCGATGTGCTGGCCGCTGTCCACGTGCAGCACCTCGCCGGTGATGGCGGAGGCGTAGTCGCTCAACAGGAACAGCGCCGCACGTCCGACCTCGTCGGCGGTCACCGTGCGGCGTAACGGTGCTTTGTGTTTTACTTCCTCGACCAGTTTGTCGAAATGGGCGATCCCCGAAGAAGCCCGTGTTGCCACTGGTCCAGCCGATATGGCATTGACGCGAATGCCGGCCGGGCCCAGTTCGTGAGCGACATACTGGACGGAGGACTGCAAGGCCGCCTTGACCGAGCCCATGACGTTGTAATGGTCGACGACTCTTTCGGCCCCGAAGAAGGTCAGGGTCAGGATCGCACCACCGTCGTGCATCAGGGTCGCCGCGCACCGTGCGATGTGAATGAACGAATAACACGACACCTGCATGGCCTGAGCGAAACCACCCGGAGAACATTCGACGAGACGACCGTTGAGGTCATGGTGCGGCGCCGCGCCGACTGAATGGAAGACGATGTCGAGTTCACCCCAATGCGATCGCATGCGGCTGCAGACCTTGGCGACTTCGTCAGGATCGGGGACGTCGCAGGGCAGGATCATCTCGGCGCCGATCTCCTCGGCGAAAGGTTCCACATAGGGCCGCGTTTTCTCGTTATGGAACGTCATCGCCAATTCGGCGCCGGCCGAACGCAGGTGACGGGCGACCGCTGCAGACAGGCTCTTCCCGTTGGCGATGCCGACGATCAGCGCCTTCTTGCCGGTGAGGTCGATGGTCTCCATTCCAATCCCCCAGGATCGCCTATCCGCTATCGCCGGGCGGCGGCGCTGCCATCATAGCGGCCAGCGCGAAGGATGCGAGTCTGGGTAGGGTCTCGTCGACCTTGCTCGGCAGGAGGATCGGCACGCGGCCGCCGAGTATGACGTGCGCCGTCTGGGCGCGGGCCTGCGACGCCAATTGCTTGACCAACAGATGGCCGGCCTCGAGATGCGGGCATACGACAATGTCGGCAGCGCCGCAAACCTCGGATATGACGCCCTTGCGCCTAGCGATGCTGTTGGAAATGGCCATGTCATAGGGCGGCGGCCCTTCGACCTTGGCGTTTTCGATCTGGCCGCGGTCGGCCATCTTGCAAAGTGCGGCCGCCTCGATCGTAGAACGCAGTTTGTTCTCGATCACATGGGTCGCGGCGACCAATGCCACGTTCGGCGTCTCGACGCCGATGGCGCGGGCCAGCTCGACCGCGTTGACAACAATATCGCGTTTTTCGTCGAGTCCGGGGTCGGCGTTGATGTAGGCATCGGTAACCAGCAGCGGACGGTCATAGAACGGCATATCGACGACGGCGACATGGCTCATGCGCCGGTTGCTGCGGATACCGGTTCCGCGCTGGACAGCCGCGTGCATGAGTTCGGCGCCATAGTGCGAACTCATGATGACGGCGTTCACTTCCGTGGCGCGCGCCATGGCAACGGCTGTGATGGCCGATCGATGCGAATGCTCGGCAGCAACAATTGGCAGGTTGGATATGTCGATATCACCGTCTTCGGCCGCCGCGCGGATGCGCTCTTCGGGGCCGACCAGGACCGGATCGATCAAGCCGGCGCGGGCCGCCTCGGCGACCGCGGAGAGGGAATAATCATGAACCGGATGCGCGATGGCCGCCTTCACCGGCGGCAGGTCTGCGGCCATGTCGATGATGGCGCGGAGTTTGGCGCCGCGGTCGTGCAGCAGCACTTCGGGCAACACCGGGCGTGGCCGGCGTACCTTCTCGGTCGGGGCCAAAACCGTTGCCGTTCCGTCGATCACCGGTTTGCCATCCTGGTTGGCGCACAGGCAATCGAAAACGACGCTCTTTTTTTCGTCGTCCTTGCTGGAAGCCGTGACGCTAACCGTGACCGTATCGCCGATTCCGACCGGACGGCGGAACTTCAAGGTCTGACCGATGTAAATCGTCCCAGGCCCGGGCAGGCTGGTGCCGAGGACGGCGGAAATCAGGGCGCCACCCCACATGCCATGGGCGATGACCTTGTGGAGCATCTCGTTGTTGGCGTATTCCTCGTCGAGATGGGCCGGGTTAACGTCGCCGGACATGACGGCAAACAATTCGATGTCCTCGTGGGTCAGCGTTCGTTCGATGGCGGCGCTATCGCCCAAGGCGATTTCGTCGAAGGTGCGGTTCTCGAGATAGTCCATATCCTGTCCTCGATGCCGCCCGGCTCCTTCTGCTGGCTGATAGGTTTTCCGCCCTTGGGCGGAAACGGACGGTGAGGCCCGGCGATTCGTTCACGAGACAATGGGATCGTTTCGTGACAGTTCGGCCGCCTCTAAAGCAACTCTATCCGGAAATCCCCCGATAGGCATGTTTCCATAGATTTCCATGTCTTACAGACTGATTCTAACCGCTTTTTCCAGAAAGAAAATGCATGGGTGATGGGTGGCTCCAACCGTCTATCAAACGCTATGGGTTTCCTCGCGGCGGCCTCGCGCATAGAATTAGCGATCCGGATCGGAATTCGACCGAGATCGAAACCGACGGCGAGCGGGAAGGGAACGATATGAACACCAGAGCATGGTTGGCGGCGGAGGTAGCGGGCGCATTACTGTTCGTCTCTGACGTTTCCGCGCAAAGCGGCAGTTCCGTGCAGAGCCAAATCGCGTCGAAGGGCGGTTTGGTGACCCGCTTGCAGTCCCAGCTGTCCGAGAAGAACGCCCTCGTTCAGAAATTGCAGTCGCAGCTGTCTGAGAAGGAAGGCGCATTGGCGAAGTCGGCGTCGGCTCTTGGTGAGAAGGACAAGGCCCTGGCCGCATCTTCGGCAGAAATCGCCACCATGAAAAAAGCGTCGGAGGAAAAGGCCAAACAGCTTGCCCAACAAACCAAGCTGGTGACCGGTTTGAAAGGCGCGCTCGCCAAGACCAGCTCGCAACTAAGAGCCGCGACCGAGCAGGTGACCGGTGTCCAGGAAGAGGTCGCGAAACTGAAGGCGGTGGTGGCCGACAAGGACGCGGAGATCTCCGAGAAAGACGGGGTTATCGCCGAGTTGGAAACGCAGCTTGGGGGAACCGAATCAGGCAGTTCGTCGCCTGCCGGAGAGGCCGATGCATCCATGGAGCAACTGCGGTCGGAGCTCTATTCCGCCAACTACACGATCCAGGAACGCGACATGACCATCAAGACCCTGCGTACCGAAGCACAGAAGTCGCGGGCCCGGGTGAAAAGTGACAGGAAAGCCATTTCCAGCCTCGAGCAACACCGGATGATCCTGGGCGGCCTGTTGGCTGTCGCCTTAATCGCAGCCGTATTTGCCTGGCGCCGCAAGGCGCGTTAATCGGCCGGCGGCCCCACTGATCCCGCCGGTCTGTCTTCTGTCTACTGATAGAACTGGGCGACCCGTTCGCGGGCCCGTTTCTGGGCTTCCTCGGCTTGCGCAGGAGACAGGCTGTCCAGCACCAGGGTCAGCAACGGCGCCGCTTCCCCGACGCCCTTGGCTTCGGCACTGCGAAACCAGGAATAGGCTTCGACGTAGTCGAGCCCGATGCCCTTGCCCTCCGCATACATCCAGCCGAGCAGGAACTGGGCGTTGGCGTCCCCTGCTTCGGCAGCTTGCCGATACCAGTTGACGGCTTCGCGGAAGTCCTGGGCGACACCCTCACCGTTTTCATACAGAATACCGAGGCGCACCTTGGCCTCGACGTCGCCCATATCGGCGGCGCGCCGGTGCCAAGCCAAGGCTTCCGCCAGGTCGGTCGGGACGGCGACGCCTGACTTGTAGATTTCCGAGAGGGGCCGCCAGGCCTTCTGGTGACCCTGATCATGGGCCTTGCCGTACCAGCGGCCGGCTTGTTCGAAGTTCTGGGTCGTCCCTTCGCCACGGTCATACATACGCCCGATCAGGTATTGCGCCTGAGCGTCGTCCTGTTCGGCAAACGGCAAGAGGCGGCGAAAGACGCTGGCCAGGTCATCGTCGCGTAGGGCGTTTTCCACTGCCGCACGGTCTTCTTCGGACATTTGACCGGCGATGCTCGGCTTCGCGAGAAAACCCCTGACCTGTTCGGCCAAACTGGGCTCGGCCGGCTCCAGGTCTATCGCCGCCGCTTCTTCGAGTGCCTTCGCCGGATGGACTTCGACACTGGGACGAGACCGCACCGTCAGGGTGTCGGGAGTCTTCGAAAACAGGGTGGCCAGGGAACGTACCTGGTCGGCGTCGGCGGCTTTGGCAGCGATGGCGTCTTCGATGAGGCTGACGTAAGACCTCGACAGGAAGCCTTTTTCCCGCGGCGTTTTTCCGGCGTATTGGAGAAATTCCTCGTAGCCGGCGGTATCGCCGGTTTGGTGCGCTTGGCGGTAGCGGATCTCGATCAGGCGCTCATTGACGAAATCCAGGTATTTGCGCCTGAGATCGCTGAGTTGATCGTCCTTGCGGCTCCAATATGCCAGTTGGGCTTCGTAGGCGTCGGCCGTTTCGACCGTCGGTGCGCAACGCCAGTCGAAACAGTCTTCGGCGCAGCCGCCCAAGGAAAGTGCGGCCGATAAACCTAAAAGACCGAGAAATAGACGTTTCATTTGTTCCTAAGCCATCACGTTTCACGGGAAATCTTGGCACGCCGACACGCAAGAAGCAACGCAGCGAACGCCACTCACATCTGCTTCGCCACGATCGGATCGATGGCGAAGGTGCCGGCTCCCAGGGTGGATCTATGTCTTCTTTTTCCGTGCCGGCCTCTTGCGTTTCTCCCGGGCGTATTTCTGAAGGTATTCCATGATGGCGCCGGCGATGTCGCCGCCGGTCGCCCGTTCGATTCCTTCCAGTCCGGGAGACGAATTGACCTCGAGCACCTTCGGACCGTCCTTCGACCGCAGCATGTCGACGCCGGCCAGCTTGAGCCCAAGGATGCGCGTCGCCTTGACGGCCGTCGCCCGCTCTTGGGCGGTGATGCGGATGCCCTTTGCGGCGCCGCCGCGATGCAGGTTGCTCCGAAAGTCGCCGTCAGCCGCCGTTCGCATCATCGACCCGACAACCTTGTTGCCGATGACCAGGCACCGGATATCGCTGCCGCCGGATTCCTTGATGAACTCCTGGACAAGGAGATTGGCCTTCAGCCCGCGAAAGGCGCCAATGACCGATTCGGCCGCCTTCTGCGTTTCCGCCAGCACCACGCCCCGTCCCTGCGTGCCTTCCAAAAGCTTGACGATCAGCGGCGCATTGCCGACAGCCTTGATCATGTGCTTGATGTCGTCGGGGGAATGGGCCATGGCGGTCACCGGCATGTCGACCCCGGCCCGTGCCAGCAGCTGGTGGGCATAGAGCTTGTCCCGCGAGGCGCCGATCCCCTGCGAGCCGTTCAGGGTATAGATCCCCATCATCTCAAACTGGCGGACCAAGGCCATACCGTAGAAGGTCACGCTGGCGCCAATGCGCGGAATGATCGCGTCGAACCCGATCAACGGTTTGTCGCCGATGAAGATCTTCGGTTTGCGGGACGTCATGGTCATCGAACATCGGGTGGTGTTGACGACCTCGACAAGATGGCCTCGCGACTCGGCCGCCTCGACCAGGCGCCTCGTCGTATAGTTGTTAGGCTCGCGGCTCAGGATGCCGATCTTCAGATTGTTGCTATGGGCAGCGTCGCGGGTGATCTCATCATAAAGATCGGCGCTCAGCTCTCCATGGACGCATGACGATTCCGGATCGACTACGGCGCGTCCGCGGATCGCCGTACGACCGAGCAGCATGCGGTAGTTCATGCCTTCCCGGTTAGTCAGCGAGATTTCGATGGGCCATTCCTCGTCCGCGACCTTTAACGTCGTTGATATGATGTATCGGAGTTCCGCCTCGCCATTGGAACTGGTGATCTCGCGACGGTCGATGAGATCGGCCGAGCAATAGACTTCGATGTCCGGCCGATCCGGCAACGGATGGATTCCGAACCGCACCCGGTCTTTGACACCGGTCGAATAGGGCTCGACCATGAAGGCATGCAACGACGACGTCTTGGCGCCGGTATCGACCTTCGCCTTGATGGCCGGCAGGGCGAGGTCCGGCAGAGCCAGCCACTCTTCCCATCCCACGACTATCGACGGTATATCGTTGTCACTCATGTAGCGTCCCTGTCCTTCAAACTTCCGCTCTTCAAGGCGGCCTGCCAAATCCCGATGCGATTATATAGCGATCTTTCGGCGGTCGCCTATTATACGATTGGCGGCTCGTCCAACAGTTCGATTTCCTCCACTTCCTCTCGGAACTGCTCCACCGCTTCTTCGGCCGCGTCCTGATCGGCGATCCTCGCGATATGGAACAAGGCATCTCCCTGATTGACGACAGGCAGATTGGTACGCCCAATCAGTATTCCGTCTTCCTGGACCCTGACCTCGTGCTCGGTTTCCCCGAAGGGATCTGAAACAATGCCAAGCACGTCGCCGGCCGTGAAATAGTGGCCGATATTGGCCGTGATTCGCAAAAGGCCGCTGGCCGGCGACCGTGTCCAGCGGCTCGAGCTAACCACGACGGGTTCGGTTCGAACCCTCGCCGCCCGTCCCGGCAGCATGCCGATGGCGTGCATCACATTGATGATCCCGCGCAATCCGGCACGGATCGCCGTTTCATCGAAGCGCAATGCCTCGCCGGCCTCATAGAGAAGGAACTTGATGCCGCGCTCCATGGCCGCTTGCCGCAGGGACCCGTCGCGCAGGCGCGATGCGAGCACCACTGGGGCTCCGAACCGCCGCGCCAGCGTTTCCGTTTCCGCGTCTTCGAGGCCAGCACGCACCTGCGGCAGATTGAAACGGTGATAGGCGCCTGTGTGCAAATCGATGCCATGGCTGCATCGGGCCACGACCTCGTTCATGAACAGGTGGGCAAGCCGAGACGCGAGGGGTCCGCTTTCGCTGCCCGGAAAACTGCGGTTCAGGTCGCGGCGGTCCGGCAGATAGCGCTCATGGGCGATGAAGCCGTGCAGATTGACGATCGGTACGGCAAGCAGCGTGCCACGCAGGTTGCGGAGCGAAGGTACGCTCAACAGCCGGCGGATGATCTCGACACCGTTGACTTCGTCTCCATGAATGGCGGCGCTGACAAACAGCGTCGGTCCATCGCGCCTTCCGTGCACCACCTGCACCGGCAGGGCCATGGGCGAATGCGTCGACAGCGCACCAAATGGTAGCTCAACGATCGTCCGTTCACCGGCACTGACGGAAATGCCGCCGATTTCGAACGGGGGGTGCTTTGGTGTCCGGCGGCTGCGTCGTGTGGTATTGGTCAATCTGGAATCCTGGGGCTCATCCTGTTGCGATTGTCGCTTTTTCTGACCCTTTTTCAATCGATTAAGGGCGGCTTCGCAATTGTTTCATCAGGCCTTCCGCCCGGGCCGCTGCGCCGGCATCCACGTCGATCCCGGCCGCGACAAGAGCCTTCGCGGTCCAGGTGTTGCAGGTATTGAACAGATGGAATTGGCCGGTCGCCGGATAAAAACGGCTGTTCCGATAGAGACCCGGGCCGCTGGCGGCGACCCGCTTGGCACCGTTCCGGGCGAAGCTCGCATCGATGAAAGCCAGCAGCCGCCCAAGTCCTTGGGCGCCGATGGCCAGCGTGGCTACTTCCGCTTCGGGGAAGGCATCGGCCGGATGCCGGTCGAGGCCGACGACGTGAACGACCGCCGGAGTCGGCACCAATGCAGCGCTCAAGGTCATGCCGAGGGTCGCTTCACGGGCCGGGTAGTAGGCCGCGTCGCCCCATCCGAACTCGAAGAAACGGGCTTCCGGAAAATCCGCTGTTTCGGGGACAAGGCCGCTCACCATATCGGCACTGGCGACGACGATGCCGCTGTGCCAACCGTTGGAGGTGACGTAAACGGCCGTCTCGCCGGGCCCTTTGGCTCGCGGTGGTTCCGGCACAGGGGGCTGGGTGGTGTTACAAGCGGCGAGCAATAAAACCAGGAACGCGGCTACCCACGGCCCGATGCCCAACGGCAGCGCGCTGGAATGTCGAGGGACCAAATTGTCCCTGTCACGGTTCAAGGGATAACGCTTCACTTTTCCCTGGCTTAGCAGATGCAGCGACACAATCTACAATAGCTCAAAACCGATGACGGGATGAGGGCGGATTGGTGTCCGATCAGAAAACCATCCGGGCGGTTGCCAAGTCCGACCTACCGGCACTTGCCGACCTGCTCGGCCAACTTCGTTACGAAGTGCCGGCAGAAGAGCTGGAACGGCGCCTCGACCGGGTCCTGGCGGCGCTAGGCCACAAGGCTTTCGTAAGTGAGGAGGGCCGGCGGATCCTCGGGTTCGTTCACGTCTATGGCCGTCCGGCCTTCGAAAAACCGCCAGAGGCCACCGTTCAGGCGATCGTGGTCGACGCGGCGGCCCGCCGTTCCGGCATCAGACAACGGCTGATGGCGGCGGCCGAAGCCTGGGCCGCGGATCAGGGATACGACAGCATCGCCCTGCACGCGAGCACGGACCGCGCCAGCGCCCACGCCTTCTATAAGGCGCTCGGTTATCGTCGGGCGGCGACGTCGGTGCTTTTTCGCAAGGGTCAGCCGACCTAGTCCCTGCCTTTCGTCCGCCGAAAAAAAACCACCATTACCGGGAATAAAAGTCTGGCTGGTTCGTATACTCCCCGACACCGCGCCTGATAAGGCATCGACGGGACGAGGACAGACCCATTCGTGACGCGCTGATCGATATCCTGCCGGAACTCCGCCTCTATGCCCGGTCCTTGACCTTCGCGGCGGCCGACGCTGACGGCCTGGTCTCCAAGACCTGCCTTCGGGCGCTGGAACGTCAGCACCAGTATGATCCGAATTTAAGCCTGATCGCCTGGGTCATCCGCATCTGCCGCAACCTGCATATCGACGACATGCGGACGCGGCCGAACCACCTGCAACTGGTCGACGCCACGGACCCCGACCCGTCGGCCTGCCAGGCCATCTACGACCGCCTCGAGCTCAATGAAGTGCACCGGCCGATCCACCGGCTGCCCGTCGAGCAACGCGAGGTCCTGGTCCTCAAGGGCGGCGGTTTCTCCTACGACGAGATCGCCGCGCGCCTGGGCATCGCCAAGGGCACGGTGATGAGCCGCCTGCATCGCGGGCGTCAGACGCTGATAGAGATGATGAACACCAAGGAGGCCGTATGACACATCCCGATGATGTCCGCCTGATGGCCTTCGCCGACGGCGAACTGACAGGCGCCGAAGCCGATGAGATGGCGCGTTTGGTCGAGAAGAGCCCGGACCTGAAATCCCGCGTGGAGGCCCATCAGATGACCACGAAAATGCTGAACGAAACCTACGGGCCGAGCCTGAGCGAGACGGTTCCGGCGGCCCTGGCCGACACCATCAAGGACTTCGAGCGACCGGCGCAGGCAGCCCGGTTCTGGCGCCGGTCCTGGATGGCCGCCGCCGCGTCATTGTTCATCGTCGGTTCCGTCGGCCTGCTCTATCTGGCCGACGAGCAACGGATCGACGTGACAGAGCTCTCCCCTTCGGAAGAGCCGGTTTCCGGGGCGATGCCGGAGCAAAAAGCAGCGCCTATATCACCGGCCTTGGTCCAACCGCGCCTGCAACCGGCACCGCCGAGTCCGGCCAAGACCGAAGGTGCAATCATGCGTTTAGCACCGCCGAGCCCGACCGTGACCGAGGGCGATATTGAGCGTGTGCGCCCGCAAGCTCAGCAGGGCCTGTCCGGATTCTCCAGTGCTGACCGCGCCCGGGCTCGGCGGGAGTTGCTTGAAAAAGGCGTCATCTTCGGTGTGTCTCCGCTCAAGGAGGAACAGGTCTTTGGTGCACGGCCGCCGGAAGAAACCCTCGACCGCGAACGCTACCAGCACCTCGACCCGAGCCCCCTGAAGCGGGTTGCCGACCATCCCGTGTCGACCTTCAGCATCGACGTCGATACCGGGTCCTACGCCAACGTGCGCCGTTTCCTCAACGCCGGCCGGCTGCCGCCGGGCAACGCGGTACGCGTCGAGGAGATGATCAACTACTTCGACTACGCCTACGTGCCGCCGACGGACAAGGCCGTGCCCTTCGCCATCTCGACGGAGATTGTACCGACCTTCTGGAACCCGGGCACCCATCTCCTGCGCATCGGCATCAAGGGTTATGAGGTGCCGCAAGCGGCGCGGCCGGCCGCCAACCTGGTCTTCCTGGTCGACGTATCGGGTTCCATGTACGACCTGCAGAAACTGCCGTTGCTGGTCAACTCCCTGAAACTGCTGACCGGCACGCTCAAGAAAGACGACCGCATCTCCATCGTCGTCTACGCCGGCAGCTCCGGCGTTGTCCTCGAGCCCGTGTCCGGCGCCCAGAAGGGCAAGATCGTCCACGCCCTCGAAAAGCTTCGCGCCGGCGGCTCGACGGCCGGCGAGGCCGGCATCCGCCTCGCCTACCGCATGGCCGAACAGGCGAGGATCGACGGCGGCATCAACCGCGTCATCCTGGCCACCGACGGCGACTTCAACGTCGGCGTCGCCGACGTCGAGGCCCTGAAGGACCTGATCGAAAGGAAACGCAAAAGCGGCATCGGCCTGACGACATTGGGTTTCGGCCACGGCAACTACAACGAGGCCCTGATGGAGCAACTGGCCGACGTCGGCAACGGCAACTACGCCTATATCGACACCCTGCGCGAAGCCAACAAAGTCCTTGTCAAGGAGACTACCTCGACGCTCTTCACCATTGCCAAGGACGTCAAGATTCAGATCGAGTTCAACCCGGCCTTCATCGCCGAATATCGCCTGATCGGATACGAAAACCGGGCCCTCAGGCGGGAGGACTTTTCCAACGACAAGGTTGACGCCGGCGACCTCGGCGCCGGGCATGCGGTGACGGCGCTCTACGAGGTTGCGCTAGTCGACAGCGCCGGAGTTCGCCTGGAGCCCCTGCGCTACGGCAAGCATGCGGCGCCGGCCACCGGCTCCAGCGAGGCGGCCTTCATCAGGCTCCGCTACAAGCAACCCGACAGCACCAAGAGCCAGCTGATCGAACAGCCCCTTGCCGTCGATCGGTTTGGCCGCGAAGACGCCGACACGCCGACGACCGATATGAAATTCGCCGCCGCCGTTGCCGCCTATGGCCAGATCCTCAAGGGCAGTGCCTATACCGGCGACTTCGATTTCGATGACGTCGTCCGATTGGCCCGAGAGGGGCGTGGCGATGACCCGCACGGTTACCGGTCCGAATTCATCGCCCTTGCCGAAATGGCCAGGGCCCTGAGCCGATGATCGGTCGGGCAACGCCGAACGACTGATCTCGGTCAGGCCCGGCGAGGTTCGTGCTTACCTCGCCTGAGACCATCGGTTATCATCGCCGCCGCTCGAGGATCCATCCGCGAAAATCCGGTAGGGAATGGACCCCAAGACGTAGAGCAGGGGGAAGCGATGACCGTGAAGACCGTGAAGACCCGGCCGTTCGACGCCCAGAAACCGGGCACTTCGGGGCTCCGCAAGAAGGTCGGCGTTTTCCAGCAATCCCATTATCTCGAGAATTTCATCCAGTCCTGCTTCGACACGTTCGAAGGCTTCGAAGGCGAGACCCTTGTCGTCGGTGGAGACGGCCGCTACCACAACCGGGCGGCCGTCCAGACGATCCTCCGAATGACCGCCGCCAACGGCTTCGGGCGGGTGCTGGTCGGCCGGGGCGGTCTGCTGTCGACACCGGCAGCGTCCTGCGTCATCCGCAAATCCGGCGCCTTCGGCGGTTTCATCCTGTCGGCCAGCCACAACCCCGGCGGTCCCGGGGGCGATTTCGGCGTCAAATACAACATCGACAATGGCGGTCCCGCACCGGAAACGGTGACCGAGGCCGCTTATGCCCGCAGCCAAGTTATCGAGGCCTATCAAATCCTCGAAAGTCCTGATATCGACATCGATTCGGTTGGAGAGAAGAAGCTCGGTGACATGATGGTTGAGGTTATCGACCCCGTCGCCGACTACGCCGAGCTGATGGCCGAGATTTTTGACTTCGATGCCATCAGGGGCCTATTCGCCGGCGGCTTTCGTATGTGCTTCGACGCCATGCATGCGATCACCGGCCCTTACGCCAAGACGATCCTGGAAGAGCAACTGGGTGCGCCGGAGGGGACGGTGATCAACGGTATTCCCAAGGAGGACTTCGGCGGCGGCCATCCCGATCCCAATCTGAAACATGCCCATGAACTGGTCGATATCATTTTCGGCGATGACGCCCCTGATTTCGGCGCGGCGTCCGACGGCGACGGCGATCGCAACATGGTCCTGGGCCGGCGTTTCTTCGTAACGCCGTCGGACAGCCTCGCCGTGCTCGCCGCCAACGCGAAGCTGATCCCCGGATACCGGGACGGCATCGCCGGCGTGGCGCGATCCATGCCGACCAGCACTGCCTGTGACCGGGTCGCCGAGAAGCTGGGCCTCGACTGTTTCGAGACTCCCACCGGCTGGAAGTTCTTCGGCAACCTTCTGGACGCCGGGCGCACCACCTTTTGTGGCGAGGAGAGCTTCGGAACGTCTTCCGATCACGTGCGCGAGAAGGATGGGCTGTGGGCCGTTCTCGCCTGGCTCAACGTCATCGCCGGGCGCGGCCAATCGGTTGAGGAGATCGTCCGTGCCCACTGGGCCGAGTTCGGCCGCAACTTCTATTCGCGCCATGACTACGAGGGCGTCGATAGTCAGGCGGCCAATGCCCTGGTCGATCACCTACGCACCGCGGCAGGCGCTCTCCCCGGCCAAGTGCTGAACGGCCTTACCGTCGCCGCCGCCGATGACTTCTCCTATACCGACCCGGTCGACGGCAGCGTCACCGCCAAGCAAGGCATCCGCGTGATGTTTGAGGACGGCTCGCGTATCGTCTACCGGCTGTCCGGCACCGGTACCGAAGGGGCGACGCTTCGTGTCTACATCGAACGTTTCGAGCCCGACGTCGCCAAGCATGACAACGAAACCCAGGCAGCCCTGGCCGACCTTATCAATGTCGCCGTCGACCTGGCGGAAATCGAAGCGCGGACCGGACGCAATGCGCCGACGGTGATTACCTGATCCGCCGAGCCCGACATTCGCCACCGTCCGTTAGGTTTCGCTCAACAGCTCAAGGTCTTCTGGAAAGGTCACCTTGATGTTCTCCGGATCACCGGCCACCGCCGCCATTTTGTAACCGGCGCGCCCGATAACGGCCATCAGGGACACTTCGTTCCAAGCCTCCCGGCGTGCCCGATCGACGCCGTTGGCCAACGCCGCTGTCCGGAACAAGTGGGGCGACTGTGTCATTACCACCCGATTACGCGGCAGGACACTCTCGAGCCCGCTTTTGTCGTCGATAAGCGCCAGGCTGTCTCGCAGGGTCAGCTGCAAGACCGGTGCGGCGCCGTCAGCATCGCCGAGACCGGCGATGAGGCGTTCCAGCAGATCGGTCGAAACAAAAGGACGAGCGACATCGCAGACGAGCACGTATTCGGAGGAAACGCGTGCGAGCAGGTTGCTCACGGTATCGATCCGCTCAGCGCCGCCTTCGATTGCCTTAGCCCCGTACCTGGCCAATGTGTCTTGCGCGTGATCCATGTCTTCGGCGCGCAATCCGACCAGACGGTCGGCGCAAAACGGTGATACCCTCTCCAACTCGACGTCCAGAAGCGACCGTCCTCCGGTTTCCAGGAATGCCTTGCTACCATCGAGTCCGGCGCGCTGCCCCTCACCGGCGGCGAGAAGCAGGGCCGTGGTCGTTTGGGGCGATGGACGGTTTCTGTTACCGGAGCGCATCGATCACGTAATTCGGTGAAATCTGCGGCAGAACGTAGCTCAAGTCGAGCGCTTTGATAAGCCGCCTGACTGCAGCCATCTCGCCCTCTGGCAATGTGTCGACAAAAAGCGTATCGAACCCTTGGTTCAAACCACCGGCAATGTCGGTCAGCAGATGGTCGCCGATGATCAAGACCCGCGATTTGTCGAGATCGACGAAGCGGCGGATGGCGTCGTAATAGGCCGGGTAGGGTTTCCCCATGTAATGGACGGGACCACCCTCATCCAAATACCACTGTGCAAACGCCCCGGTACCGATCCACCCCTTGCCATCGGCCAGCCAAGTAACCCAGTCCGTCTTGTTGACGAAAAGATCGAGCCGTCGCGCCAGGGCGCGGCTCAAGATATCCTGCGTTAGCTGGATGGCCGGGTCGTCGGGTTCGGTCGCCGTATCGCCGCCGGCCAATCCGGCGAAAACCACGAAGTCGGCGTCGCCCACATCCACCACTTCGACAAACCCGAGGTCATCGAGGAGTCCGGAATTCAATGTTCCGCCGAGGGTCAGGTAGCGCCGTCCCGAGAACGGAAGGGCGCGGTCCGCGGCTGCCAAGCGCAACACTTCACCGGCGGTCATCATCATGTCATAGGCGCGTCGGTCCAAACTATCACCCAATCGAAGTTCGATTTCCGGCGCCGCCGGGCGGGATGCGTTGGATGTCAGGATCACCGTCTTGCCGTGCGCTTTCAGGCGCTTCAGTAACGTGTGGGCGTCCGAATATAGCCCGGCGTCGCGGTCGTAGACCGTTCCCCACATGTCGACAAGGTAGGTGTCGTATTGATCGTCGAGATCGAAACGCTGAAGGCGAATGGTCATCGCGCTGCCCTGGCTCTGCGGTCCTTAGTCGGTTTCGTCGATCAGAGCCTGAACGTGTTCGAGGATACGTTCGCCCGCCCGCCCATCCGTCAAATCCCCAAAAAGTTCCTTGCGGACCGCGGCCCGTTGCCGGATCCGTGCCTCTGGCTGTGCCAGTGCCCGTTCGATGGTTCCCGCCAATTCGGCCACATCTTCGATCCGCTCGCCAACGTCACGTCGCGTCCACTCGATGCCCTTCGGATCATAGGCCGGCGAGCACCGACGGTTCGGGTTGTCGATCAGGACGATCGGTCGGTCGAGGGCCAGGAACTGAAAGACGGTGCTCGATGCGTCGGAAACCAGGATATCGGACCGCTGCAGGAAGGGCATGATATCGTCTTTCGGTTCCGCGATCAGGTGAACGTGCGCCCGGTCGGCGGCCCGTTCGAACCAGGCGTACCATGTCGGAAAACGGTCGCGAATGACCGGGTGCGGTTTCAAGATCAAGTCAAGATTGCCGCTGTCACCGATCATCAGTTCGACCATATTTTCGCCGAGCATGTCGATGCTGGAGAGGCCCGGCGTGAACGTCGGAGCGTAGAGAACGCATGGCATCTCGGAGCGGAGCGGAAGGGGTGGCGCCGGTGCTTCACGACGGAAAAGCGAATCCATTTGCGGGTACCCGGTCACCCACACCCGCTCGGGCTCGAACCCGCCCTCTTGGACGTAGTGGTCCCGTTGCGACGGGCCGCTAACGCAAACGATATCGCACTGCCGGGCCGCGTTGAACGCGTGGCTCTTGCTGATCAGGCCGTGTCGCGTCTGGATGAACTTTGCCCTCGGTGCGTAGGACCGCAAGTTCTCCGCTTGGGTGTCACCGACAAAAACGAAATCCGGATCGAACGCCTGAACCCATAGGGGGTCGTCGGTCAGGATGACATCGTGACGATCGCGTAGGGCCTCGAAAATCGGCCGCTGGATCCAATAGTGAAATTCCCGGTTCATGTGAAGGGCGATCCGTCCGCACGTCGGAGCGGCGGACGTCTCAATGGCCGCCCGGATACTGCCCCCTGCGGCGCGGACCGCGATCCCTCCGGGGTCGCCGGCAGCAGCCCGTTCGGCGAAGGCCATCGCTTCGTCGAGACGCCCTAGAACGTGGGCATTCATCGCCGCGTGATGGCAGATCCAAGCGTCGGGATCACCTTTTCCGGCGGATTCCGAAAAGGCTGCATGGGCCAGTTTTCTTTGGCCCGCAAAACGTGCGAACAAACCCAGCCAGCCTAGGGATTCTGCGGTGCCAAAGCCTGCGGAAATCACACCTCGGAGGAGGCCGATTCCCTCGTGAATCCGTTGCCGTAACAACAAGCTGTATCCGGCCCGCCTCAAGCCGTCAAAAGCCCGCCGGCGGGTTAAGGCCGGATTGGTCAACAGTCCGATCGCTTGCGACAGGTCGCCCTGTTGAAGAAGAAACGTGACCGCATTGGCGAGCCGGTCGGCGCCGGTCTCGCCTGAGAATTCGTCTGCTGTTCGCTGGTCCGGACCTCGCGGCCCGCGTGGCATCACGCCCTGCAAGGACTGTCACTCCCCTTCCGCGTCGGATGCTGATTTCGGTGTCATATCGAACCGCACGGCCAGCGTCCCACAGTTGGGCACCGCCATCAACTCCGCCGGACTGGGCCACTCAGGTAAATTTTCCGTCACAAGGCCGCTGATGCGGCGTATTATATACGGGCCTTTAATGATGAGGAGTGTGGATCATGGGTGATCGAACCACGCCTATCGTACAATCCGTCCTGGTCGCCATCGTCGTGCTCGGCGGCCTGCTGCCGGCCGGCTATTTTGCTCTCGACAACCTTCGTGCCGGTTTCGAGGCCGAGCAATCCGAGACGCGCAAGGTTGTTATCGAGTTGAAGGCCGAGACACTCGATGAGGTTCGCGCCGTCAAGGCGGCAGCCGTCGATGAAATCCGCGCCGCCCAAAACGACACCGTCGAGGCGGTCCGTGCCGCTGGCGCCGCCGCAGTCGAGGAAATCAGGAAACTGAACGGCGAGATCGTCATGGCGGCGGCGCCGATCCGTTCGGCGATCTGAAACGGATGGTCGAGAAGGTTCGTTCCGAACAAGTCGGGATCGCCGAGCGCCTGGCGGTGCTGCAAGACAAACCAGCCGCGCCTGTCGTCATGGCACCGCCGCCGGCAGGCTCGGGGCTGCGGACGACCCACACCGTCTACTTTCCGCTCGGTGCTATTTCCGGATCGGTCATCGATGAGCAGATCGCCAAGCTGCTGGCGCCAGTGCGCGACCGTCTCGCCGAGGCGGCGGCCAAGGACACCTGCCGGATCGACGTTTCCGGGTTTTCGGACACGCTCGGCAACGACAACGCCAACCTGAAACTGTCCCAGGACCGTGCCGATTACGTAGCCGCCAAGCTCAGGACCGAGGGCCTGACCGTTTCTCATGTCAAGGGATGGGGCGAGCGGCGCTTGAAGATCCATACCTTGGACGCCACCAAGAACGAGTTGAATCGCCGCGTCGAAGTCGAAACCTGGTGTGAAGGGGTGAGGAAAGCGAAAGCCGACGTCGCATCGTAAGGAACGATCCGGCGTCAGTACAGGCACCGGTGATTGCAGCCAATGCGGCCTCTGCAACGCTAGACAGCGCTGGCATGCCGAATTTTGGATAACAACGCCAAAAATGGGAATTTGGATTCGGTGCGGCGTGGCCGAATGTGCCAAGCTGGGCATCGATGTTGGACGTCACTTATAAGCGCCTCGAACTGGACAGGTCGCGTTATCCGGATGCCGGGATCTGCCTCGACTATTGGGAACGGCTGCGTGGAGACCGCTTTGCACCGCGTTGGGATGAGTTCGAGTGGCTTCAGGTGCCGACCGAGATCATACCCCACATGGGTGTCGTCGATGTCTATTCCGATCCTCTCGATTTCGTCTACCGGTTTTGGGGTTCGGCTCATGTCGACGTTCTCAAGCAGGAGTTGACGGGAAAGTCTGTCACAGAGATGCGCCCGGTAAGTGAAGGGCAGTCCGTGTTCTCGCAATATGCCGAGACATACGAGGCGCGACGGCCGATGTTGTTTGAAAACGTCATTTCCGCCGGTCCGCATCTGCTGCCTATGGAGGAGGTTTCATTGCGCCTGCCCTTTTCGGCGGACGGCGAAAGGGTTACGCAAATTCTCGCCTTTTCCGATATCCGTCGCGACTTCAACCGCCTGAAGGACAGTTTTCTGGGCACGCCAAGTCAGTAACCTCACCATTTTTCACAGCATATTGGCCAGCGCTTTTCGTATAGCTTCCGGGAAAGGGCTGGACCGCCTGGCTTCCGAGTCCATGTGCACCGTCGTCATCTCGCACTCGGCGATCACGTCGCCATCACCGTCGGTCATGGTATGGACGTACTTCAGAACCTTGTCGCGGAGTTCGACGATGCGGGTGCGCGCCTCGACTACAGCGCCCGGCATCGCCTCCTTGCGGTACGCGATGTCCTGCTGGACGGCGGCCATGGCCGCCTTGTTGTCCTTGAAATAGCTGACATCCATGCCGAAGCCGGCGAAGAAGTTCCAGGTCGCCTCGTCGAACTTGCCGACGATGAACATCACGTTCATGTGGTCCATGTGATCCATGTGCCACGGATAGACGGCGCCTTTGTAGGTAAGCGTGTCCCCCGGCATCGCTGTTCTCCCACCTGTCGATATGGCGTGCGAATGAGGAGAGGCTAACGGAAGTTTACGTTTACGTAAACGTTAAGATTGTCCGCGGGCTGCGGCATCAGGCCACATTCCGGAAATCGACAGCTGCATCGACCGGCTGAATCGCCGGGTCGCCGATGCCGAGGTCGTCCCAGTAGTGCCTTTTTACGTGATCCAGTTTCACCGTCTCGGCGACGCCGGGCCGTTCGTAAAGGCGGCGCGTGTAGAGGCTAAGGTTGGGATAGTCGACGAGGCGCCTGATCGAGCACTTGAGCCTGGGGTTGTAGACCGCGTCGAAGCGGATCAGGGTCGTGAACAGGTGCCAGTCGGTCTCGGTGATCCGATCCCCGAGCAAATACTCACGGTCCGCCAAGAGGCCCTCCAGTTCGTCGAGGGTCGTGAACAGCCGGGCCACGGCGCGGTCGTAGTTTTCCTGGCTAGACGCGAAACCGGCCGCATAGACGCCCATAGAGACCCGCTCGAGGACGAGCCTATTGAGGGCGTCGATTTCGTCCCACAGGTCCTCCGGATAGAAGTCGACGGAGGCGTTACCCCAGGCGTCGAATGCGCCGTTGAGCATGCGAATGATCTCGCCAGACTGGTTGTTGACGATGGTCCCGGTCTGTTTGTCCCAGAGAGCTGGCACGGTGACTTTCCCCGTGAAATCGGGCTTGGCGGCTTGATAGACTTGGTAGAGATAGTCAAACCCGGCCGCTTCGTCGGCCGTGCTCAGATCGCTTTCGAAAAACCGCCAGCCCTGTTCGCCGGTCCAAACCGGATGGGCCACGGAGAGCGAGATCACGTCTTCCAATCCTTTGAGCTTGCGATAGAGGATGGTGCGATGGGCCCACGGGCAGGCATAGGAGACGTAGAGGTGGTAGCGCCCGGGCTCCGCTTTGAAACCGCTGGATCCGTCGACGGTGACGGCCGAGCGGAAGAAGCGTTTGGCCTCTTCCGCCCGCGCCAACCGTAGCGCCGGGGCATCTTCGGCATTGGCGTGCCAGACGCCCTCGATCAGCAGTTTCATTCGGCTGGCTCCGCGACTGCGGCTTCGCGGTCGAACGGCAGGGCTGGGTCCCAGGCATATGCGCCCGATCCCAGCAGTGTCTGCACGGCCGAGGCCGCGATCAGGAGCACCGGGTATTCCCAGCCGCCGCCCTGGGCCGAAAACACCCAGCCGTTGCCGGCGTGCACCCAGGTGGCGCCGAGCAGCACTGGCATCAGGGCGACGGCCACGTAACGGGTTTTGAAACCAATGATCAAGGCGATGCCGCCCAAGGTCTCGGCCAGGAAAACGAGGTAGGCGAAAGCCGGCGGCAGACCGAGAGAATCGAAGAATTGCGCTGTACCGGGGAGCGTGAAAACTAGGAACTTGAGAACAAAGCCGTGGGCCAGAAACATCAGCCCTAGGGAAACGCGCAACACCAGGGCGGCGTAGGGGGCGGTTCTGTTGTCAATCATGGAACAGGTCCTTCCAAAAACAAGGGATCAATTGACGCGAAAATAACCTGTTCTAATTCGCAAAGGAATTCTATAATACTGCCAATTTTATTTGCGGATTTGCAAAACAGGAATTTGCGGGAGGAAACCGTGGACTGGGACGACTTGCGTTTTTTCCATGCGGTGGCCGAGGCTGGCAGCCTTTCAGCGGCGGCCCGAGCCTTGGGCGTCAACCACTCGACCGTCTACCGGCGCATTGCCGCCTTCGAGGAGCGCGAGGGCGTGGCGCTGTTCGATCGCATCGACGGACGGTACGTGCTTACCGCGGCCGGCGAGGAGATGCGGGCCTCCTCTGAGCGCATCGCAGACGAGGTCGACACTTTGAGCCGACGTCTGTCCGGACGCGACCTCAGGCTCACCGGTGCGCTCCGCGTGACAACCACGGATTCGCTCGCCGCCGAGTTTCTGGGTCCGCACATCGCCGGTTTCGTTCAAGCCTATCCAGGCATCGAGCTCGAGCTCGTCATCGATACCCAGCATCTCAGCCTCTCCCGGCGCCAGGCCGACGTTGCCATTCGTCCGACCAGCGTGCCGCCTGAGACCCTGATCGGAAGACGCGTCGCCGAGCTCGCCTTCGCCGTTTACGGATCAGTCGACTATTTCGATAAGGCCGGCCTCGGAGGCGACCCCATGGACCACGCCTGGATCGGCTTCGACGACAGCCTCGCCCACCTGCCGGCCGCCAAATGGATGCGGACGGAGCTCGCCGGCGCCACGGTCCTCCTGTGCGGCAACAATCTGTTCGCGCTGTCGGGCACCGTCGCCGCCGGCGCCGGCTTGGCGCCGCTGCCGTGCTTCATGTGCGACGGCAATCCGAAACTGCGCCGCTTTGACGGCATTGACCTCGACCTTGGCGCCGGGCTGTGGCTGCTGACCCACGAAGACCTCCGGCACACGGCCCGCGTCCGCGCTTTTTTGGATTTCATGTACGGTTCCCTGGAAGCCGATCGAGACCTTCTCGAAGGGCGCAGGCCATACGGGTTTTAGGCCGGGTCGGCGGTCGCACGGTTCCGTTTGCGGGGTTTTCCTCCCTAGGTTGCCGATGGGCAATGCCGATGACCGTGAGGCAGGATCGTGAGAGTCGGCCCAACAGGGCGAAACATTCCGAAATATATCTGGTTTTTGAATGCCAGTTGAACTTCGGTACTATAGGTAGGCAAGCAAATCCGTTCACACCTTTGAACCACGGAGGGATTTTGGCTTGGGTTCGTGTTCGCCGAAAGGTTGCGACAGACATTGGAGGCAGCCTGCGCAAAGGATCGCGCTGGCGGCGCTCGTCGTTCTAGCGCTGAATACGGGTGCCGAGGCTGGCGGGCGCCTCCAAGAAGTCGTCGATCGAGGCTATGTGGTTTGCGGCGTCAGTCGCAGCGGCATCGGTCTTTCCGAAATCTCAGAGGGCGGCGAGTGGAGCGGTTTGTTCGTCGATTTCTGCCGCGTATTGGGGGCGGCGATCTTCGCCGACAAGGACGCTGTCGAATACGTCGAGGTCAACGACGTCAACCGGTTCAAGGCTATCGAAGAGGAAGCCATCGACGTCCTAATGGCCAACACGACCTGGACGGTTGTCCGCGATTCGGTGCGGGGGATGGATTTCACGGCGACCGTTTATTACGACGGTCAGGGCTTCCTGGCCCACCGCAGTCTGGGCGCTGATAACCTATCCAGTGTCGACAAGGCCAGGGTTTGCGTCAACCGCAACACGACCACCATCCTCAACCTCAAGGACCTTATCGCGACTTCCAAGCCGAATCTGGAAATTATCCCGTTCGCCGCAACGGAACAGACTTTCAACGCCTTCCTGACGGAACGTTGTGACATGCTGACCTATGACCGCGTCGTCTTGCGGACCCTGCAGCTTTATCGCGCCGCCAATCCGGAGGCGTACATCCTGTTTCCCGACGTGATTTCAAAGGAGCCTTTGGGGCCGGCCGTCAAACAGGGCGACGCCCAGTGGTTCGACGTCGTCCAGTGGTCGGTCTTCGCGACTATCGCCGCCGAGGAACACGGACTGCGATCCGACAACTTGGAGCAAAGAACCAAAGGCCCACTGCCTGAGGAGGTGCGCCGTTTGCTCGGCTTGAGCGGTGACATCGGCAAGGGCCTGGGACTGCCAGCCGATTGGGCGTGGCAGATCATCGCCCAGGTCGGCAACTACGGCGAGATCTTCTCCCGCCATTTGGGAGGCGGCAAACCAGTCGTCGATCGGGGGCTCAATTCGTTGTGGAAAGACGGGGGCCTTCTTTACGCTCCGCCGTTCAGGTAGCCCGTGCGTGCATCTATTCTCACTAAGGCAACGATTGCCATCGGGGTCCTCGCCGGCGCCGCGATGATCGCCGGGGCCGTCGGTGTTGCGGCCTTCAATCACCTTCGTGACGTGGTCCCGCGGTTTGCCGAATCGGAAGCGGAAAACCTGGCAACCGTGCAGCGCCTGACCAGCGACGTCGGCAACTTGGTCGGCATCGCGCCGCAATTTGCCTCGGCCCGGACCTTGACATCGCTGAGTACGATCAACGACTCGGTGCACGATACGGTCAGACAACTGTATTCAACCCTCGATACCTTGTCGGAAGGACTGACCGGCGAAACCCTTGAGAGCGCCCAGGTCGTTCGCCAAACCGGCCAATCCCTGGAGGAAATCCTGGTCTCCCTGGATGACCTGGTAACCCGCAAGATTGAAACACAGGCCCGATTCGACAATGGCATTCGAGCTCTTTGGGCGTTGCACGAAAAGATCGAATGCGCGTTGATCTTCGATCCCAAATCCGGTCCCACCTGCGACGCCGATTTATCAATGTCCCAACTCAGCGATGCCGGACGCAGTTGGCTGAGCGCGGCTCACCAGGTTTCCGGCAAATTCCGTCAGTATGCCGTGTCCCGCGAGCGGCCCGGCGCACGCCGCGTCGAACGGGCTCTTGACCGGATGATCGGTACCCTGCGCCAACAAACCGCAACCTTGCCGGCGGCGGACTCGACCCGCCTATTACCGCTCTCGACCGGTATGTCGGCCCTATTCGACGGTCCCGATGGCCTCGTCGGCGCGACCCGGGAACTTGTCTCCCTGGAACGCCAGTTGCGCGGCCGCGTCAACAAGAGCAAGTACGCCGCCTCGAAATTCACCTCGGCCATGACGGCTCTGGTATCGGCGGTTCGCAAGGATACTGCCGATCGCAAGCTGGCCCTGACCCAGCTCCTAGACAGGTTGACCGTCGCCTTGTTGGCCATTGTCGCCGCCTGCATCACCATGGCCGCGCTCGGTTTCATTTTCTTCAAAAACCAAATCATCCAACGCTTGGTGTCGCTGCAATCCGCCGTGCAGGCGGGAGTCAACGGGGTCACCGCCGACGACTACCCGCACGACGACAAGGACGAGATCGGCAAACTGGGGCAGGCCTACTCCTATTTCGTCGACGAGATCGATTCCCGCGAAGATTCACTACGTCGCGAACGCGACATGGCTCAGCGCATGGCGTCGAAAGCGGAAGCGGCGAGTCAGGCGAAGTCGATGTTTCTCGCTAACATGAGTCATGAACTGAGGACACCCTTGAATTCCATCATCGGGTTTTCCCAGATCATGTCCGACGGCTCTAACGGCATGATCGACGCCAAGTATGCTGGGTATGCACAGGACATCAATAACTCGGGCCAGCATCTCCTCGATGTCATCAACGACATTCTCGACATCTCGAAAATCGAAGCCGGCGAGATCGAATTGGACGAAAGTGCGGTCGATATCGGTGTAGTCATCGAGGCCTCAATAAAGATGGTTCAGGTCCGTTCCCAGAATAAGAAGCAGCGTGTGTTCGCCAATCTCGATAGTGGTATGCCGGCGCTGCATGGTGACGGCCGCTTATTGCGTCAGGTCATGGTTAATCTGCTTTCCAACGCCATCAAGTTCACGCCGGAAGGGGGCCATATCAGAATCAACGCCGGTCTTGATGGACAAGGCGGAATCACTTTGAAGGTCGAGGACACGGGAATCGGCATTGCCCGGGAGGACATCCCCAAGGCGCTGGAACCGTTTAGCCAGGTGAGAACCGGACCCGACATCACGCATGATGGGACGGGCCTTGGCCTGTCCCTGTCGCGCCAACTGGTCGAACTCCACGATGGAACTTTGTCAATCGACAGCGAGGTCGGCGCGGGAACAGTCGTAACCATCAGTTTACCGCCTGAACGAACTCTTCAAACTTCGAATACAGAACCCTCGCGGGCAAACGGCGCTGATTGACCGTCGCCCTGACGGCACTGATATCAACCGCACCGCCGCAAACCGCCGGTTGCCGGGCCGGCAGACTTCTGAGACACTGCAGCCAGGTGCCATTTTCTTTTTCAGGCGGGTCCCGCCGGAATTTCTATAGGCCGAGCCTCCGATGCACCGTGGCCTGAACCCGTGCTAGGAGCACCTATGAAACTGAATGACACGCAGGTCGCCGCGGTCGAACGGCAGGCCCAGGCAAAACCCCTTACCGACGACAACCCGGCCATGGGACAGTTGATCGAGATCTTCGGCGATCACACCTTTTATGCCGATTCCACCGGCCTGTTGGTCTTCGAACTGGTCCCGGAACACGTTCAAGGATACGAACCTGGTCTTTACGCGATCGTGCAAGTTGCCGAATGGGGCGAGGAAGGTACCGGTAGTCTGGTTCCAATCGAACCCAAAATGCTTGGCGGTGTCCTTCGGTTGGATGACGAAGCCAAAGACGACGACGAATCTTGACGGTGGCTACTGGAACCACCGGTCCTGTCCTCGGTCGCAACGGGCGGTAACGACACCGCGACCCAGATGCCTACTGGGCCGCCGAACGCGGTCCAACCGGTGCCCCCGCTGAATGTGCCGACGCCAAGGGCAACTCGATCCAGAACGTGCTTCCTTGGTTCTCTTCGCTGTCGAACCCGATGCGCCCGTCCATGTTCTCCACCAGGAGGCGGGTCACCGCGAGACCGATGCCGGCTCCTTCGCGCGAGATCATCGCGTCGGTCCCCAGGCGGTTGAAGATCTCGAACACGGCACCGCGGTGTTCCTCTGAAATGCCGAAGCCAGTGTCGGTGACGGACAGGCGCAGATACCCATAGTCGGTCGTCTTCCCGGCCACAGTTACGGTCCCGTGGTCCCGGTTGTACTTGACGGCGTTGGAAAGCAGATTGATCAGGGCCTGCTTGAACCGAAGCGGATCGGCGACGACGTTGTAGGACGGCCCGCCCACGATCTGGTTGAAAAACGTGATATTTCGTTGTTCGCCCAGCGGCTTGGTCAAAGCCACGCATTCCACTGTCATGGCGTTGGCGTCAATGCTCTCGAATGCAAACTCCATGCGGCCGGCCTCGACTCGGGCGAGATCGAGGATCTCGTTGATCAGCTTGAGAAGGTGATTGCCGCCGGACAGGATACTCTCGACGCTTTCCGTCTGCACCGACGACAGAGCGTTGCGCCGGTCGAACTTCAGCATTTGAGCGAAACCGAGCACGGCGTTGAGCGGAGAACGCAATTCATGGCTCATGGAGGCGAGGAATTCCGACTTGGCCGTGTTGGCGCGTTCCGCCTCGTGTTTGGCCGACACCAGTTCGGTTTCAATCCGCTCCCGTTCGGCGATCTCGCGCGTCAGGCTCGCCGTCCGCTCCCGTACCCTCCGGCGCAGGGTAATGATCCAAAGGAATCCCATAACACCCGACAGGACGGCCGCGACCGCGGCCCCGATAAGGTGGGTCCGATAGGTTGTCCACACGGAATCCTGTTTGTGGAGCACTTTGCTGTTCACTGGAAGCCGCGACAGGGGGATGTTGAAGCGGTCCAACACCCGCCAATCATAAATATGCTCGAATGCGTCGCGTTTTCTGCTTGCCGAGGATCCGGACGTGTTTCCGGCCAATAGGGACAGGGCTTCAAGGGCCGCCACCTCGCCAACACGATTGACGCTCAACATGTAACCGCCGGCGATGCCACTACCGAGCAGACTGTCCCAATGCGAAAACACCGGCGCCGACGCGCGCGCGGCGATTCGCCGCGCGGCGTTATAGGGAACGAACGTCTTGCCGGCGCCGTCGCGAAAGATCAGCAGGTAAAAGATCGCCGTATCGGGCGGCAGGTTCGTGACCTTCTGCAGTAGCTCTCCAAGCGGCAGATCGACAAGGAAATCGACGGCGATGTCCGAAGGCGTCGGATGGTCATCACGGATAGCCGCCAGGTTATGGCGAACGACGGGCGTCATCGTCTCACCGATGACCACGACGCGTTTCGGCGCTGCCACCGCCAGCATGTGGTCGAAGGCCGCATGAATATCCGCCTTTGCCGTGATGATCGTCCCCTCGACCTCACTCGGAAGTCCTTCCGCAGTGAGGCGCGCGGGGTTCACGAACAGCCTCGGCGTGCCGGTAAACAAATGGGGCCGCTCGGCAAGCAACAGGGATGCCGGGCCGCTTTGGGCGATCAACAGATCGATTTGTTTCCCTGCATACTTCCGTTCCAGATAGGTGACGTAGGACCCGTCCTCGATGTGGTCCGGGAACCGGGACGCGTCCATGAATTCCTCGAAGACACGAAGTTTCTCTTGAGCGCCGGCGAGGCCGGAAGAATAGCCCTCATGGAAGAGCCGCGACCAAGGGATTTTCCGATTGAAAGAATCCAGGAGAAGAACAGATTTCGGCTGCGCTTCGAGACCTGACGCGTTGGCGCTTGCCGTTAAACCCGGGAAGGCGAAGGTCACGGCCAACGCGACAAGAAGGGGGAATGTGACTGCTCGCCTGTTCACCGGATTCAACATCGCGAAGCGATATTCCGACCACCCAAAACAGCCTTGAACACCGCATCCAGCCTACTACAGGACTAAAACGCCAACCAATTGTATTGGCCAGACGGTGTTCCCGGCCACCGTGTTGACTGGGGGATGCCCCAGACCGGATCAAGGGGTCGAGCGGATAAAGGCTTGACCGATTTGGACGATTGTCCTAAAAATTTGGACATTCGTCCTAATTTCGACAGCGGGACGGGGAGAAATCGATCATGAGCGTCAGGCAGACCCGCGATTGTATCGTCGAAGCCGCCGACGACCTGTTCTACAGGCAGGGTTACACGCATACATCCTTCGCCGATATCGCCGGCGCGGTTCAAATCTCGCGCGGCAATTTCTATTACCACTTCAAGACCAAGGACCAGATCCTCGATGCCGTTGTCGAGGCACGCTCCGACAGGACCCGGGCCATGCTCGATCAGTGGCAACGGGACGGCGGCACGCCGGCCGAACGCATCCGGTCCTTCATCCGCATCCTGCTCATGAACCGGGTCAAGATCGAACGCTATGGCTGCCCGGTCGGCACCTTGACGACGGAACTGGCCAAGCTCGACCACGCCGCCCAGGACGAGGCCAATGCCCTATTCATGCTCTTTCGAACCTGGCTTTCGAAAGAGTTCGCGGCGCTCGGCCTGACAGACGAGGCCGACGACCTGGCAATGCACTTGCTCGCCATGAGCCAGGGCGTCGCCACTTTGACCAACGCCTTCCGGGACGTGGTCTTCACCGAACGTGAAGTCGCCCGAATGGAGGCCTGGCTGGAAGAGCAAGTGGCACGGGCGGCTAGGCAGTAGCCGGATTCACCACGCACATAACCTTTGGGAGGAGGTCACCGATGTTCATCGTTTCACTCACGTTTTCCGATAACAAAGCCCAAGCGGGCCGATATATGGACGGCCACAAGGACTGGATCCAACGCGGCTTCGACGACGGCGTCTTCCTGCTCGCCGGCAGCCTGCAACCGAACCGCGGCGGTGCCGTCGTCGCCCATAACACGACGCTGGATGACCTACAAATCCGGCTCGACGACGATCCGTTCGTCACCGAAGACGTGGTCAACGCCGAGATCATCGAACTGACGCCCTCCCGGGCCGACGACCGCCTGCAATTCCTCCTGGCCTGACGGCCCGATCCGACCCGCACCAAGACGAGACGATCCATGAGCCAAACGATCGATGGACCCGACGGAAAGCCGCGCTGCAACTGGTGCAAGACGGCGCCCGAGTTTTTCGCCTACCACGATGCCGAATGGGGGTTCCCCGTCGACGACGACCAGCGCCTGTTCGAGAAGCTGAGCCTGGAGGGATTCCAATCGGGCCTGAGCTGGCGTACCATCCTCGCCAAGCGCGAGAACTTCCGCGCCGCCTTCCATGGCTTCGACTTCGCGCGCGTCGCCGAGTTCACAGAGCACGACGTCGAGCGTCTGCTCCAGGACAAGGGCATCATCCGCCACCGGGGCAAGATCGAGGCCGTTGTCAACAATGCCAAACGGACCCTCGAACTGATCGATCGGGAAGGTTCCCTGGCCGCCTACGTCTGGAGCTTCGAACCCGACCCGGCGACACTTGGCCCGCCGCAGAGCGCCTCGACGTCGGCCGAATCGATCGCGCTGTCCAAGGACCTCAAGAAACGGGGCTGGAAGTTCGTCGGCCCGACCACCGTCTACGCCTTCATGCAGGCCATGGGCCTCGTCAATGACCATGTGAAGGATTGCGTAACCCGTAGTGAGGTCGAGCGGGCCCGGATCGGGTTCAAAAGGCCGGAGGGTTAGCGGTTTCGTGAACTGGCTGGACGTGGCCTTGCCTGGATCCAGCCCCTCTGTAGGCCCCTGGTTGAGATCGAAAGACGACGCCCCGTCGTGTCGTTGAGTAGAAAGACAGGGAACCGACGCTCACCGTCAGCCGCGCTTGACCCAGCCGCTATCCAGGAAATCGTCCATCGTCCGGTCCGGGTCCGGCTCGAAGGTGTCGTCCAGGACCAGGAGTTCGGCCATACGGTCGAGCCGGAACGATCGGAAATCCTGGCGCAGCTCGCACCAGGAAGCCAGGATCCATACGGGTCCGAAAAAGGCCACGGCCAGCGGCCAGACGACCCGCCGGCTCCGCTGGTTGCTGGCGTCGCGGTAGTCGATCCTGACTTTTTTCTGGTTGCGCACGGCGAGGCGCAGTTCCCCCGGATCGATCAGGATCGGCTCGGCTAGGTGGTCGGCCGGAGCCAGCAAGGCGGTTTCCGCCATGTGCCGGCGCAGACGGTCCGGGACCACCGCTTCGATCTTGGCGATGACGCCGCCGGCCGCCGCGGCGAGTTCCGGGTCGGCCCATGATTCGACGATGCGCACCCCCAATACCAGGGCTTCGATTTCCTGTTCGTTAAACATGATCGGTGGCAGGTCGTAGCCGCGCAAAATGTAGCCGACGCCGGCCTCGCCTTCGATCGGAACGCCGCTCGCCATGAGGTCGCTGATGTCGCGGTAGATGGTTCGCTCCGAAACCTCCAGTTTCTCCGCCAGGTCCTGGGCGCGGACCAGCTTCTTGCGCCTGAGAATCTGGATGATGTCGAACAAACGATCGGCGCGCCGCATGCTGTTTCCTCTGGTGGCTTCGGTCCATTTCCGACTTCCTGACACTATTTGTCATGAGACCCGAGCCTAGCAGAGGCCTCCTGACACCGCGTTGTCAGGAGCCCGTCCTTATGTTGTTGCCTGTCGGGCGCGTACCGCCCCGGCAGCCAACATGAGGGGGACGAAAATGCAGTTACCTATCTTTATCAGGCATCAGATCCGGAAACTACGGGATTGGCAGGCTGAGCGCGAAGCCGTCCGCCATCTTAGAGAAATGAACGACCACATCCTGCGTGACATCGGGATCGAGCGCCACGACATCGAAACGGTCGTCCATGGATTGATGACCGAGAGGACTGACGAGAAATCCCACCGACGGTGGCTTGCTCAAAATGCAGAGAACCGCCTTCGCATGGTGCCGGCGGAATAGCCCATGGAGTCCTTGAAAGAGTTTGCAGATAGAGGACGCGGAACGTCATGCCGGCATCACTAGAGGAAAATTTCGAACGTTTCAGGGCGCTCCACTTCCAGGACCGCGCCTTAGTCGTGGCCAATGCCTGGGATGCGGGAACAGCGCGCATATTGAGCGCGCTGGGTTTCGAGGCTCTGGCGACGACCAGTGCGGGATATGCCTTTTCCGTCGGTAAGCGCGACTCCTTTGCCGGGCTCGGACGGGACGAGATCCTGGCCAATGCGCGGGCCATCGTTAAGGCCACCGAGCTCCCCGTCTCGGCAGACCTCGAAGACGGTTTCGATGCGTCGCCGGAGGAATGCGCGCGCACCATCGAACTCGCATCCGGGGCCGGGTTGGTCGGCGGATCGATCGAGGACGCGACGGGGAACCCGAAGGCTCCCATTTACGCAATCCATGAAGCCGTAGAGCGGATCCGTGCGGCGGCCGAAGCGGCGAAGGACAGACCGTTTTACCTGACGGCAAGGGCCGAGAACTTCCTATGGGGTCGCCCCGATCTTGACGACACCATTCGGCGCCTGCAGGCATTTTCCGAAGCCGGTGCCGACGTCCTTTATGCACCCGGTCTGCCGGACCTGGACGCCATCCGCACGGTTTGCCGGGAAGTGGACAAGCCGGTCAACGTGGTCATGGGCCTGCAAGGCGTCAATTGCGCGGTCGATGCCCTCTCCGAAGCCGGCGTCAAACGCATAAGTGTCGGCGGGTCCTTTGCGCGCGCCGCACTCGGTGCCGTGATCCGAGCCGCCGAGGAGGTGCGGGACAGCGGGACCTTCGCCTACGCGGCGGAGGCCATGCCGGAACGAGCCGTCAGCGCCATGATGGCTCCCTTCAAATGCAGCGATCGATTGTCATGAAGTGGGACGCAACCTTGCCGATGCGGCCGCAAAAGACCATTTGCACAGCAGGCGATTTCTGGGCCATGTTTCCGCCGGCCCGTCGAACGGCGCCAGTGCTTCGATCTCGCGGTGATCCTATGAAACCGAAATTGCTGGTCCCCTTCGCGCTCGGACACTTTGCCAACGACATCGCACCGGTCGGCATGTACCTGGTCATTCCCGCTTTCGGTTTGGCGATGGGCCTGTCGCCTGTAGAAATCGGCCTTCTCTTCACCATCCATAGCTTAGGCGCGGCGCTGGCCTACCTGCCGGCCGGCATTCTGATTGATCACGTGATCAACCGCGGCCGACCGCTGATCGCCACCTTTTTTTGGGTGGCGTTGGGCTATTTCGGTGCCTCCCTGGCCAATGACTACTGGACCTTCGCGCTGCTGATCGCCGTTGCCGGTGCCGGCGACGCCGCCTGGCATCCCATGGCGACCGGTATTTTGGCGCGGGTCCACAAGGACCGCAAAGCCTATGCGCTCGGCGTCCATGCATTGGGCGGACACTTCTCCGAGGTGGTTGCCCTGCTGGCCGCCGGCTACCTGATCAGTCTCGCCGACTGGCGTACGGCCCTTCAGGTGTTGGTTCTGCCGGGCCTGGCCATGGGCTTCGTCTTCATCTCGGTGGCCAGGCGTGTACCGCCCATGGAGCCGACGGCGCCAAGGAAGATCGACCTCGCCGGCCTTTGGCGCTCGTGGGCGAGCCGGTCGGGACTGCGGATCGTACTTCTTTTCAGCTTTTATAACATGGCGCTGTTCGCGACCTCGACGATGACCCCCGTTTTTTTGAAGTCCGTTCATCGCCTCGATTGGCAGCAGACGGCCCTGGCGCTGGCCGTCATGATGGTCTTCGGCGCCCTGGCGCAGCCGCTGATGGGCCGAATCTCCGATCGCGTCGGTCGGCGGCCCCTGTTGGTCGCCGGCAACGGGCTGGCCGGATTGGGCGCATTCGCGGCCTGGCAGGCACCCAACCTAGCGGTCGTGCTAATGGCGCTGGGTTTGGTGTTGACGACGCTCGTCGCCATCCGCGCCGTCGTCCTCGCCGTCGCCCTCGATCATGCCGGGGACCGGGAGGGCACCAGCCTCGGCCTCGCCTTCGTGTTCATGGATGGAGTCGGTGCCACGGCCGCCGTGCTGGCCGGCATGATCGGCGAGAAGGACCTCAGCCTGGCCTTCCTTTTTGCCGGTCTGCTGTCCGTTATCGCGGCGGGCCTCTCGGTGCTGCAAGGCGTCTCGGCGGAGCATCAGACGGCCACGGAAACGGTAACGGAACCGGGAGAATAGGCCCGGCCCGCCACCGCTTTCCGCGACCCCGCAGACGCCACGGCGTTCAGTTGGTCACGGCTTTTCTCATCACGATACCGGGTAAAGACAAATCACCCGAGGCGACATCATGAACACCGGAAACGCAAAGCAGCGGGGCCGTGGTTTCCGCGTTGACCGTCAACTCGGCGGTTACCGCGTCGAAATGCACCGTCTCCGTGTCGCCGGCCGGCACCGTGATCCGTGCGACGCGGCCCCTCAATGAAGGACTCATGCCGGGACTGTCGAGCGCGATCGGCGGCATCGGCGCCGTATCGGGCAGCAGGTCGACACCCGGCGACACGTCGCGCACCTTGAGCCCGGCGCCACAGGCCTTGTCCTCGACAAGGACAACCCAGTGCGAATGCCACTCGGCGCCGTCGTTGGCCGGATCACCGTCGTTGTTCTCGTCATAAAGCGGTGTGTCGTCGAAGTCCGGGTGGGCGGTGATGGCCAGCGCCAGGATACCGGACGCCGTGTCGAACCCGACCCGGGACGGATCGAGGGTGGTCGGCCACACACAGGACTGGACCTTGGCGCCGGCCAGCTTGCCGATGACGTCGGGTTTGACGCTACCGGCGATACCGGCCAGTTCCATCACGAAGGTCGTCAAGCGGCCGTCGGTCAACGCCGAGGTTTTGGTGATATCGAAAGCGGCGTTCTTTTCGGGTGCGGTTGGACTGGTGATGTCATGGGCCGCTGCAGAGCCGGCCAGAACTGCTGTCGCAAGCAAAGGCAGAATAAGGCGCTTCATCGGTTTCTCCTATTAATATCGAGTCGATACCATATTGCTCATAGCAGCTTCAGTAACGCCTTGCAACAAAAGTTTTGACTCGATACCATATGGCATGACTCATGATGACGGCTTTCCCCTGGTCCTCGAACGCCTGTCCCGGGTTCTGCAAAACGAAACCCATGCTGACGGCCTCAAACCGGTGCAATGGGAAGCCCTTCGCTACTTGGCTCGGGCCAACCGGTTTTCGAGGACCCCGTCGGCGGTGACCGGTTATCTCGGAATCACCAAGGGCACGGTTTCACAGACCCTGAATGCACTGGAACGAAAGGGGCTGGTGCAAAAGGCCACCGCCGTAGGCGACCGCCGCAACGTCACACTCGAATTGACGGAAGCTGGGTGTAAATTGCTGCGCGACGATCCCATCCTTACCCTGTCAGTGGCGGCCGCCGATTTGCCGCCGGACGCCAGGGACGAAATCGCCGACGGCCTGCGTTCCGTGTTGCGCCAGCTTCTCCAGCACCGCCAGCAGCGTCCCTTTGGTCCATGCCGCACGTGCCGATATTTCGAGGATCACGCACCGAACGGTACCCCGCATCGTTGCACGCTTCTGGATCAGACCTTGAATGACGAAGATGGCGAATTGATCTGCGCCGAACACACACAGGATCAATGAAGAATTAGTTGTCGTTTCAAGTCGTGTCGACTTATGCCGTATCGACCGACGGGGACGTGTTTGCTTTGCGACCTCTTGCCGCTGAAGCCAGTGCCACGATAAGAATGGCACCGGCGACAACTGCTGACAGGGAAGAAAGCTTGGTCATCCACACCTGTGGATGATGGGTCCAGGCATCGGTGATGACCGGATAACCGATGACGAAATGGCCGCTCATGCCCCAGTTCCGGGCGACGCTGGAGAACCAAGTCGCCTGGCGAAGCTGCAGGACGGGCGCTCGCAAAAGGTTGTTGTCGAAAAAGTACGTTTCGGTCATTCGGCCGCGCCCGGCACCGGCCTCCGTGTCGCGCCCCGGGCCATAGTCGAAGGTGATGGACTTCCTGCCTTCGCGATAATACCGGGACAGCAATTCGGACATGGCCAATATGCGTCCGTCTCGGGTGCTCCGTGCAATCGAGCCGTGCTGGGCGTCGACCAACTGCCAGGACCCGATGGACGGATTGAAAAACTCGGCCACCGAATGGCCCTGGCCGGCGGGCCATCCCGCATTCAAGAGATGCCATTCGCGTGCCATTAGGCCCTGTCTCCAGGCGGCGAGGATGAACAGTTGCGTCGCGTCGGTGCAATAGAAGGGTTTGGCTTGCACCTCCCGGACCCACTTATCGAAGGCGATGTCCGTGTAGTCGGGCATTCCGTCAACGACTTTGGTTGGGCTCAACTCCTGAATACGGTCCAGGGTCGCCCTAAGGCCGGCTTCCGTCGTGATATCTCCGCCACCGAAATCGAAAACGCCCATGGGCGCCGCCGCCTGGGACGCGGGCAGCAGCCAGGTGTCCTCGTCAACCCAGCTAACGAGAGAGAGCGGCACCGGGATGAACCGGGCATAGTAACGTTGTGACCACAAGTGCAGCGCCGCAGCGATCAGCAAACCGCCGGCCAGGACAATAGCAAGGTAGGATTTTCGCCGGCGAGACGGAATGTCGGATTGCGCCATCGGAGCGTCACAGGTCGGGGTTGGTTGGTTTTTCGGACCTGTTGCGGCTTTCGACCAACGTTTTCAACGCACTATGGGTATACCGGGCTTGGTGCGCATCTTTCGCGTCGCCTTTCAGCTTGGTTTCCCGCGAAAGCGCCGATTCGGGGCCCGCCTCCGAGATCAGGAGATTAACGTCGAAGTCCGCGTCGACAGAATGCAGCAGGAAATCTGTCGGTTTTAGGTCGCGATACTTGAGCGCTAAATTCGTCCAGGCGTAGAGCCAATAATTAAAGCGCACCGAGAGGCCGCGCAGACGTCTGGCGTGGCGGCGGAAGAGGAACCAGCCCCTGAGGGCCGCGATGAAATTCGCCGGATTGCGCAACAGAAATAGAATCCGGTCGGTCAACATTTTCCGATTGCTGGCATTGCGCAGCTGCATTTTCACGTATTCGCGTGGTGACCCATAGCCGCGTCCTTCGTGATTGATGAAGACTCCGCGGTCGCGCAACGTCTCTACATGCCGACGAAAACGAGCCAATTGATAGGAGGGGTCCGTGTATCTATGTACGAATTCGGTAAAGCCGCGGGCGAGCACATCCGCATCCATGAGATAGCGGATGTTGGTCGTAATCTTTTCCCGGACCGTCGGCGAGTATTCACCTTCAATCAAACGACCGCTGGCCTTCATACGGCGAAACAGAGGTGTCCCGGGGAGCGCCATCAGGAATGAAGGGTCGCCTCCGATGATCCCGGTCCGCACCATGAAGTCGAGTGTTTCGTCGAACACATCCTCGGTGTCGCAATCGAAGCCGAAGATGAACCCAGGTGCGATGACAAAGCCGTAGGATTGGATGGTCTCGACGGCTTCACCGAGCGCCGTGGTGTTTTGAGCTTTCGCGGTCTCGAGAAGGGAGTTGTGGTTCACCGATTCGATTCCGATAAACAGGATGGAGAAACCGGCGAGGCGCATACGCTCCATCAGGTCCGGGATCTTGTAGAGATTGATCGTCAGCCAGGTAAAGAGTGAGATTTCAGCCCCGGTTTCTTGTTTCCACTTGATAATGGCGTCGACGCATTCGCGGGCCCAGGCGATCTCGCCGATGAAATTATCGCAGGCGAACTGGAATTGGTGAATTCCGCGCCTGTAATAAGCATCCATCTCCTCGACGATCAGGGCCGGGGACTTGTTGTTGGCCCGATTGTTTCCGGGCAGGACGCGGATGTCGCAGAACTCGCAAAGAAACGGGCAACCACGAGACACTTCGACGACGGCACCATAATACTGGCCGGATGCGTCTTCCATCAGATCGAGTCTTGCCGACCGCGCTTGATCCATGGGGAAGCGCTCGGCGTGTATGATCTTCTCATTTATCTCGCCCGCAACGATCCGATCCAGGAAAAGTGGTAAAAACTTCTCCCCGTCGAGGACGAAAACGTGATCAAAGAACTCGAGCAGGTGCAGCCTTCCCTCCTGCTCGAATGACCAAGTGATCGGACCACCAACGATGAACTGGGCCTCGGGAAAGCGGTTCTTGAGATAACGATGGGTCTCGACCAGGGAGTCGAAATCCTGGTTGATGCCGGATAACGCGAAGACGTCGGCGCCGTCGACCTCTTTGAGGGGCTTGACGACACTGTCGAAAATCGTCACGGACCAGGTCTCTGGTACATGGGCGGCTAGCGTATAGGCCCAGAGTGGACTGAAAAGCGTCCCGTAGTTCTGGTCGTACCGGATATTCGGCGCGTGGACGAATGTAATTCTGTGGGTCATGGTCGCTTATCCAACCGCTTCCCGGGCGGTGCAACGCCATTTTGTGGATATTCGGCGTGTTTTCAACCGTTGCGGCAACCGCTCGGCGTGATTCGCAGAAACCGTCAAGGTACTGCTTCGTCCTTGGCGATACACTGGAAACTGACCGTGCTCCCGTCCACGCGGCGTACGATCGCCTTGCCGGCGAGGTCTACGACACATGTCGGGTCGACGCCGGCCTTCCGCAAGGCGTTTTCGACGAACTCGTCGGTGCGGATCGGCCAAATGACGTCGGCGGCAAGGAAGGTCTCGGCCAGTGCTGCCGCCGAGGTCTCGGTCTGCCAAATGTTCTTCGGCTGTGGCGACCAACTGACGGTTCGATGCACCGTGTAGCGTTCATCCTTGCCGGCCGCGCTACGCCCCTGGGCGAAATAGAAGGCGTACTTCCAGGAGGTTCCATCGAAGTCCTGGTTGATGATCAGCAGGTGCGGGGTGTTCCAGGAGAAGCGCTGGCGCTGTCGCTCGATGAAGGCGGCAGCCGATTTCATTTCGGCAATCCGCGGATCAATACCCCAGATGCTGCGCTTCGACACATCGATGACGGTACGTGAGATCTCAAACACCTGGAGGGCTCCCAAAAGCGCCACAAGCGTTAGTCCGATGGCAAGAACAAGTCGTGCCCGCAACAGCCCGCCGATCCGAGATTTCCATGCGTCCGACCCGCCTTCAATGAAAACGAAAACGAGCAGGACGATTCCCAACGCGTGAAGCGCTTGCACGACAACCCGGGCGTAACGGGGGATGGATTCGAGCCGGGCGTATTCGTAGTCGCCCCAGCAATAGAGGTGGAAGAGGTAGAGTGCGAGGAAATAAACGGCTGCAAAAACGCAAAACGCTAAGAGGGCGCCTCGCGCTTTGCCGAAAACGAAGGCGAGCGCCATACCGATCACGGCTGGCACGGTGAGGCCGATCTTATATTCCGCTACATATTCCCATATCGCACTGCCCATCCGCCACGACAGGTCGGTGGCGTTTCGTGTGCCGCCGGCCGCCAACAGGTTCTCAATGGCTGAGGCCGGAGCGCCGAAACAGCCGGGGGCCGGAGGGGCCAATTGGTGCCAGGCGACCGCGACGACGAGGAACGGTGCCGATACCAGTACAGTATTGATCCCGCTGTCGTTCAGGATGCCGACCAGCGGTTTTCGCCAAAACCGGCTTTGGATAAGCAACACGGCCAATACGCCGGCGAGCAGGCCAATCGCCGCGACTTTAAATAGGAAGGACAATGCCAACGTCAAACCGGCCGTGAGCCAGAGCTGACGCTCGCGTTCGGCGCCCGAGGCAATCGCGACGAGAAGAACCAGAAACGCACCATAGGTGTAAACCTGTGGTGGTTCGATCAGCAGGTATAGGGGCCAAAGACGGCCCATCCCCTGAGCAGCGAGAAACAGGAGCACGACGCCCCAGGAGTACAGGGTTGAATGCCCGTCTTCGAGCCCGAGACGGCTCGACAGCCAGTAGCGGACAAGATCGTAAATTAGGGCGATAACAATGGCATGGAGAACGAAGGGCGCCGCCGCCGACAGGCCCGCGTCAACACGGCCGCCGACCTGCCAGGGCGCCATCAGCAGCAGCCGCCAACCTGGCGGATACCCAGCATGATTAAGAGTGCCCTTGGCAGCATCGAAATCGCCCGCGAAATGGATGAGCCGCGCGGCACCGAGCCAATTGGTGAACTCGTCGTTGGTGGTCGGGAGATAATCGATGCCGCCCAACGCTGCAATGGTTGCTCCACCAGCGACGAATAGCAGGAAGGCCGGCGAGAGTACGAAATGAAATCTCCGGTCCCCGGTCCACCACTTGCGGATCCCATGGACCATGCCGGCGGCGGCCATGGCGAGCACCAGGAACACCGCCGTCTGGTTATCAAAACCGGCAACCGCAGCGAAGATGAACAAGAAGATGGTACTTAGACAATAACCGGCAAGCAGGTTGGTGCCGGCCATCGGAAACCGGTTCCCGTCCTTCCCCGGGAAGAAAAGGGAGAACCCGAGGGAGGTGAAAAAATAGAAGATCAATCCGGCCATGGATTGGATGCTGAACCCCGCATTAGGATTGAGACGTCGCCGGCGCGGCTGGCAAAAGGGTCCGCTTTTACCGTGACGTCAACACCGGTTCCGGTGGGACGTCGGACAATCTGGGAACCTCGCGATCGTCGACGATCCGAGGGAGCGGACAAGGAGCGCCCCCGCCTTGCTATTCGAACTCTAATGGCGTCAAATCCTGGCCGGGCAGCGAGCCGATATACAGAGCACGATTTCATGACAACTGAGACCCTAACCGTCGTCGTTCCCTGTTTCAACGAGTCGGCGACGTTGGATCGATTGGTCGGGTCCGTTCTCGGCGCCGATACAAGCGGCCTCACGCTCGACATCATCGTCGTCGACGACGGGTCAACCGATGGGTCCGTTGATGTTGCCCGGACGATTGCTGAGCGCGAAGAGCGGGTTCGTCTGATCGAGCATGCCGAAAATGCCGGCAAGGGGGCTGCACTGAAAACGGGGTTCGCGGCGGCCGAAGGTGATGTCGTTATCGTTCAGGACGCCGATCTGGAGTATGACCCGGCCGAATATCCAAAACTACTGAAACCGATCCTCGACGGTGAAGCCGACGTGGTGTTCGGTTCGCGTTTCCGCGGCGGCGAGAGCGCGCGCCTGTTGTATTTCTGGCACAGTGTCGTCAACCGGTTCATCACAACGCTGTCGAACGCCCTGACCAACGTCAACTTCTCCGATATCGAATGCTGCTACAAGGTGTTCCGCCGCGAGATCCTCGAACAGATCGACCTCAAGGAAAAACGCTTCGGTGTAGAACCGGAGATTTGTGCCAAGATCTGCCGGCTGAAACCTCTGCCGCGCATCTTCGAGGTCGGCATCGGCTACCACGGCCGTACCTACGAGGAAGGCAAGAAGATCGGCTGGAAGGATGGCGTGCGCGCCATCTATTGCATCCTCAGATACAACCTTTTCCCCTGAGCTGCGCCTATATGGCCTGAGGCGGCCAGGGTGCGCTCAGGCGGCTTCGCGGATGGCACCAAGAAAACGCTCTTCGGCCATGCGGTCGGCGATCGTCTCCGGTGCCGCCCCTTCCTTCTCGGCGCGGGCGAAGATCCGGACCAGCGTCTCCTCGATGCCGGCGACCCGCTCGAGCACGGCTTGGGAGTTGTAATCGGGGCCTTCGGCGGCGACGTCGATGAGGCCGCCGGCGTTGATCACGTAGTCCGGTGTGTAGAGGATGCCTCGGTCGTGCAAAATGGCACCGTGCCGCGCTTCGGCCAGCTGGTTGTTGGCGGACCCGGCGACGATCTCAGCTTGGATCTCGTTGACCGTGCGGTCGTTGACGACGGCGCCCAAGGCGCAGGGTGCAAAGACGTCGGCCTCGGCGCGGTGGATGTCGTCAATGGCGACAGCCGTGGCGCCGCAGGTTTCCTGGGCGGCACGCACGCGATCCGGGTCGATGTCGGCGACGATCAGTTCGACGCCGGCTTCCATCAGATAACGACACAGCGTGATGCCGACGCTGCCCACGCCCTGGACGGCGACGGTGCGGCCCGCAAGATCCGGTGATCCGAATCGGTGACGGAACGCCGCGACAATGCCACGATAGACGCCGAAGGCGGTGGCCGGTGACGGGTTGCCGCTGCCGTTGGAGATGCCGTGGGCATAGGGCGTTTCTTTCCTCAAGACATCCATGTCGCCGACGGTCATGCCGACATCCTCGGCCGTCTGGTAACGGCCGGCAAACGTCTGGACGAAGCGGCCCATGGCCCTGAGCAGGGCTTCCGTCTTTTCGGTGCGGGGATCGCCGATGATCACCGCCTTGCCACCTCCGTAGTCGAGGCCGGCGAGCGCAGCCTTGTAGGTCATGCCTTTGGATAGGCGCAGCACGTCGGTTATGGCCTCGTCTTCGGTCTCATAGGGCCACATGCGACAGCCGCCCAGCGCCGGGCCCAGGTTGGTGTTGTGGATTCCGACGATGGCCTTCAGGCCGCTCGCCGGATCGTTGTGGAAGACGACCGCCTCATGGCCGTCGAAATCGTTCGAGGAAAAAACGGACATCATTGTACTCCCAGACCATCGAGTCTCTATCGACCCTCCCTCGCGTCCGGGCGTTGCCGGTTCCGCTCCTGTATTTACCCATAATGATACCATATCTACCTGTTAATTCCGAGTGAATCACAAAGAAAACAGTTAAATTTCAACATGTTAGAAGTTAGCCGACATTTCCTGTCGGTTAACTGCCGGAAGCGGTCAGATTGTTTCGTTGGCGCCGCGAGGCGGCGTCACTGTATCGACAGGTCTCGGCATTTCCTTCAGGTGTCGAGGATTTGGCCGTGAGCGCCGAGGAAGTCCTCGATCGTCCGTTGCGCCGGTTGGGCGGCGGTGCCGGTGATGCCGGCCCTGAGGTGGATGATGACCAGCGTCAACGCGCTCAACTCGCGCTGGTCGCCGCGCCGGCGCGCTTCCCGGTGCAGGCGCCGGTAATCGTGATGAGCGCGCTGCAGGTCGACCGTGGCCGTACCGTAGCGGATGCGCGCTTCGGTCAGGTACTCGGCGATCCGTTCGGCGATCTGGTTGCAGCCTTTCTCAGAGAAGATCTGATGAGTCTGCTCGACGATGACCCGGGCGTCCTCGTTGAGACTGCGCGCCTCGCGTTCCGTTTTGTCACCGAATAGCCAACCCAGCATGCCGCCTCTCCAACACCGAGAGACAATCATACTGCCTCCGCCGCCGCCGCCAAGGCTTGACCGCTTCTCAAGCGGCCCCGTTGCCGAGAAGCAGGGTCTTGAGCGCGCCGGGCGTGCCCAGGATGGTGGCCAGTTTGTCCAGGCAATCGTCGATCGCCTGGGCCAGGGCCTCGGCTCCGCCAAGGCGCGCCATCACGTCCGGCGGCAGGAACTTGATCATCAGGGCCGCCGTCCCCGGCGGCAGGCCGGCGAAGTGAACGGTGATGATGCCGTAATCGCGGAGCAGCAGCATGGCGAGGCCGGCCGTCGCCTCGATGGGAACGCAGGGCGCGCGTTCCAGTCCGGCCCGTTCCATGGCCATCTCGAGGAGGTCGTCGCCCATCAACTGGACGATGACCGGCGTCTCGGTCACGCGGTTGCCGCCGAGCGCCTTCTTCAGGGCCTCGCCGGCTTCCTTGGTCACGGCGACGCGCTCGCGGACCTTGTCCGGGCTGTAGTCGCGAAGGCTCTGGGCGACGGCGGGATAGAGCATTTGGCGGGCTTCGACGCCCATCTCGCAGGCGCGCGCGCGGATCTGTTTGACGAGATCCTTCCCGCCGCCGAGCAGTCCCAAGCGCGGGCCGGTGGTGCCATACTTGTCGAGGCCGGTGGCGCCGACGTCGACGCCGAGCTCCAAAAGCCGCGGCTGGCCGAAACAGGCCGGGCCGACACGGCCCCCGCCGGCGTCGTCGACGATCGTCTTGGCGCCCAGGTCCTTGGCCGTGGTCACGATCTCGCGGAGGTCGTCCTCGCTCAGGATCTCGTAGCTGACCGAGAGCCGCGTCAGGAACACCGTGTCGACACCGCCGTTGGCCTTCGCCTTGTCGACGGCGTTGCGGAAGGCGCCGAGACCGGTAACATCGGTGAGGTGTCCGCCGGCATGGGCGACGGCGCGGCGGACGGCCGGATGGGAATAACGCGGCGAAACCCCGATAACGGTGCCGCCTTCTTTGACCATGACGTCGGCGGCGGTTAGCAACGCCGCGGTCAGGCGGTTGAAGACGAAGATGTCGTGGCGTGCAGGGTCGCCGCCCAGGTGGTCGAGCCCCCGTTCGGTCACTTCTTCGGTAAACAGCGCCGACGCGATCTCGTCGTCCATGATCGAGAGATCGACCTCGTCGAGCTGCAGGTTGCGCTCGAGGCCGCTCAGCAGATAGACCGCATCGGTGCCCAATTGGTCCCGGCGCTGACGGATATGGCCCCAGGCCACTTTCAGCTTGGCGATGTCGTCGGCCGTGGTCGGCAGAATGGTGCCCCGGGCATAGGGCAGGCCGTCGGCGTAGGTGTTCCCGAATATGTCTACAGACATGAGAAAAATTCCTCGAACTCTCAATGTAAAACCGCGGCATAAAGCTTGATTTCTCGTTTACGCCTTATAGGCTCGACAGGCAAACGCCTTTATTTCATTCATCGATTGAATTATTTTCATCTTTTGACGATTCCTGTTTCTGCTTGAGATTCGGCCATGAGCTTCCGCCTGCCGCCCCTGAATGCGCTTCGCGGTTTCGAGGCGGCGGCCCGTCTCGGCAGTTTCAAGGCGGCGGCCGAGGAACTGCATGTCACCGCGTCGGCCATCAGCCATCAGGTGAAAAACCTGGAAGACCATCTCGGCGTGGATTTGTTCCGGCGCGACGGCCGCGGTCTGACCCTGACCGGCGCCGGTGACGCCTACCGCCACCGTATCCACGAGGCGCTGGCCCGCCTCGCCCAGGCCACCGCCGATATCCGCCAGGGCTCGGCCACGGTGACCCTCGCCATCGTCGCCGCGCCCAGTTTCGCCGGACGCTGGCTGATGCCCCGGCTCGAGGGCTTCCTGCAGGAGCATCCCGACCTTCGGGTCCGGGTCGAGGCGACGGAGGCCCGGCGCACTTTGGGTGATGCCGACGTCGGCATCCTCTACGGCGCACCGGCCGATCCCTCACTCAATGCCGAGCCCATCGTCGCCGAGCGGGTGCTGCCCTTTTGCGCCCCGTCGTTGCTCGGCGGTTCCATCCCGCTCAGGAAACCGGAGGATCTGGCCGGACACGTTCTCATCCACGCCCGCAACCGCCTGCAATGGCCGGCCTGGCTGGCCGCCCGCGGGCTCGCCGACCTGAACGTGCGCCGCGAGATGTGGGTCGACCGCTCGAGCGCCGCCATCGATGCCGCCGTCAAGGGCCTGGGCGTCATCCTGGAAAGCGATTTCCTGGCCGCCGACGACCTGGCCGCAGGCGATCTGGTGCCGGCCCTCGGCCGTATCGAGGACGCGGTCCCGGAGGATGCCTATTTCCTGGTTTCCCGCGAACCCTCATCGGCGGAAAGGCCGATCGATGCCTTCTGCCAATGGCTCAAGCGCGAACTCGCCGGCGATCGCACCCTTTCCTGACGCCTGGGCGTCTCATTAATGTGCCCCGCCTTGGCTTGGCGCCGCCCGTCCGATACGGTTCGAATCAATTGCCAATGGGGGAACGAAAACGGGGGAAGAACCATGCCCATTCAACGCCACCGCGTCGATTTCGAGAGCCTGCCGGCGGAAACACTCGAGGCCTGGCGAACGATCGCGCCGGCCATCGCCGGCGATTGTATGAGCCGCTCAAACGTCATGGCGGCGCGGATAAAACCCCTGGCGCCGGGCACTCAACTGGTCGGTCAGGCGCGCACGGTGACTTCAATGGTCGGCGACAACTCGGCCCTGCACGCGACCATCGGGCTGCTGCGTCCCGGTGAGGTGCTGGTCGCCGACGCCGGCGGGCTTGAGGACACCGCCGTCTGGGGCGGCATCATGACCCGGGCGGCCATGGAACGTGACATCGCCGGCATCGTTGTCGACGGCGCCGTGCGTGACGCCGCCGAGATCCGTGAACTTGGCTTCCCCTGCTTCGCCGGTGCCGTCGTCCCGGCCGGCCCCCACAAGGGTTTCGGCGGCATCATCGACGGCGTCATCTCATGCGCCGGCTGCCCGGTCCGCCCCGGCGACATCGTCCTCGGCGACGACGACGGCGTCGCCGTAGTGCCGCTCGAACGTCAGGCGGAAATCCTCGCCGCGTCCTTGGACAAGATCGCCGCCGAAGAAGCGATCAATGCCGAGACCAAGAAAGGTAAACTGCCTGGTGATCGTATGGGGCTGCCGGAGGTGGAGTGGATCGACTGATCCAGCAAGTGCGTATTTGTTTGTGAATTGCGGGGAGATTTATCCGAAGGGGCCGGATTCAAGAAACCCCAATTCGAACAGGATTTGCCAGATAGCGCAGCCAACCCCGAAGATTAAGAACCCAAACCCGAGGATTTCCGGTGAACCACCAGGAGGGCCAAAATACGGGTATTTTCGCACATAAGCGTCAAGCCACTTACTTCCCGTGGTTTCTTCGAACGGTTCCTTGGGTTCTTCGACGACTAGGTCCGGCATGAAGACCTCGCCGCAGTGCGGGCATTTCGGCAGTTCCTGGTAGGTTTCCTTGCTGCAGGACGGGCAATTGAAAATGGTCGGCACGGCGGCGCCGGCCTCAGACCAGGTCGAACTCGAGGGTCCAGGGTTCCTTCTCCGCCGCATCCCGCCATTCCCAGACGTGCGGGTGATTCCAGACGGCCTCGACGTATTCCTTGGCGCTCGGCGGCAAATTGACGCCGTAGGTAACGAAACGCCCGACCACCGGCGCGTACATGGCGTCGGCCATGGAGAAATGTCCGAACAGGAACGGACCGCCGTCGCCGAAGCGGACCCGGCAGTCGGACCACAGGTCAGAGATACGTTTGATGTCGTCGATGACGCCCTCGCCGAAACCCTTGCCCGGGTGTCTGGAACGCAGATCCATGGGCATGTGGTTACGAAGGGCCGGGAAACCCGAATGCATCTCGGCCGAGACCGAACGGGCCAGTGCCCGGGCTTCGGCGTCGTCGGGCCACAGGCCCTTTCCGGGGAACCGTTCGGCGAGATATTCGAAGATGGCGAGCGAATCCCAGATGATCCGGTCGCCATGCTTGAGGATCGGCACCTTGCCGGCCGGCGATTGGGCGAGGATCCGTTCCTTGCTGTCGGACTGACGCAGCGGGATGACGATCTCGTCGAAATCGGCACCGGCCTGCCGGAGCACGAGCCACGGCCGCATCGACCACGACGAATAGTTCTTATTGCCGATGACCAGGGTGTATTCGCTCATGGAACGTTCTATCTCTTGCAAGTGGGCGTTCATGATGCTGCCTTAGCGGGCTTTTCAAGGCAAGGCGGGAAACGCCGCAAGGTTACGGAAGGGAAGGGGTATGAGCGACACACTGATCGACGGGTCGGAAACCGATGCGACACCGGTGACGGCCCTCCCGGTGGAGGCCATGGAAACCTGGCTCGAAGCGCGGCCGGAGGCCGAGCGTGCATGGCTGGAGAAAACCGGGTTCAAGGCGAAGGCCGGGAAAACGGCTTGGCTGCCGGCGGCCGACGGGGTGAGCGACCGGGTTCTGTTCTGCCTGCCGGATGGGCCGGGTCTCTGGGACTGGGCGGCCCTGCCCGCCGCCCTGCCGGCGGGCGATTATGGGCTCGACGGCGAGATTAGCGAAACGGAGGCCGCCGACGCCGCCCTGGCCTGGGGGCTCGCCACCTACCGGTTCCAACGGTACCGCGACAACGGCGAGGAACCGCCGAGACTGGTCTGGCCGGACGCGGCACCGCACGCGGATGTTCTCCGTGCCATCCGCTTCACCACACTCGTCCGCGACCTCGTCAACATGCCGGCCAACGATCTCGGTCCGGGCGAACTGGCAGGCGCCGCGGAGGACTTGGCCCGGGAGTTCGGTGCCGATTGCCGTATCGTTGTCGGCGACGATCTCCTCACCGAAGGCTACCCGGCGGTCCATACCGTCGGCCGCGCCCATGACCGGGAACCGCGTTTCGTCGATGTCAAATGGGGCCTCGACGCGGCGCCGAAACTGACGATCATCGGCAAGGGTGTCACCTTCGATACCGGCGGCCTCGACCTGAAACCAGCCTCGGCCATGGAACTCATGAAAAAGGACATGGGCGGCGCGGCCCATGCCTTGGCATTGGCCGGTATGGTCATGGACGCCGGCCTCGACGTGCGGCTCCGGCTCCTGGTCCCAGCCGTCGAGAACAGCGTCTCATCCAACGCCTTTCGGCCCGGTGACGTCGTCGCCACGCGCAAGGGGCTCACCGTCGAGATCGGCAACACCGACGCCGAGGGCCGTGTCATCCTCGCCGATGCGCTTGCCGACGCAGCTTCCGAAGAGCCCGACCTGGTCATCGATTTCGCGACGCTGACCGGTGCCGCGCGGGTGGCGCTCGGCACTGAACTGCCGGCGCTCTTCTGCAACGACGACGAGATGGCCGAGGCGCTCCTCGCCGCCGCCCGTGACGTCGGCGATCCCTTGTGGCGGATGCCGCTGTGGCAAGGCTACGCCAAGGAGATCGAGGGCAAGGTCGCCGACCTCAACAATGCGCCCAGCGGTCGTTTCGGCGGCGCAATCACGGCAGCCCTGTTCCTCGAACGTTTTGCCGACGGCATCGAACGCTGGGCCCATATCGATCTCATGGCCTGGATGACGTCGGCCAAGCCGGGCCGACCCGCCGGCGGCGAGGCCATGGGGCTTCGCGCCGCGTTCGAAATGATCAAGCGTCTCTACGGCTAAGATACGGCTAAGAAGTGACCGATGTCGCGGATCGAACAAAGGGTATTGCGCGGCCTCGGCGAATTGTCTAAAAGTTCCGTCATCGAAACGAAAAGGCGAAAAGCCGTTGGCCGAGGAGGCGTTGCAAGATGGGGATTGAATTCGACGAACTGACCGCGCTCGACATCTGGCGCCGCGCCATCATCGAAAGCGTACGCCTCGATGCGCCGGACCTCTCGGCCCGCCAGATGGCCTTATTGCTGACCGTCTACCTGACGCCGCCGCCGCATACGGTGCGCGGCCTGGCCGCCACCCTCAACGTTTCGAAACCGGCCATCACGCGCGCCGTCAACCGGCTGAGCGAACTGCAACTGGTGCGCCGCAAGCCGGACGAAACGGACCGGCGCAGCGTGCTCATTCAAAGAACCGTGCGCGGTTCCGTTTTCCTCAGAGAGTTCGGTGAACTGATCGTCAACGCCGCCAAGACCGGTCCGGGCGATGAATCCTCGGTATTGCCGCCCCGCTACTGAGCCGCCGGAATAAGATCAAGCGTCCTGCAGGCCCTGGTGGGCCGGTGTGCGAAACCGCTTCAGGTAGGTTGGCAAGATAGCTTCCGCCGCCGTTGCCTGGATACCGAGGTCGGCGAGCCCCGGATGTTCGCCGCTGAACACGTTGTCGGTCTTCAGAAGTGCCGCTTGATCGCGGGTGAGCAGCGGTTTCGGTAACAGTTCCAGGAACAAGGCTTGGAACTCGGCCAAGGCGAACGGCACCGGCACCAGGAGGCGCTTGCGCTCGGTGAACTTCAGTAACAGGTCGAGGAGCGCCTTGAAGCTGTAGACGGTCGGCCCGACCAATTCATAGCAACGGCCCTGGGCATCGCCGCGCTCAAGCGCCGCCATAATGGCATCGGCTACATCACCGACATAGACCGGCTGGAACTTGGTGCCGCCGTCACCGTAGAAGTCGACGTCCAGTCCGCCGTCGCCGAAGGAGACTTTGGGCAGGGTCGGGCAACCGTAGACAGGCAGCACTGGTGTCAGACGGGTCATCCCGGCGAACATGTTGAAGAAGTTGTCCTCGGGACCGAAGACGACGCTGGGGCGGAGCACGGTTGCCTCGGGAAAGGCAGCCATCACTGCCTGTTCGCCGGCCGCCTTGGTGCGTGCGTACTGGGCCTCCGAGTCCTTGTCGGCGCCAAGGGCGGAAACGTGAACCATTCTCTCAGCACCGGCCGCCTTGGCGGCAGCGGCGATAGTTCCGGCGGCTTCGGCATGGACGGAAGCGAACCGGTTGCGGCCGCTTTCGAAGAGAATACCGACCAGGTTGATGACCGCATCCGAACCGGCGACGGCCCCGGCCACCTGGCGCGGGTCGGTGATGTCGGTCTGCAACGGCACGACCTGGCCGATCTCGCCACAGGGTTTCAGCAGGGCCGCCTTTTCGACATCGCGTGCGGCGATCTGGACCTGCCAGCCGCCTGCTGCGAGGCGGCGGACAAGGTGGCGGCCGAGAAAACCGGACCCACCGAAAACGGTTGCCTTACCTGCCATGATCCCTCCTCCGTTCCGCGACCCGCTTTGTCGGCGGTACGCCTACCGATTACATGCCGGGGCGGGGCCCGTCAATCAAGCATTCCCGATGAAGTTCCCCGGATGTATTCCGTGGCCCCCAAATCGTATTGACAAGGTCGCCCGCGCGCAATAATCACTGGGGCTCCGGCGGATATGCCGGACACGAAGCGATTCCTGTGCCCAGGTGGCGGAATTGGTAGACGCGCTGGCTTCAGGTGCCAGTGGCCGCAAGGTCGTGGAAGTTCGAGTCTTCTCCTGGGCACCATCATTTTCCAGCGGAATCGCGGGCGAGTACGTGAGTGGGGGATCCTTTGACGAGACCGGCGAGGTCGAAACCCGAAGCGGTCGAGGTCCACGTGGGCGACCTGCCTGACGGCGTCTCCTTCGACGGCCTGGTCGCCGTCGACACCGAGACCCAGGGGTTGAATCCACATCGCGACCGTCTTTGCGTCGTCCAGCTGTCGGCCGGTGACGGCGTCTGCCACCTCGTCCATTTCCCGCAACCGGACTACGACGCGCCGAACCTGAAGGCCGTGTTCGAGAATCCGGACCTGACCAAGATCTTTCATTTCGCGCGCTTCGACGTGGTCATTCTCAAACGCTACCTCGGCGTCGAGGTAGCCCCCGTCTATTGCACGAAGATCGCCTCCAAGCTGGCGCGAACCTATACGGACAAACACGGCCTGAAGGACGTGTCCAAGGAACTGCTCGGTCTCGACATATCGAAAGCCCAACAGTCATCCGATTGGGCGGCGGCATCGCTCAGCCCGGAGCAGATTGCCTATGCGGCGGCCGACGTCCTCAATCTGCACGCCATTCAGGAACGCCTCGACGGCATGCTGAAGCGCGAAGGCCGGTCGGAACTGGCCGAGGCCTGCTTCGGCTTCCTCGCCACGCGCGGCACCCTTGATATGATGGGGTGGGGCGACATGGACATTTTCTCACACTGACAAAAGCGTCGGTAAATACCGGGTTTTATTGACCTTTTCCGCCTTCACGCGCATACTCTGGGACGCGGGTTCCGGCATCGGGTCGGGCCCGAATGGGCAACTGCAACCGGAATTGCGACCGAAAAGGGTTAGTGTTTCGATGAACCGCCGCCACAGGCGGGCGGTATCCGTTTTCTTCTGAGGAATTCTCACGATCATGGTTTCATATTCGGCCTCATCGACGGTAGAACAGACATCGCCCGCTGAACACGATGACCTGCAGTCGGCGCGCCGGGTCCTCGGCGTCGAGGCCGCTGCCTTGAGCGCTTTGGCAGCGTCGCTAGGCGACGGTTTTTCGAGAGCGCTCGCTATCTTTTCCGCGGCCAAGGGACGTGTCGTCGTCACCGGCATGGGCAAGAGCGGCCATATCGCCAGAAAGATCGCGGCGACCATGGCGTCTACCGGAACGGCGTCGTTCTATGTCCATCCGGGCGAGGCTTCGCACGGCGATCTCGGGATGATCGTCGAGGACGACGCCGTACTGGCGCTGTCCAACTCCGGCGAAACCACCGAATTGGCGGACCTGGTCGCTCACTGCAAACGTTTCGCCATTCCCCTGGTCGCCATGACGTCGAAAACCGACAGCGCTCTCGATCAGGCCGCCGACGTGTCGCTGGTGCTGCCGGACAGCCCGGAGGCCTGCCCCTTGGGTCTGGCGCCGACGACCTCGACGACCGTGATGCTGGCGCTTGGCGACGCCATCGCCGTCACCCTTCTCGAACGCCAGGGATTTTCCCACGCCGATTTCAAGGCGCTGCATCCGGGCGGCAAACTGGGTCAACGCCTCCTCAAGGTTTCGGATCTCATGCACACCGGCGACGAGATCCCGACAACGACGGGTGACATGGAAATGTCCGCCGCGTTGGTCGTCATGACGGCGAAACGATTCGGCTGTGTCGGCGTCGTCGATGACGACGGCCGGCTCGAAGGCGTGATTACCGACGGTGACCTGCGCCGCCATATGAGTTCGGATTTCCTGACTCAGAAAGCGACCGACGTTATGACCCGCGGCGCCAAGACCATCGGTCCGGATGCCCTGGCCGGCGAGGCGGTACAGGTCATGAATGCCTTGTCGATCACCAATCTGTTCGTCGTCGCCGACGGTTTTCCCGTCGGTATCCTGCATGTCCACGACTGTCTGAGGGCCGGGGTGGCCTGAAGCGGGGTGGTGCCATGGCAGCGACGACGACCGATTTTCCGGCCATGGCGGCAATGAACCGCCCCTCGGCACCGAATAAACGCGGCCGTCGGTCACTGGCGCCCAGGCGTTTCACCCAGGGCTACAGCCGCTTCGTTCACATCGTCAAATTCCTGCTTCCCGTCGGGGCTGTTGTCCTGCTGGCACTGGTTGCCCTTTGGCCGCAGTTCGCTCCGGACGATCTCCGTTTCCGCATCGGGTTCGCCGCCATCAAGGCCGGTCTTTCCGGCGATCCGAGCATGGTCAATCCCCGCTACGTCGGTACCGACCACGAAGACCAGCCCTATGCCGTGACGGCCGAGCTGGCGCGCAGCTTGTCGCAAGGCACGGCCAAGGTCGAGCTCGACATGCCGAAAGCGGACATCACGCTGGATGACGGAACCTGGCTCGTGTTGACGGCCGAGACCGGCGTCTTCGCGAGGGCCGAAAAGACCCTCGATCTACAGGGTGCCGTCAACCTGTACCATGACTCGGGCTATGAGTTCCGGACCGAAAGCGCCGCCATCGACTTGGCGAAAGGGTCCGCCGCCGGCAACCTGCCGGTTGCCGGCCAGGGGCCGTTCGGCAATCTCGAGGCACAGGGGTTCCGGCTCATCGACAAGGGCAAGACCATATACTTCACCGGTAAATCGAAGCTGATCCTGTTCTCCGGCGGCAAGAAGGCCACACGATGAAATCGCTTTTCAGGATGATTGCCGTCGCCTTGCTTGCGGTCCCCTTTGGCACCGGCCTCGGTGGCGAGGTCGCCGCGCAGAGTCTCAACTTCGCATCGGGCGACAGCCCGGTCGAGATTTTTGCCGACAACGGGATCGAATGGCAGCAGGAACGGCTCGTCTTCGTGGCTCGCGGCAACGCCAAGGCGGTGCGCGGCCCGGTGACCGTGCTGGCCGACGAACTCCGGGCCTACTACCGCAAGCGCGAGGATGACTCGACGGAGATCTGGCGCCTCGACGCCATCGGCAGCGTGCGCATCGAATCACCGGAAGGAACGGCCTACGGCGGTCAGGCCGTCTACGACGTCGACAACGCCGTTTTGACGATGACCGGGAAGGGACTGCGTCTCGTCGCCGGACAGGACAAGCTTACCGCCAGCGATCAGCTCGAATATTGGGAGCGCAAACAGATGGCGGTGGCCCGCGGCGACGCTTTCGCTGTGCGGGAGGGAAAGCGGCTCCGAGCAGACGTATTGGCCGCTTATTTACGCAAGAACAAGACCGGAGCGACGGCGATCTACCGGGTCGATGCCTTCGACCGAGTCAAGATCATCACTGAAAAGGACACGGCGACGTCGAACCGCGGTGTCTATAACGTAGAAAGCGGTATCGCCACCCTGACCGGATCGGTTAGAATCGTCCGAGACAAGAACGTGTTGAGCGGCTGTAGCGCCGAGGTCAACCTGAACACGGGGATCAGCCGGCTGCATGCCTGCGCTTCGGGCGGTACCCGGGTCAAGGGCGTAATACGACCGACGACGAAGAAGAGGCAGTGACCTGCCGGATATTTGGGGGTAGAGCTCCAGAGTCATGAACGACGTGCACGGACATCCACCGGGTTCACATCCGGATCCCGACGCCGGCCTTCAAGGGCACGGACCGGGGCAGCTCCAAGGTCAGATGGGGGGACCGCAGCTGGTCGCCGATAACCAGGGCCTGGGTGTCGAGAACATCGGTAAGCGATTCAAGAAACGTCCGGTCGTGCGCGGCGTCAGCATGACGCTTCAGCGCGGTGAGGTTGTCGGTCTGCTGGGCCCCAACGGTGCCGGCAAGACAACGTGTTTCTACATGATCACCGGACTGATCCCGCCCGATCACGGCCGTATCGTGCTCGACGGGCACGATATCACGGAATTGCCGATGTACCGGCGGGCCCGTCTCGGTATCGGGTATCTGCCGCAGGAGGCATCGATCTTCCGCGGTCTGTCGGTGGAGAACAACATCCGCGCCGTTCTCGAGGTCGTCGAGAAGTCGCGCGAGCGCCAGGAAGCAATCCTCGAGGCGCTGCTTGCCGAATTCTCCATTACCCATCTCAGGCGGACGCCGTCTCTCGCGCTTTCTGGCGGTGAAAGGCGCCGCGTCGAGATCGCCCGTTCGCTCGCGTCCAATCCGCATTTCGTGCTGTTGGACGAACCGTTCGCCGGCATCGACCCGATCGCCGTCGGCGATATCCGCGACTTGGTCGCCCGCCTGAAGGACCGGGGTATCGGAGTCCTGATTACCGATCACAACGTCCGCGAAACCCTCGACGTCATCGACCGTGCCTATATCATCCACGACGGCATGATGCTGATGGAAGGCGCGCCTTCCGACATCGTCGGCAACGAGGACGTCCGCCGCGTCTATTTGGGTGACCGGTTCAGCCTTTAGGCGCCTCCGCACCTCGAACCCCCATGGTTCTTTCCCCCCGATTAGATCAACGCCAGACCCAAGCCCTGGTCATGACGCCCCAATTGCAGCAGGCGATCAAGTTGCTGCAGCTGTCCAACGTCGAACTGACCGAATTCGTCGAGCAGGAGCTGGAACGCAACCCGATGCTGGAACGCGACGAAGGTGAACGTCGCGGAGATGACCGTCAGGACTCGGCGGATGCCAGCGACGCACAGGCTGAAGGCGATGATTTCGAGGTGGACAACCTGGACACCATCGATTTTTCAGCGCCGGAGCCGGCGGAAATCTCGGATGCCAAGGAACTCGACGCCGATCTCGACAACACATACACCAACGACAGCATCAGCGATTCAGGTGGGCCTGCCGACCTCGCCACCTATGCCGACACACCGGCGCGCGGCGGGACCGGTTTCGATATGCTGGCGCCGGACCTCGAGCAAACCCTTTCCGAGACGCCGTCACTCCGCGATCACCTAATGGCACAGCTCGGCATGGAGTTCACGGACCCGATCGACAAGGTCATCGGCCTACACCTGATCGACATGCTCGACGACGCCGGTTACCTGACGGCCGACCTGCAAACGGTGGCCGATGGGCTCGGCTGTCCTCTTGAGACCGTGGAGGCCGGTCTTGCCAAGATGCAGGCCCTCGATCCGCCGGGAATCTTCGCGCGCGATCTGCGCGAGTGCCTGGCGCTCCAGCTCAGGGACCGCGACCGCCTGGACCCCTGCATGGAGACCTTTCTCGACAACCTGGACCTGCTTGCCAAACGTGATTTCACAAGCCTCGCTAATGTTTGCGGCGCTGATGCGGATGATGTCGCCGACATGGTGGCGGAGATTAAATCGCTCAATCCGAAACCGGCGACGGCCTTTGACAACACGGTTACCCAACCGATCACGCCAGATGTGCTGATGCGCGCCAAATCGGGCGGCGGCTGGATCATCGAATTGAACACGGACACCCTGCCACGCGTTCTGGTCAACAACAGCTATTACGCACACGTTAGCCGCCACGCGCGATCGAAAAATGAAAAACAATACATCACCGAACAACACCAGTCGGCTAATTGGCTGGTCAAGTCCCTGCATCAGCGCGCGACGACAATCCTCAAAGTCGCCACCGAGCTGGTTGGTCAGCAGGGCAAATTCTTCACCCACGGCGTCCAGCACCTGAAACCACTGGTACTCAGGGATATCGCCGAGGCCGTCGAAATGCACGAGAGCACGGTGAGCCGGGTCACGTCCAACAAGTATATGGCGACGCCGCGCGGGATCTATGAGCTCAAGTATTTCTTCACATCCGCCATTGCGTCGACCGGCGGCGGCGACGCCCATTCTGCCGAATCCGTGCGCCATCGCATCAAAGCTCTGATTGATGCCGAGCCGCCGAAGAAGATCCTGTCCGACGACAAGATCGTGGCCCTGTTGAAGGCCGACGGCGTCGATATCGCGCGCCGCACGGTTGCCAAATACCGCGAGGCGATGGGTATTCCGTCATCGGTGCAAAGGCGCCGTGAAAAGGCTTCGCCGAGCTAAAAAATTGTCATTTTTCAAGATGGAAAATCCCTATGAGAGGGTGTATTGACTTTAATGAGGCCGGAAACTAATTTCCCGCACTCCCAATCGCGGCAGGGAACGCGCCGGGAAAGCGGGCAGCTCTGTGATCAAGCCCTCCGGCCCGGACATGATCGATCACCATTCCGATTGGTGCTCCTGACACGGACGTAAACAGGACCGCAGAAATTCATGGATATTCAAGTCAAGGGCAAGAACCTGGATGTCGGCGACGCGCTTCGCAGCCATGTTACAGATCATCTCGGGGTTGCCGTTACGAAGTATTTCAACCAGGCCATCGACGCCAACGTCGTATTCTCCAGAGAAGCCCATCAGTTGCGTGCCGACATCACCGTGCACCCAGGGCCGCGTGGTTTGGTGATTCAGGGGAAATCCGATGGTGCCGACGCCTATGGTGCGTTTGATGGTGCGCTCGAGCGCATCACCAAACAGTTGCGTCGCTACAAACGGCGCCTCAATGACCACCACAAGGTCAGGGCCGCCGAAGAGTTCGTCCAGGCCCAATACCGGGTCATGGAACCGGAGCACGAAGAGGAAGAGGTTTCGGCCGAAGGCGAACCGGCGATCATCGCCGAGATGCCAACGGAGATCGCGACCCTGACCGTCGGTGAGGCGGTGATGCGGATGGACTTGGCCGATGCGCCGGTCGTCATGTTCCGCAACCGGGCCAGCGGTGGGTTGAACGTTGTCTATCGCCGGCGTGACGGCAATGTCGGCTGGATTGATCCCGCCGATAACGGCTGACGGCCGCTTTACGAAGACACGCAGAAGGACCGCGCCATGGAAATCAGCGATCTCATTTCTGCCGAAGACGTGATGACCAACCTCAGGGTGACCAGCAAGAAACAGGCCCTGCAGGAGTTGGCGCGTCGTGCCGCGGCTATCACCGGGCTTCACGAACGGGCTATTTTCGACGTGTTGATGGAACGCGAACGCCTCGGCACAACCGGCGTCGGCAATGGCATCGCCATCCCCCACGGCAAGCCGGCCAGTCTTGAGAAACTCTATGGGTTGTTTGCCAGGCTCGAAAATCCTGTCGATTTCCAAGCCATTGACGAACAGCCTGTTGACTTGATTTTCCTGCTGTTGGCGCCGGAATCGGCGGGCGCCGACCATTTGAAGGCATTAGCCCGGGTCTCTCGCCTGCTGCGCGACAAGTCGTCCTGCGAGAAACTGCGCGGCACCGACACCGGCGACGGCATCTACGCGATCCTCACCGAAAGCATGGAACACCGCGCCGCCTGACAGGCGACCGGAAATTGGCCCGATCGCGTTTCTTTAATTCTTGATCAGTGAACGCTGACCGGCTGCAGGTCGTTCTGCAGGATCGTGGCGGCGGCCAATTCGAAGGTCTCGGCTACGGCCATTTGGCGGCCGTCGGCGGCGTGGATGGCATACACCGGCCGTTCGGAAACGATCAGCGGTTTGACGTAGGCCACCAGTTCCACGCCCCAGGCCGAAAAAGCCTGTTCCGACATGGGCGGAATGGATGTGGACGTGGCGGTCGGGTCGAAAGTCTTGGGATCGGTCATGGTGAAACTCCTGGTTCGGTGCGTCTCCCTCGGGGACGACGCGCCTTCGGATTTCGGGTGGGCGATTACTCGGTGCCGACGTCGATCGTCGCCGGCTTTTTCTTGGTCGAGGAGCCGGAAGCGTTCTTGATCTTGATGGTCCGCACTTCCGGTTCGGGAATGATCCGCTGCAATTCGATGTGCAGGAGGCCGTTATCGAGGTCCGCGCCCTTGACCTCGATGCCCTCGGCGAGCACGAAGCTGCGCTGAAACTGACGCGATGCAATGCCGCGGTGCAGGTAGACCCGTTCCGTGTCATCGTCCAACTGCTGGCCGCGAACGACGAGTTCGTTGTCCTCGATGGTCACCTGCAGGTCGTCCATCGAAAAGCCGGCAACGGCAAGCGTGATACGCAGGTTGTTTTCGCCGATTTGCTCGATGTTGTATGGCGGATAACCCTCGGCGGAAGCCTTCGACGCGCGATCCAGCATGCGTTCGAAATTCTCGAATCCGAGAAGCAGGGGACTGTTAAAAACGGACATACGCGACATGGGCGTGCTCCTCTTTTCTACGAGCGAGTACGATTGTGTTGGGCCCTCCGTATCGAGGCGCCCGTTCGGCCGGTTTCATCGTCGAACGCCGGCGTTACGCTATGATTTGGTCGAAACAGCAGATCTGTCAATAGGAACGGCCGGCGGTCGCGGCCCGGATGAACTGCGCGGTCAGCCTTCTTTCGCGGCCTCACGGGCCTTGCGAAGCTCATCCTGCTTTTTCTTGATGGTCCGGCAGCCGTTGATTCGCGCAAAAGGCAGGCGCGAGATCGATCCACCGCCCATACGCACGGCGCCGGCGGTGATGTAGATGTTGTCCAGCATCGGCCGGTCGAAGGCTCCGTTGATGGGTCCGAGAAGTTGTTCTGGGACGTTCTTGAGGACCAGTTTACGGTTCTTCACAGGTATCGGCTTGCGCGACAGGACCTGGAAGATGGCGTCGCGGATACGCGGTACGTAGGCACAGATGCGACCAACATCCTTGCGGTCCGTCGCTTCCAGGAAAAAGGTCACGACCGTCGACGACTGGAGATGATAATCAATGGGAACCATGAACGGTGCCAACTGGATGTGTGACGGCACTTCCCAGGGCCGGGCTTCCGGTTTTTCCTTTTTGGCGCCGGCCGCATCGGCGGCGGCCATCGCGAGGCTCAAGGCGCAAAATACGGCGCTGACGAGGTAAAACGAGCGTCTAAGGATTGTGACGGGCATGGATCCGGTTCCATTGTTCGCCTTCACCCAAAACTTAAGCAGTTTGGCATGTATCGGCAATAAGAAGGCGGTTAAGGTCGTGTAACGATCTATGAACGAGGCGCCGGCCCAGCCGCCGCCCTGGATTTGTTGTCAGGAGCCGGAGGCCCGGTCCTGAAGCATGTCCTCGAACCGCTTCTTCAGCCGCGCCGCCTTGTATCCTGGTATCTTGTATATCCAGCCGCTGGTTCGGCCGTTGATGGTCTCCGCCGTCTCCCGGGCCTTGTCGCCGGCTCCGTCGGCTACGGCCGACACCCTGATCCATGGGGCGCCGTCCTTTTCAGTCATGGAAACGGCAACGGACAACCCGTCGAAGGTGATGAACTCGGCCTCGATGGTCGAAGCCGGGTCGAAAGCGACGGCTCCATCCTTGCGGGCGTCCTCGAGATCGAGGTTTTCGAGGACGGCGGCCATGGTATTGGGGTCGTTGTCGTATTTCAGCTTCTTGTCGGCCGGAATCCCCGCCAGGTGGAAGCGGCTGTCTTCCGGGGCGCCATTCGAGATGACCAGGACCTGCCCGTCCGGATGGACGAACCGGGCCGACTTGACTGTTTCCTCGGCAACATCGGTGATCCGGTGTTCGAGCCAGTCGCCCGGCTTGGCGCCGACATCAAGCTCACCCAGGGCAAGCCAGGTCTGCTGGTCGGCGCTGTGGCGCACGTAAACGCCGTCGCGGGTGGAACCGGGCATGTTGTAGCGCGTGCGTCCGACGATCAGGTCTGCGAGGGGCGTGCCCTCGGCGTCGAGTGCGCGCACCCGTTTGCCCCGCGCCCCTTCAACCTCGGGCGGCCTGAGGTCGAGCTTGGCGTGCCATTTCTCCTTGGCCGTTTTGGCCTCGAAGGTGCGTAATTCGGCAAGGCCGAGGACGGCTTTCTGGATGCGTTCGGCACGGGCCGGATAGCCGTCGCTCTCGAGCAGGTGCCATCGATCTCCCGCGCGGCGTTCGAAGGTCATGGGCCCTTGGCCGGTCACCACTTCGAGGCGCCGAACGTCATTGATCCGTTCCACAAGGCCGGGAACAAAACGCCCGCCCGGATCGGCGCTGGCGAAGCGGTCCTGGTTCGCCACGGAAAATGCGGCGGCGCCGACGGCGACCACCGTGGCGACGGCAAGAACGCTGAAGGTCCTGGGGGTCACGGCTTTTCCCTCCGCTCGATCGAACCCGCCATGTCAATCCGTCTCCACCGTTGCGCGTCGCTGCAGGCGCCGGACGAAAGCGGCGATAAGGATCCCGATGCCGAGAACCAAGGGGATCGCGGCGATATTGGCGAACTTGAGCCATGAACCCAGCATCTCGATGTCGCGGCGCAGCGCATGCTGAACGTCCCGCAACTCCTTGCGAATCGAAACCATTTCGCCGCGGAATTCCTCGATCGTCGCCTTTTCCTTTTCGTTGAGAATGATGTCGCCGGTCGCTTCCTCACGCCGCATCAGCTTGTTCAGTTTCGCCCGCACGCCTTGCAGCTTGGTTTGCAGTTCCTGCTCCTTGGCCCGGTACGAACGCTCCGCCTCCTGACGGATCGACTGCACCAGATGGAATGGCCTGTGCGATTGCGAACGCGCCCTGAGCCCGATCAAGGCATTCGACCCGAGCAGGTTGTCGAGTGCATTGACGACGAAATCAGCGTTGTTGGCATAGGGCACCAGAAGCGTGTTACCGAACAGATCCTGAGCGTCGACCCACAGTGTATCGTGCAGCATGTCGGTGTCCGCGACGACAATGACGTTGATGTCCTCTTTGGCCTCGGCAAGATGTTGTGCTTCGCCTGCGGACGTCGCTTGGTCGGCCTTGGGCGGGCCGTCGGGGAACGCGGTTTTCGATTTCCCCGTGATGCGTGCCGCCAACACCAGCGGCTTGCCGCTCGGCTCGAATTCGCGGAACAGGCCGATGACGTCGGGCCGCATGCCGACCTTCGCGCGCTCGATGGCCATCGATTTCGGTGACGTACGCATCAAGGCCGTGACAGCGGTACCCTTGCCGCCGATGGGTTCGAGGATACCCGGCGTCGCCAGGTTGATGCGCCGGATGTCGCCGGTGACGACATCGTCCGGGTCCATGTGCTCGGGCGTAAGTGAAAGCCAGGCGACATAATCGGAGACGGCGACCTGGGCGCCGACGCGCACGTTGACCCGCCTTGCCGTCGTCAGGTCGCCGGCGACCCTATCCTTAACCAAACGGACACCCCAAGCCTCCAGCATACGGTCGAACTCGGATACCGGATCATTGACGTTAGCTGCGCCCGGCCGCGCCGCCGTTTCGGCGTTGCTGTCGACGAAGGCCAACACCCGTCCGCCACGAAGCACGAACTGGTCGATGGAGTAGAGCATCTCGTCCTTGAGGCCCTTCGGATGGACAATCAACAGGATGTCGATGTCCTCCGGAACCATCGGCGAATCGGGAACGACCGGTACGACCTCGAAGAAATCACGAATCTGTTCGACCACTGTCCAGGCCGGGCGCTGACCCATCTGCGGTCCCATGCCGCCCATCAGAGGCAGCGGCGTCAGGATGCCGACCGTCTTCTTTTCCGGCGCCGCAAGGGTGTGCACGAGCTTGGTCAGGTCGTATTCCAGGAAGGTCTCACGGTCCGGCGATAGGAACGGGATGGTCTCCTGATCGTCCGTACTGTTAACGGCGGCGAGCCCGAGGTAACCGAGGTCACCGGCATCATTGATGGGAATGCCTTGCAGGCCGAAAGCGACGGCCATGTCTTCCGCATCGGAAAACGGCTCCGGATCAAGAACTTCGAGGACGAGACGTCCGTCGGCGAGGTTGACGTATTGTCCCAGAAGCTCTTGGACGCGTTTGAAATAGGTCGCGTGCGGCGGGCTCTGGTCGCCGAGAACCTTTGAGAAGAACAGTCTCACCTTGATCGGCTCGTCGATCCCCTCGAGCACGCCACGGGTGCCCTCGGATAGTGTGAACAGGCTCCCTTCCGTCAAGTCCCACTGGGAATCCTTGAAGGTAGCGTTGGCGAAGATATTGATGGCGAGCAGCAATAGCGTCGCCAGAGCGAGTCCGCCGATGGCCAGCTTGTCGCGGCTGCTTTTGGTCAAATGCATCGCCGTCCCCTCAATCCGCCTTCTTGAGATCGACGATGACGATGTTGGCGAACAGCCAAAACGCCATCAACGAGGCGAAGAAGATGATGTCGCGCAAATCGATGACGCCATTGGTGATGGCCTGGAAGTGAACCAAGAAACTCATGCCGGCGATGGTGTCGACCAGGATCTGTGGCGCCCACAGGCGGAAGAAGTTGAGGACGAGCTCGAGCCCGCTCATGGTGAACAGAAAGCAGACCGCAGAGGAGACGATAAAGGCGATCACCTGATTCTTGGTCAAGGCCGACAGGCAGGCGCCGATGGCGAGGAAGGCGCCGGCCATGAAGAAGCTTCCCACGTAACTGGCGAAAACGACGCCGTTGTCCGGATCGCCCAGGACATTGACGGTGATCCACATGGGAAAGGTGAGCGCCAGCGCGATGCCGGTGAAGACCCAGGCGGCCAGGAACTTGCCGAGAACCGCCTCGGCCGACGACACCGGCAGGGTCATCAGGAGTTCGATGGTTCCGGTCTTGCGCTCCTCGGCCCACAGGCGCATGGCCACGGCCGGGATCAGGAACAGGTAGATCCACGGGTGATAGAAAAAGAAGCTGACCAGATTGGCCTGGCCGCGTTCGTAGAATCCGCCGACATAGAAGGTCAGGGCGCCGGAAAGGGCCAGGAAGATGACGATGAAGACATAGGCGACGGGAGTCGCGAAATATCCCTTCAGTTCGCGCTTGGCGATGACCGCGATGTTACGCATGAACGTCCGCCTCCTCACCGGCCGGTGTGGCGTCGGCTTCGGCCGCGGGCACGGTGATCTCACGGAACACGTCGTCGAGGGCGCCTTTTTCCACATGCAGTTGGCGCAGTTCGACCTTGCGCTCGACCATGAGGGCGCTGACCGCATCGATGATCGGCCGGCCCTCCTTCGGCACCACACGAATTGTGGTGAGGCCGTCGGCGGCTGCTATGTCATCGACCGCTTGCGCGCCGGGGACCGACGCCAGGTCGGCCTGAATGGCTTGCGCCTGACCCTGCGGCAGCGTCAGGGTGACGGCATTGTGCCCGGCGGCCCGGGCCAGCAACGCTTCCGGCGTGCCGTCGGCGAGCAGTTTGCCATGGGCAATGATGACGGCCCTCGAACAGACAGCCTCGACCTCCTCCAGGATATGGGTCGAGACGACGATTGCCTTTTCCGCGGCCATCTCGCGGATCAGGCCACGCACATGGTGTTTCTGGTTGGGGTCGAGACCGTCGGTCGGCTCATCGAGGATCAGCACATCCGGGTCGTGCAGCATCGCCTGGGCCAATCCGACGCGGCGTTTGTACCCTTTTGAAAGGGTATCGATCGGCTGGCGGATGACGTCGGCGAGGCGGACCTTGTCGACGACCTCGTCGATGCGCCGGCCCCGCTCGGCACCGTCGAAACCGCGCACGGCGGCGACGAAATCGAGGAAGGCGAGCGGCGTCATGTCGCCGTAGGTCGGCGCCCCCTCCGGCAGATAACCGATACGCTTCTTCACCTCGATCGGCTGTTCGGTGACGTCGAAGCCGCAGACCCGGGCGGTGCCGCCCGTCGGCTCGACGAATCCGGCCACCATCTTCATGGTCGTCGATTTGCCGGCTCCGTTGGGCCCGAGAAACCCCAGGACTTCGCCGCGTCCGACGGCAAGCGTAATCCCGTCAACGGCGGCAATCGCTCCGAAATGTTTCCTCAGATCTTCGAGTTCGATCATGTCGGTCAAAGTTCTTAATACAACGGCGGTTCCGCCGCACCAGCCTCCCGGCGAACGATTTGGGAAGCGTTTCCGATCAATCCCGACGTTCACTCGCGGGCAAATATAATTCGCGATCCTCGGTGATCAACCCCTAGGTACAATGAAGGTGTCGCTGTTCCGCACAGGGTGGACGACTGAACGACATAGAAGTGGGAAATGGTGGGGCCCCCGGCAGCAAGTGTCCGAGGGGACGTCAATTTTCCTCGGGAAAATTGGTGGAGCCGAGGGGAATCGAACCCCTGACCTCGACATTGCGAACGTCGCGCTCTCCCAACTGAGCTACGGCCCCAACGTTGTGCCCGGTCGCCGCAATCGGTGGCTCCGGACGGCCGGGAACATACGGCGGCGTCCGCCATTTAGGCAAGCAAAAACCGTCCCGGCCGCAGGCGGGGAATTCGACGGCGGTTATTCCTTGCCGTCGATGTCGGTTTCGATGTGTTCCTTGACTTCCGACATGTCGTCGTCGTCTTCGCCGAGATCGGAAGCGTCCTCGATCAGATCATCATCGTCGTTTTCGATGTCTTCCAGAGTTTCGATCTCGTCGCCCTCCGCAGCCTCCTCGAGGTCGGTCTTTGCGGCATCGTCATTGGCCGGCTTCGGCGTCTCTTCGACCGCCGGAGCCGGGGTCGGCCGCCGCGTCTTGCTCGCGGGCGCGGAGACTTCCGTTCCACACTTCGGGCAGGTGGGCGGAACACGTTTCATGTCGTAAAATGGCGCACCGCAACTCTGGCAGGTGCGCTTCTTTCCCCATTCAGGTTTTGCCACGCCTCGTCCTCCGAAAGGTCCAATCCTTGGGCGGACAGCCAATTGCCATTTTCCTGGCGCCCTGTCAAAACGAAAAATGCCTGAAAGCCGCATTTTCGCCAACTGCGGCTGTTATCGGCCCGGATTCCGTGCTAGAGACCGGCCCCGGCCGCTACCCAGGGAATACCCGGGAATTGCAGGGAAACCGGCGGTAGCCGAGCCGGATCTGGGCCGGATCAATGGGAGTACGGCGAGCGTGACGGCAATCCAATCCGGGGCCTCTGGCGCCCTGAAAGGAACGGTATCCGTTCCGGGCGACAAGTCCATTTCGCACCGCGCCCTGATGATGGGTGGAATTGCCATCGGTGAAACCCGGATCTCGGGCCTGCTCGAGGGCGAGGACGCCCTGGCTACGGCGGCAGCGTTGCGCGCGTTCGGCGCCCGTGTCGACCGTCAGATCGACGATCGGGGTGCCGTCACCTGGCGGGTCGTCGGCTGCGGCGTCGGCGGTCTCGTCGAGCCGTCCGTTGTCATCGACATGGGCAACGCCGGAACCGGGGTTCGCCTGCTCATGGGACTGGTGGCGACCCACCCCATCCAGACCGTGTTTACCGGTGATGCCTCTCTCAACCGCCGCCCCATGGAACGCGTCATGGCCCCGCTCAGGGCCTTCGGCGCCACATTCTCGGCCCGCACCGGCGGATTGTTGCCGATCACCGTCAACGGCGCGCCGATGCCGGTACCGGTCGAGTACGAAGTGCCCGTGGCATCGGCGCAAGTGAAATCGGCCGTACTGCTGGCCGGCCTGAACACGCCCGGTAACACGGTGGTCGTCGAACCGAAACCGACCCGGGACCATACAGAACGCATGCTCCAAGGCTTCGGCGCCGACATCACCGTCGAAGAGATCGACGGCGGGCGGCGTATCGAACTCGTTGGCCAGCCGGAACTGGTCGGCCGTGATCTCAACGTGCCCGGCGACATATCGTCGGCGGCCTTTCCGCTGGTCGCCGCCTGCCTGGTCACGGGCTCCGACGTGACGTTGAAGAACACCGGTGTCAATCCTCTCCGGACCGGCCTGCTCGACACGCTCCGCGAAATGGGTGCCGATATCGAATTCGATGGCATTACCGAAGCCGGCGGAGAGCCGACCGCCGACCTGTACGTACGCGCCGCCAGTCTCAAGGGAATCGACGTCCCGGCCGCCCGCGCTCCGTCGATGATTGATGAATATCCGGCCCTTGCCGTCGCCGCCGCCGCCGCGGAAGGGACGACACGAATGACCGGCCTCGCCGAACTCAGGGTGAAGGAAAGTGACCGTCTCGCGGCCATGGCCAACGGTCTCGCCGCCTGCGGTGTCGAGGTCGAGGAAACCGAGGATTCGCTCACCGTACACGGCTGCGGCGGACAAATTCCGGGCGGCGGCACCATTGTCACCGACCTGGATCATCGCATCGCCATGGCTTTCGCCGTCCTCGGCATGGTGTCGCGCGACTCCGTGCGGATCGACGATGCCCGCCCGATCGATACCAGCTTTCCTGGCTTCGTCGGCTTGATGAACGGCCTCGGCGCGGCGATCACCGGTGCCGGCGGCGACAGGGAAGGATAAGGACATGATCATTGCCATCGACGGACCGGCGGCGGCCGGCAAGGGGACGCTGGCCAAACGGCTGGCCGCGCAGTTTGACCTTGCGCTTCTCGACACCGGACTCCTGTACCGGGCGGTCGGCCGCAAGGTTCTCGACGCCGCCGGCGACCCCGAAGACCCGGAACTGGCCGAGCAGATCGCCCAGGCCTTGAGCCCTGCGGATCTCGAGGCCGACGGGTTGCGCGCCGACGAAACGGCCCAAGCCGCCTCCAAGGTGTCGGCGATCCCAGGCGTGCGCTCGGCGCTTCTGAAGTTCCAGCGCGACTTCGCTCACAACCCGCCTGCCGGCAAAAACGGTGCCGTGCTCGACGGCCGCGACATCGGCACCGTCGTTTGCCCCGACGCGGACGTCAAACTGTTCATCGTGGCATCCGCCGAAGTGCGCGCCGAGCGTCGCCTAAAGGAGTTGCTTGGCCGGGGCGAGGAAGCTATATATGCGCGCGTTCTAGAGGACATGAAGGAACGCGACGCTCGCGATATGGCGCGATCGGCGTCTCCTTTGGAGCCGGCCAAAGACGCAATCCAGATGGATACTAGCGAACTCGACGCTGAACAGGTCTTTGCTCGGGCCATGGAGATCATCACCTCCAAGAACCAATAAGCCTGAAGGAAACCGAGGCGAACCGACGATCCGATCCGGGATTTCCCGGGCCGGGAAAACTCCGGGCTCGCTGCCCGGGACTGAAATCACTGTGTCAACCGACCAGACCGCCGGAACCAACCGGTCGGCCAGGAAAGTTAGAGAAGGAAAAGGACTTATGGCTCCTGCTGAACAGACGGCTCAAGACGAGCTCCCCCCGACTACCGAGAATTTTGCGGAACTGCTTGACGAGACCCTCGGCGGCGACGGCTTCGAAGGCCGCGTGCTCAAGGGAACCGTTCTCGCCATCGAGAACGATGCGGTCACCGTCGACGTCGGACTAAAATCCGAAGGTCGCGTGCCCCTCAAGGAGTTCTCCGCCTCCGGCCAATCGGCCGATATCAACGTCGGCGACGAAGTCGACGTCTATGTGGAACGTTACGAGGACCGTGAAGGCCTGATCCGTTTGAGCCGCGACAAGGCGCGCCGCGAGGAGGCCTGGGTCGATCTCGAGAAGGCCTTCAAGGCCAACGAGCGGGTCAACGGCGTCATCTTCGGGCGCGTCAAGGGCGGCTTCATCGTCGACCTCGCCGGTGCCGTCGCCTTCCTGCCGGGCAGCCAGGTCGACATTCGTCCGGTCCGCGACATCGGTCCGCTGATGGGCACGCCGCAGCCGTTCCAGATCCTCAAGATGGACGCCCAGCGCAACAACATCGTCGTTTCGCGCCGCGCCGTTCTCGAGGAGACGCGCTCCGAGGCCCGCTCCGAGCTGATCTCGAACCTCAGTGAAGGTCAGGTCCTCGAGGGTGTGGTCAAGAACATCACCGACTACGGCGCCTTCGTCGATCTCGGCGGCGTCGACGGCCTGCTGCACGTCACCGACATCGCCTGGAAACGGATCAACCATCCGTCCGAGGCCCTCCAGGTCGGCGAAACGGTCAAGGTTCAGGTCATCCGCTTCAACGCCGAAACCCAACGCATCTCGCTCGGCATGAAGCAGCTCGAGGCCGACCCGTGGGACGGCGTCGGTGCCAAATTCCCGACCGGCGTCAAGTTCAAGGGCCGGGTCACCAACATCACGGATTACGGCGCCTTCGTCGAACTGGGGCCGGGAGTCGAGGGCCTGGTCCACGTCTCCGAAATGAGCTGGACCAAGAAGAACGTGCATCCGGGCAAGATCGTCTCGACCAGCCAGGAAGTGGACGTCGTCGTGCTCGGCACCGACTCCGACAAACGCCGCATTTCGCTCGGCCTCAAACAATGCCAGGACAACCCCTGGGAGGTCTTCGCCGCCAAGTATCCGGTCGGTATGGAAGTCGAGGGCGAGGCCAAGAACATCACCGAGTTCGGCCTATTCATCGGCCTCGAAGGCGAAATCGACGGCATGGCTCACCTCTCCGACCTCAGTTGGGAGAAATCGGGCGAAGAAGCGCTCGCCGACTACAAGAAGGGCGACATGGTCCAGGCCAAGGTCCTCGACGTCGATGTCTCCAAGGAGCGCATCAGCCTCGGCGTTAAGCAGTTGTCGGATGATCCGTTCAGCTCCGGCATCGAAGGCTTGAAGAAAGGCTCCGTCGTTACCTGCACGATCAGCGCCATCGTCGACAACGGCATTGAGGTGCTGGCCAACGGCGAACTGCCGGGCTTCATCCGCAAGGCCGAATTAAGCCGAGAGCGTTCGGAGCAGCGCCCCGACCGTTTCGCCGCCGGCGAAAAGGTCGACGCCAAGGTCACCCAGATCGACAAGGCGAGCCGCAAGCTGACCCTCTCCATCAAGGCCCTCGAGGTCGAGGAAGAGAAACAAGCGATGGCCGCCTACGGTTCTTCGGACTCGGGCGCGTCGCTGGGTGACATCCTGGGTGCGGCCATGGCGCAGAAACAGAAGGAAACCGAGGAATCGGAAGCCGAGGCCGCCGAGGCGAAACCGAAGAAGGCTGCCGCCAAGAAGAAAGAGGCGGAGCCGGAAGAGCCTGCCGAAGCCGAAGCGCCGGCGGAGGAGAGTGCCGAGGAGCCCGTCGAGGAGCCTGCCGAGGCACCGGCTGAGGAAGCCGCTGGTGAGGAAGCCGCCGGCGAGGAACCCGAGGCCGAGAAGAAGCCGGCCAAGAAAAAGGCAACCAAGAAGGCCAAGGCCGATGAGGACGCCGGCGAGTCCGAAGACGCTTGAGTCTGAAAACGCGGTCGGCGGTGATTCCGCCGGCCAACGCGTCTTGGTTGGGTGAACCATGAGCCTGAGCGCCGACATTATCGTCGACCGGCGGCGCCTGAAGCGCAGCCTGACATTTTGGCGGATCGTCGCCGTCGTCGCGGTTGTCGCTGCCGCCGTTGCGGCAGCCGGCCGTTTCGATCTGCCGATCCGCAAGGACCACGTGGCGCGCATCGATGTCGAGGGTTTGATCCTCGAGGACGCGGCGCGTGACGAAGCGCTCAGGGCCGTCGCCGAGGACGACAAGGCCAAGGCCCTGATCGTCGCCGTCAACAGCCCTGGCGGAATCTATGTGGGCGGCGAAAACCTTTACCTCGAACTCAGGGCCGTGGCCGAGAAGAAACCGGTCGTCGCGATCATGGGGGGCACCGCCACGTCAGCGGCCTACATGGTAGCCATCGCCGCGGATCGGGTGTTCGCCCGTTCCGGTTCTCTGACCGGCTCCATCGGCGTCATTATGCAGACGGCGGATCTGACAGGATTGATGGAGAAAATCGGTATCAAACCCGAGACCATCAAGAGCGGTCCCATGAAGGCGCAGCCGAACCCGATGGAGCCGTTCTCACCAGAAGCCCGCGCCGTTACCGAGGATATGATCCGGGAATTCTACGGTATGTTCGTCGACATGATCGTCGAACGGCGCGGCCTGGACCGGACGAAGGTCCGTGAATTGGCAGACGGACGCCTGTTTTCGGGACGCCGCGCGAAAACACATGGGCTGATCGACGCCATTGGTGGCGAGGATACGGCCCGCCAATGGCTGGCCGACGAGCATGGCATATCCGCCGACCTGCCGATCAGCGACGTCGAAATCGAATACGACGATGAACCGTGGCGCGAGTACCTCGGGGAGACGTTAGGAAAAGCACTGTTTTCTGAACGACTTAGACTTGACGGCGTCATCTCACTTTGGCAACCTGAACGCTGGTTCTGAGCTTCGAAGCACAACGTCGCCTCCCCCGGGGCAAACGGGGCCGGGCTTGGGAACCGAGACCTGACAGGGGATGCCCATGACGAAATCCGAACTGATCGCACGCCTCGGGGCCGACTATCCGGAACTCCTGCAACGCGACGTCGAAAGGATCGTTTCGACCATTTTCGAGGAGATCACGTCGGCGCTGGCCCGGGGTGACCGGGTCGAGTTGCGAGGCTTCGGTGCGTTTTCAGTAAAAGCGCGCGGCGCCCGGGTCGGCCGCAATCCGCGGACCGGTGAAGCCGTCAACGTCGCGGAGAAGTACATCCCGTACTTCAAGACGGGTAAACAGCTTCGCGAAAGGCTGAACAGCGACGACTGACCGGACTGCTGGGGGTTCACCCATTTCATCGGAATTTAAGGAACCACCCGTGTTCAAAATCCTTTCCTTCTTTGTGCTGGCGCCGCTCGCGCTCGTCATAATCGTGTTTTCGCTCAACAACCGGGGTAGCGTCGTCGTCGATTTGTGGCCGGCGCAATTGACCTACGAGGTGCCGGTGTTCAGCCTGATGCTGGTCAGTCTGGTCGTCGGCGTCGTTTGGGGCGGCCTGGCCAGCTGGATTTCCGGCGGCGTCCATCGCAAGCGTGCCCGCGAGGCGACGCGCCGGGCTGAACAGGCCGAACGCGACCGCCAGGTTTACAAGGACCGGGCCGGACGCATGGAGAGCGAACTGGAAGCGATCCGTGCCACCTCCGACCAACCAGCCCTTCCAGCCCCGCGCGACGCTGCCTGATCTCCGCCGATGCGGATCGTCGACGCGGAAACGCTGGCCGGAATTCTCGATTACCCGTCGATTGTAGCAGCACTGGACGATGCCTTTCGGTCCGACATCATCGTGCCGCTCCGCCATCATCACACGATTCCGGCGGACGGCGGCCGCGCCTCGACACTGCTCTTAATGCCAGCCTGGCAGGACGGGCGTTTCATCGGCGTAAAGACAGTTTGCGTGATGCCGGAAAACGCTGCCAAATCCCTGCCTGCGGTTCAGGCCACCTACCAGCTGTTCGACCACGAGACCGGGCAACCTCTGGCCCTGATCGATGGGCGCGAATTGACAGCCAGGCGCACGGCCGCCGCTTCGGCCCTGGCCTCGCGCTACCTGTCGCGGACCGATGCGGCGTCCCTGTTGATGGTCGGCACCGGTGTCCTGGCGCCGCACTTAATCCGAGCCCACGCCTCGCAGCGCCCGATCAACCGGGTTCTCGTCTGGGGCCGCAGCCGGGAGAAGGCGGCGGCGGTCGTCGCCGGCCTTGACGGAGAACCGTTTGCGGCGGAAGTCGCCGACGATCTCGATCAGGCGGTCGGCCGGGCCGACATCGTCAGCTGCGCGACGCTGTCTCTCGACCCTTTGGTCAAGGGCGAACGGCTTCAGCCGGGCCAGCACCTCGATCTGGTCGGCGGTTTCACGCCGGAGATGCGCGAGGCCGACAATGATGCCATCGGCCGTGCCCGCGTCTACGTCGACACCACCGGCGCCCTCGAGGAAGCCGGCGACATCTGCCAGCCGGTGGCCGGCGGCGTTCTCGATGCGGACGATATCCAGGGCGACCTGTTCCAGCTCTGCCGCGGCGACCGGCCCGGCCGGCAGGCGGACGGGGAGATCACGCTCTTCAAGTCGGCCGGCACCGCCATCGAGGACCTGGCCGCCGCGGCCCTCGCGTTCTCCCGGATTTGATGGCGGAGAGATTGCGTTCGCCCATAGGGTTTGTCTCCTCCGCCCGGCACCGCTATAAGCGGCGCGATCATTGAAAAACCGGGGGAGATGTATGGAACCGACGGAACGTATCTTCGTTGCCATCGACACCACGGACACGGACCGCGCCCGGGCCCTGGCCGACCAGGTCCGTGGTCGGGTCGGCGGCATCAAGCTCGGCAAGGAGTTCTTTACCGCCAACGGGCCGGCCGATGTCGGCCGCGTGGTCGGTGGTGAACGCCTGTTCCTCGACCTCAAGTTCCATGACATTCCCAACACGGTGGCCGGCGCCGTGCGGGCCGCCTCGGCCCTAAAACCGTTTCTGCTCAACGTTCATGCCTTCGGCGGTACGGCGATGATGCGCGCCGCGGCCGATGCGGCGGCGGAAGCCGGTGACGCGAGGCCGTTGATGCTTGCAGTCACGGTGCTCACGTCCCTAGGCGACGAGGATCTCAATGCCATGGGTGTTGACGGCACGGCGGCTGAACAGGTGGTGCGCCTCGCCAAACTGGCGCAGGCCTGCGGTATGGACGGCGTCGTCTGCTCGGCCCGAGAGATCGAGGTGCTGCGCCAAGCCTGTGGCGACGACTTCAAGCTGGTGGTGCCCGGTATCCGCCCCAGTTGGGCCTCGGCCGACGACCAGAAACGCATCGTCACGCCGAGGGAGGCCGTCGAACGCGGCGCCGATTATCTGGTCATCGGCCGCCCGATCACGGCCGCCGCCGATCCGGCCGAGGCGGCCGGGCGCATCGCCGACGAACTGGCCTAATCGGTGAATTCGTGACAGTCTTGTTGCTTGTTTCCACGCTGTGAGTAGCTGTCATCGGCGCGTTGCCGATCCTTTGGGCATAAAACAGACCATGACCGTCAAAGCCAAGATCTGTGGACTGAAGGGGCGCGACGCCGTCGATGCGGCGGTTGCTGGCGGCGCCGACATGACCGGATTCGTTTTCTTCCCGCCGTCGCCGCGCTCGCTTCTGCCGGAGGCCGCCTCCGAACTGGTGCGCCGGGTGCCGCCCAGCATCGATCGGGTGGCGCTGACGGTCGACGCCGGCGATCCGTGGCTCGAGGCGGTGGCTCAGCAGACCGGTGTCAACATGCTGCAATTTCATGGGGTTGAATCGCCGGAACGGGTGGCCGAGATCCGTGAGCGTTTCGGCTTGCCGGTGATCAAGGCCTGTCCCATTTCGTCGCCGCAAGATGTCGATGCGGCCCGCGCCTACGACGGCGTCGCCGACATGCTGATGTTCGATGCCAAACCGCCCAAGGACGCGACCCGCCCCGGCGGCAATGCGCTCGCCTTCGACTGGGAGCTCCTTGCCGGTACCGAGTGGTCGATCCCATGGATTCTGGCCGGCGGCCTGAATGCCGACAATGTCGCGGAGGCCGTGCGCATCAGCGGTGCCGCGACGGTCGACGTTTCCTCCGGCGTCGAGGACGCGCCTGGTTTTAAGAGTTCGATCAAGATCCGGGAATTCCTGGGCGTCGTAAAGGACCTGTGACGGCACCGTACCGGCGCGGGGTCCCGGGCCGCGGACAAAAATGAATAATTTTTTTCGTCTTTTTTGGGGTGTTTCCCGGTCTCTTATGGTTTATTGACGCCACCTGGATCGATCCCGGACTCTGCTCATGAATAAACTCAATACCTATCGCGCCGGCGCCGACGAAGGCGGGCATTTCGGCATCTACGGCGGTCGGTTTGTCGCCGAAACCCTGATGCCCCTGATCCTCGAGGTCGAGAAAGCCTACAAGGCGGCGAAAGCCGACCCGGATTTTTGGGCCGAGTTCCACCGCTATATGAAGCACTACGTCGGGCGCCCGAGCCCGCTTTATTTCGCCGAGCGCCTGACCGAGCATCTTGGCGGTGCCAAGGTCTACTTCAAACGCGACGAGCTCAACCACACCGGTGCGCACAAGGTCAACAACACCATTGGGCAGATCCTGTTGGCCCGGCGCATGGGCAAAACGCGGATCATCGCCGAGACCGGGGCCGGCCAGCACGGCGTGGCGACGGCCACCGTGTGCGCGCTGTTCGGCCTGCCGTGCATCGTCTACATGGGCGAGACCGACGTCGAGCGTCAGGCGCCCAACGTTTTCCGCATGAAGCTCCTGGGCGCCGAGGTGCGCCCGGTGACGTCCGGCACCGGTACGCTCAAGGACGCCATGAACGAGGCGCTCCGCGACTGGGTGGCCAATGTCGAGGATACCTTCTACATCATCGGCACCGTCGCCGGCCCGCACCCGTACCCGACCCTGGTACGCGACTTCCAGTGCGTGATCGGCGACGAGGTCAGGGAGCAAATGATGGAGGCGGAAGGCCGCCTGCCCGATACGCTGGTCGCCTGCATTGGCGGCGGGTCGAACGCCATGGGCCTGTTTCATCCGTTCCTCGACGACGAGGATGTGCGCATCGTCGGCGTCGAGGCCGCCGGTCACGGCATCGAAACAGGCGAGCACTGCGCGTCACTCACAGGCGGAAAGCCTGGCGTGCTGCACGGCAACCGCACCTACTTGCTGCAGACCGACGACGGCCAGATCATTGACGGCCATTCCATCTCCGCCGGCCTCGACTACCCGGGAATCGGCCCCGAACATTCCTGGCTCCGCGACACCGGCCGCGTCGAATACGTTTCCGTCACCGACAACGAGGCCCTCGAGGCGTTCCGGCTCTGCACACGCATGGAGGGGATCATCCCGGCCCTCGAGCCGAGCCATGCGCTGGCCCACGTCAGCAAATTGGCGCCCGAACTGCCCGAGGACAATCTCCTGGTGATGAACCTCTGTGGGCGTGGCGACAAGGATATCTTCACCGTTGCCAAACATTTGGGCCTCGAGATGAGCAACGTGGAGGCCGGCGCGTGAGACCGGAAACCAGAATCAAACGGCGGTTCGATGCCCTCGCCACGGAAGGGCGCGGCGGCCTCGTCGCCTTTCTCACCGCCGGCGACCCGGACCTGGAGACCGCCCGCGAAATCCTCATGGGCCTGCCCGGTGCCGGTGCCGACCTGATCGAACTCGGCATGCCATTTTCCGATCCCATGGCCGACGGCCCGGCCGTCCAGGCCAGTTCGCGACGCGCCCTGAAAAACGGCATGACCTTGAAAAAGGCCCTCGACCTGGTGGCCGAATTCCGCGCCGCCGACGACGAGACACCGGTCATTCTGATGGGGTACTTCAATCCCATCTACATTTACGGCGTCGATGCCTTTCTCGCCGACGCCACCAAGGCTGGCGTCGACGGTTTGATCATCGTCGACCTGCCGCCGGAAGAGGAAAGCGAGCTCTGCGTGCCGGCCCTGGACGCCGGTGTCAACTTCATCTACCTGACGGCGCCGACCACCGACGACGTTCGGTTGCCCCGCGTCGTCGAGAAGGCGTCAGGCTTCGTCTATTTCGTCTCCATCACCGGCATCACCGGCACGCGTTCCGCCGCAATCGAGGACGTCGAGCGCCACGTCAAGCGCATCAAATCGCACACCGATCTGCCGGTCGCCGTCGGTTTCGGCATCAGGACTCCCGAACAGGCTGGCGAGATCGTCGGTGTCGCAGATGCCGCCGTCGTCGGTTCGGCCCTGGTCGATATCGTCCGTGACAACCTCGACGACGACGGCCGCCCGCAACCGGGATTGGCCGGGATGGTTCACGACAAGGTCCGGGCACTCGCCAACGGTGTAAGGAGCGGCGCATGAACTGGCTCAAGAATTTCGTTCGCCCGAAGCTGCGCAAACTGGTCGGCGGTCAGAAGGAGATTCCGGAGAACCTCTGGCATAAATGCACGGCCTGCGACCAGATGATCTTCCACCGTGACCTGGAGAAGAACCACCATGTCTGCCAGCATTGCGGCCATCACATGCGGATCGGCGCCGAGGCCCGCTTGAAACTGCTGTTCGACGACGAGACGTACGAACTCGTTGCCCTCGACCAGCCGCTGGCCGATCCGCTGAAGTTCCGCGATCGCAAGAAGTATTCGGAGCGCATGAAAGAGGCGCAGACCAAGACCGGTCGCGACGACGCGCTGGTCGTCGCCGCCGGTGATATCGGCACCATCTCCAGTGTCGTCGCCGTTCTCGACTTCTCCTTCATGGGTGGTTCCATGGGCATGGCCGTCGGCGACGGTCTCCTGAAAGCCGCGCGCCGCGCCGTTGCCGACAAGGCGCCGTTGATCGTCATCTCTTCGTCCGGCGGCGCTCGCATGCAGGAGGGCATTCTGTCGCTGATGCAAATGGCGCGCACGACCATTGCCGTCGAGGAGGTCAAAGAGGCGAACCTGCCCTACGTCGTCATCCTCACCGATCCGACGACGGGCGGCGTCTCGGCGTCGTTTGCCATGTTGGGTGACATCACCGTCGCCGAGCCCGGGTGCACCATCGGTTTCGCCGGCCAGCGGGTGATCGAGCAGACCATCCGCGAGACCCTGCCGGAAGGATTCCAGACGGCCGAATACCTGCTCGATCACGGCATGATCGACATGGTTGTCCATCGCCACCAGATGCGCTCGACCCTGGTTCGCGCGCTCTCCATCCTGACCAAGAAGACCAACGGGTCAGGCGATGTCGAGCCCGGCGCCGGGCAGGCTTTGGCCATCGAGCAGGTCGAGGCGGAAATCCTGCCGCCCATGCCGACCGGCGAATCGGAAGAGGTTCCGGTCCATGTCGAGCGGGATCCCAACCAGACCTGAGGCCGCGACCGGCCCCATTTCGAACCCACTTGCCTCCGATGCCGTTCTCGAACGGCTCATGAGTTTGCATCCGAAGCTGATCGATCTGTCGTTGGAGCGGGTCGAACGGCTGCTGGACAAGATGGGCAACCCCGAGGCGGCTCTTCCGCCGACCGTCCACGTGGCCGGGACCAACGGCAAGGGATCGACCGTCGCCTTCATGCGGGCCTGCCTCGAAGCGGCGGGGTACGACGTTCATGCCTATACCTCGCCGCATTTGGTTCGTTTTCACGAACGCATTCGCCTCGCCGGTGACCTGATCGAGGAGGACCGTTTGCTGGCGATGCTCGGGGAATGCGAAGCGGCCAACGATGGCGAGCCGATCACCTTTTTCGAGATCACCACGGTCGCTGCGTTCCTCGCCTTCTCGCGCACGCCAGCCGATGTTTTGCTGCTCGAGACCGGCCTTGGCGGGCGCCTCGATACGACCAACGTCGTCAAGCGCCCGGCCGTCACCGTGATCACACCCATATCCCACGACCACCATCAGTTCCTCGGCGATAACCTCGCCGGCATCGCCCGGGAGAAGGCGGGAATCCTCAAGCCCGGCGTCGTCTGCGTGACGTCACGCCAGGACCCGGCGGCCATGGAGGTGATCACGGCACGCGCCCAGGACATCGGCGTCGCGCTCTATCGCGAGGGCGAGGACTGGTCGGTGACGGCGACACCCGAAGGACTGATCTACGAGAGCCCTCGCGGCACCACGACGTTGCCGTCGCCGTCTCTCACCGGCGAGCACCAGACGGCCAACGCCGGCTTGGCGCTCGCCGCCCTCGAACGGTTGCGTGGCTTCAGGGTCGACGAAACGGCGCTCGCCGCCGGTCTCCTCGATGCCCATTGGCCGGGACGACTTCAGCGATTGATGCAGGGGCCTCTGGCCGAAGCTCTGCCCGGCGGTTCAGAACTCTGGCTCGACGGCGGCCACAACGAAGCGGCGGCCGAAGCCATCGCCGGTCAGGCGGTCCGATGGGCCGAGGCGGACGGCAAGCCGCTGCATCTGATCTTCGGCATGCTCAACAGCCGCATTCCGGCTGACTTCCTGGTCCCTTTGGTCCCCCACACCGCGTCGCTCCGCGCCGTCACCATCCCCGGCGAGGACAACGCGCTTGCGGCCGAAACCCTGGCCGATGCGGCCACAGATGCGGGCATCAAAGCGAAAGGCGCGCCCAGCGTCGATCAGGCGGTGCATGACATTGCCGGGGAAACGACGAATCCCGCCCGGGTGCTCATCTGCGGATCGCTTTATCTGGCCGGGACGGTATTGGCGGAAAACGGTTGACGCCTCTAGAATATCGTTAAACGAGGGAGGAGCCATCGATGATCGTCGAACAGATCTGGACCGGTAACGCGTACCGCAACTTCAACTACCTGATCGCCTGCCCGGACACCGGCGAGGCCCTGGCCATCGACCCGCTGGACCACAAAAAGTGCCTGGCCACGGCCCGCGACAAAGGGTGGACCATCACCCAGATTCTCAATACCCACGAGCACGGTGATCACATCGGTGGCAACGGGGCGGTGATTTCCGCCACGGGTGCAAAGCTCCTGGCCCACGTGAACGCCCGTGACCGCATCCCCGGCATGGACGTGGGCCTGGGTGCCGGCGATGTGGTTCGGGTCGGTTCCAGCGTCGAACTGGAAAGTCTCGATACGCCGGGCCACACCATGAGCCACGTGTGCCTGCTGAGCCGCACCGACCAGCCGGCTCTGTTTTGCGGCGACACACTTTTCAACGCCGGTGCCGGCAACTGCCACAACGGCGGCCATCCGTCCGAGCTTTACGACACCTTTGCCCGCCAGTTGGCGAAACTTCCTGACGAGACCCTGATCTATCCCGGCCACGATTACATCGCCAACAACCTTGAATTCACCCTCGACCGCGAGCCCGACAACGCTAGGGCCGAGGCGTTGTTGGCCGACGTCGACGAACAGGACACGGACAATGCCTTCGTCACCACCCTGGCCCTGGAAAAAGAAGTGAATACGTTTTTCCGTCTGCACAGCCCCGGTGTGATCGCCAGGTTGCGCGAGGCTTTTCCAGACCTTCCCGACGAACCGGACGAAAAGACCGTCTTCCTCAAGCTCCGCGAGTTGCGGAACAACTGGTAATCGCCGGTATGAGGCGGGATCCGCATTAGGTTTGATAAAATACTTGAACAATTGTTCAATTATACTATTCTGATCTTATGACTCCGTCCGAAGACCAGATCGCCGAAATTGCCGAAGTGTTCCGTCTGCTGGGCGACCCGACCCGTCTAAAGGTTGTTCTCGCCTGTCTCGACGGGCCGGTCAGAGTCGGCGACATCGCCGTCGCCGTCGGCGCCTCCGTATCACTGGTCAGTCACCACCTCCGCTTGCTCAAGGGCGCGCGCATGGTGCGCTCCGAGCGCGACGGCCGGCAGATCTTCTACACGGCCGCCGACCAGCATGTGCGCAGTATCCTCACCGACATGGTCGAGCACGCCAATGAAACGCCGGCAGAAAGTGCGGGAGAAGCGTAGGCATGGGCACCCGTTGCTGCGATGCTGGTAAGCACACGCCGGAGGATCCGGTCTACCGCCGCGTCCTGTGGACCGTCATGATTGTCAACGGGGTGATGGGCTTGACGGAATGGACGGCCGGGTGGCTGGCTCGCTCGGTGGCCTTGCAGGCCGATGCCCTCGATTTCCTGGGCGACACCGCGACCTACGCGATCACGCTGCTGGTGCTGGGATACGGACCGCGCATACGCTCCGGCGCCGGCCTGCTCAAGGGTCTTTCGCTGATCGTCTTCGGGCTCTGGGTGATGGCCGAAACGGCAGGCCGCCTGTTCGAACCGGCCCTGCCCAAGGCGCCGACGATGGGTGCGATCGGTACCCTGGCGCTGGCCGCCAACCTGCTCTGCGCGGCCTTGCTCTATCAATTCCGAGACGGCGATTCCAACATGCGTTCCGTATGGCTATGCAGTCGCAACGACGCCATCACCAACGTCGCCGTCATCGGCGCCGGTTTCGCCGTCTGGTGGAGCGGGACGCAATGGCCGGACCTGGCCGTCGGTTTCGCCATCGCCGCCCTGGCACTGCACGCCGGATGGTCGATCCTGCGACAGGCGAGCGAGGAATTGGGACTGCGCTCCGCCGAACAGTGATTACCGTCAGCTGTTCTTCGGGACGACGGTCCGTTCTGGCGGGAACAGGATATCGACACGGGTACCGCTTCCGACCTCACTCGACAGGGCCAGCTCGCCGCCATGCGCTTCGATCAGGGACTTGCAGATGCTGAGCCCGAGGCCGACACCTTCGTAGTCCCGTGTATGGCTGTCGGCGACCTGGGTGAAGGGTTGTAGGATGCGGTTGATGTCCTCCTCGGAGATGCCGACGCCGGTGTCTTCAACGGCGAGACAAAATCCGCCCTCATGGGAGAGGAACTGGGAAATCGTCACCTCACCGCCAGGCGGCGTAAACTTGACCGCGTTGGAAAGCACGTTGAGCAGGATCTGCTTGACCCGGCGTTCGTCACCGTACAGCAAGGGAAGCCCCTCGATCCCCTCCACGGCAAGCGTAATCCGTTCGCGCCCGGCTCGGTCGCGGACCATGGCGACGCAGGTCTCGATGACGGCGCCGACGTCGATATAGCCTTCCTCCAGATCCATTGCCCCCAGTTCGATCTTCGACAGGTCCAGGATGTCGTTGATCAGGGCCAGCAGGTGTTGGCCGGAGTCGTTGATGTCGGTCGCGTATTCCCGGTACTTGTCGTTGCCCATGGCGCCGAAATACTCTTCCTTGAGCATTTCCGAAAAGCCGATGATGCCATTCAGGGGCGTTCGCAGCTCGTGGCTCATGTTGGCGAGGAACTGGCTTTTCGCCCAGTTGGCATCTTCGGCGATCAGCTTGGCCTCGTTCAGTTCGTTCTCCGTCTTTTGGTGTTCCACGATTTCCTTCGACAGCTCCTTGGTGCGTTCCTCGACCCGGCGTTCCAACGTGTCGTGCGCATCCTTCAGCTTCTGTTCGGCGGCCTTGCGTTCGCTGATGTCGCGTAGCGTGATGACGTAGAAATGATGGTCGCGGCTCTCCGCCTCGTCGATGGCCATTTCGACGGGCAGGCGGGTGCCGTCACGTCGCCGGATGGTCAGTTCCACATGCTGCGACGCGTCTTCGCCGGAGTCCTCCATTTCCTCGTGGATGGCGGCGAGATAGGCCGGGATGTCGCCGATCAATTCGCCGTCCACCTCAACCTGGATAAGTTCACCCAAAGATCGGCCGTGGGCTTGTTCTCCGGCTAGTCCCATGACCGATTCCGTCATCGGGTTGAGGATGTCGATGTAGCCCTGTTTGTCGACAACGACGAGCCCGTCGGCGATGGTGTTGAGCACGGCCCGTTGGCGGGCCTCCATCTTGGCCAGGGCCGCGTCGCGTAGTTTCAGGGCCGTATGGCTGGCATCGATCTGTTCGGCCATGTGAACCAGTTCGGCGCCTTGGCGCTCGAGGCTGTCGTTGACCATTTCCAACTCGCTGTTGGCTTCTTCCAGCGACTTGCCGCGAAAGATCAGTTCGCGTTCCTTCAGTTTCAGTTCGGTGATGTCGGTCAGCGCCGAGACGATGCCGCCGTCGCTGGAACGCCGTTCGGCCAGGATAAAGTGCGTGTCATCGGTGAACTCGAGCTCCGTGTGGTGTGAGACGCTCATGGCCCGCTTGAGGATACCTTCCACCCAGTCGGCCGGTGCCTCTTCAAGGACCAAAAGGCCGCTTTCGGCGAGTCCCGTCAGCACTGTCTCACGGCTCTGGCCTTCCTTCAGATCAACGCCCTCCACATCGAACCGTTGGGCAAAACGTTCATTGAAGCGGACTAGATGGTCCATCTGGTCCCAGACGGCGAAACCGTCGGCAATGCAGTCCATGGCCGCTTCGAGACGCGCCAGATAACGGTTCTGTTCCGTCGCGTCGGACCAGATGCAGATAGCCCGTCCGTCGCCCAGGCTGCGTTCCTTGATTTCGATCCACTTGCCGGTGGCCAGGCGCTCCGTCGCCACGTTGAATTTCTTGCGGTGGTTTACGAGGCGGGATTCGATCCATCCGTCCGGATCTTCGATGACCTCCAGTCCGGCGAACTCCCCGCTGTCCATCAAATGACGGAGCAACTGTTCGAACGACCAGCCGTTGATGGTGTCGATCTCCTGCAGGGACAGGTACATGTAACGGAAGCGGTCGTTGTGATAAACGAGACGGTCATCCGTACCGAAAATCGCCATGCCGATCCGCAGATGATCCAGCGCGCCGATGATCTCGTCGTTGGAAATCTTGTCGTCGGTCACCTTACCCGTCCCCAGGCCCTTTGCCCGCCCCAGGCCCTTTGCCCGTAGGTTATACGGATATTTCGGTCCCGGCCATGGTTGGAACGGAGGTCTTGTAACATTGGTTCATAGCTGTTCCGTAAACAAAAAACCCCGCCCTCATCGGGGCGGGGTCTCGATCTCGATCGCGGCGAGACGGTTCAGATCACCGATTCGACCCAGTCGACGAGCGCGCCCTTAGGCAAGGCGCCAATCTTGGTCGCGGCAACCTCGCCGCCCTTGAACAGCATCAGCGTCGGGATTCCGCGCACGCCGTATTGCGAGGGCGTCGTCGGGTTGTCGTCGATGTTGATCTTGGCGACCATCACGCGGTCACCCATCTCCTGGGAGATTTCCTCAAGGGCCGGAGCGATCTGTTTGCACGGGCCGCACCATTCGGCCCAGAAATCGACCAGAACGGGGCCATCGGCTTCGAGAACGTCGGCTTTGAAGGAGTCGTCGGTAACCTGTTTCGGCATGTCCTAATCCTATCAGCGAAATATCATGTTCTGTATTCGCGCCATGCGCAGTTTTGAAGAGTTCTGGAGGAAATCTAGGCATGCCCCCGGCCTGCGTCAAGCAACGTATGGGCTCAGGATTTCGTCCGGAAGTTCCATGATGCTGGGGCCGTCCGTCCACAGCAGAAAGGCGCGGATCCGGTGCTCGGGGAAGACGCTCCCAAGAGCGGCGGCATAGGCAGCCATCTGTCGGCGGTATACCTCCGGGACACCGTCGACGGTCTTTGGCGGCGGCCGATTCATCTTGTAATCGACGATCAGGACAGCCTCCTCGGTGACGACGAGGCGGTCGATCTGGGCCGAGATGACGCCGCCCGCATCATCGCTGCCGACTTGTCCCGTCAGGGGGACTTCAGCGAGGCTTCCCGGTCCGAACAGCTCGGCAAACCGTGGATCAGCGAGCACGCTCAGCGTCTCCGCGGCGATATCAGCCTGCTCGTCATTCGACAATCCATGGCTGGGCTGATCGAGGAAACGCAACGCCGCCGCCTCCCGCCCTGACGGATCGAGGGCCGGAAGGAATTCGAGGAGCCGGTGGATGAGGCGCCCGCGGCGGAATCGGTTTTCGGCGCCTTCGTCGAAAGGCGGCTGCACTGGCGGCTCGTCGCCGTCCGGGCGCGACGGCGCCAACGGCACAGGAGGGGCCGGTTCCGGCATTGGCGGCAGGGCCGCGAATTCGGGCACATCGGTCTCAATGGCGGTCCCGCTGCGTTCCGCCCCCTCCTGATCTGCCGGCGCGTCCTGCGGCGGCCGGACCCTGAGGACCGTGGTGCCGTCGGCAAGGTGCGTCTCCTCGGTGCCGGGCGACTCTTTCACACCGGCCTCGATCAGGTCATACCAGCACCCCTCCGGCCGGGCCCGTTTGCCTTCCCAACCGCAGACATAGAGACGGTCCTTGGCGCGAGTCATCGCCACGTAGAGCAGGCGCCGGTACTCGCGCGCGGCGTCGGCGTTTTTGCGGACTGCCAGGTCACGGCAAACCGCACCTTCGTTGTCCTTTACCGCCGGCCACAGCACCAGCGGTGCCGTATCGATTTCGGTCCAATAGAGCCGGGCCCCGAGCCGGGTGTCGGGCAGCGAACAGGTATCCGGCAGGAAGACGATGTTCGATTGCAGTCCCTTGGCGCCGTGCACCGTCATCACCCGGACTTCGCCGCCGCCGTGTTCCAGGTCACGCTTGATCTGGGTGCCGCCGGTCTCGACCCAGTGCAGGAAACCCTCCAGGCTCGGCGCATGGTCCCGTTCGAAGGCTAGCGCCAGATTGAGGAATTCGTCGATGGGATCGTCGGCATCGGGGCCGAGACGGGACAGCAGCTGGCGCCGGCCGCCGTCGGCGCCCAGGATCTCGGAATAGAATTCGAAAGGCGGCTGGAAATCGGCGCGGCCGAGCCAGGCTTTGAGCCGCCCGGCGGCGGTTTCGAAACGCCGCTCCTCGCCCCGCTTTGACAAGAGGCTGGCCCACAGCGATCCCGTTCGTCCATGAGCCAGGCGGAAGATATCATCGTCGTCGAGCCCGCCGAGGGGCGATTTCAGAACCACGGCGGTATTGAGGTCGTCGTCGGGCAACAGTGCGAAACGACCCGCCGCGATCAGGTCCATGACGGCGATCTGGTCGGTCAGGACCATGCGGTCCGATCCGGCGACGGGGATGCGGCGCTGTTTCAGTTGCCTGACCATTTCCTCGGCGAAGCGGCCGCGGGTGCGGACCAGGATCATGATGTCGCCGGCCTCGATCGGGCGGCCGGCGGATTCCAGGGTTTCCCCGCTGTCGAGCCAGCCGCCGATGGTCGCCGCGATGCGTTCGGCCAGGTGAAAGGCCGGGCTCTTCGCCGACATCTGGTCGAGGGGTGCGTCCCAGGGGTTTTCCTCGGCGACGGCGTCCGGAACCAGGGGCGGCCACAGCTCGATCAGACCAGCCTGCCCGTCGCGCGACGACAGATGGCGGATCGGCCGTTCCGGCTCGCCGAGACCGTCGCGCGCCGCCTCCGGTTCGAACACCCGGTCGACGGTGCCGAGCACGGTCCATACGGAGCGGAAAGACAGCGCCAGTTCGATCTCGTCCCATTCCTCTCGCGCCCCGCCGGCGCGCTCGCGGAAGAACATGCGCATGGCGGCGAAGCGGGCCGGGTCGGCACCCTGGAAGCTGTAGATCGATTGTTTCGGATCGCCGACCGCGAAGACCGTTCGATCCAGTTCGCGATCCTCATCGCCGGCGCCGAAGCCGGCGAAGAACTCGTCGGCCAGCGCGACGACGACATCCCATTGCTGTGGGCTGGTGTCCTGGGCCTCGTCGACCAGAATATGGTCGATGCCGCCGTCGAGTTTGTAGTGGACCCAGGCGACGCGGCCGTCGGACAGAAGATCGCGGGCATTCAGGATCAGGTCGTCGTAATCAAGCAACGCCCGTTCCCTCTTCAAGGTCTCGTAGGTGCCGATCAGAGCGTCGCCGATGGTCAGGAGCACGCGCGTCGCCTCGACCGTGCGCAGCGCCTTCAACCGGTCATCGAGGTCCAGGAGGCGGCGCTGTTCGTCGAGCAGGATGTCGATCACACCGGGATCAGCTTTCTCGACGGCATTGGTTCCCAGCTTGGCCTTCGCCGATCCATCCTTGTTGACGAACTGGGCCCGGAAATCGGCGAAGGGAGTCCGGCCGCCATCGAGCCAACCCTCGATCGCGTCGCTTCGGACCTGGTCGGTCTTGCTGCCGTCGGCAAGGGCCGCGGCCGCCCGCAACAAGCCCTCGCGATCGGTGCCGGCGCCGGCTGCGATCAGGACCTCGGCCGTATCGTCGGGGGCGAGATCCAGGTGCCGGCGCAGGGCCGCGTCGACACCGTCGATGCCCCGCCAGTGGTCCAGCATGGCGGCCAAGTGGTGGCGGTCGGCGTCCAATTCGTTCATCACCCGTTGGAACCCGGCCTCGTCGACCATCCCGGCAAGCGCAGCGAAAGCGCCGTCGAGTTCTCGGTTGGCCCGACCGGTGCCGGCCATCAGGCGGTCACGGGCTTCGGTACGCAGTTCACCGGCGATGCGCTCGTCGACGACGGAGAAATGCGGCGCCAAGCCGGCCTCGACCGGGAAACGGCCGAGCAGGGACTCACAAAAAGAATGGATGGTGCGGATCTTGAGGCCGCCCGGTGTGTCTAGCGCCGCCGCGAACAGACGCCGCGCCGTCGCCAGGGTCGCTGCGTCCGGGGTTTCCAAGGTCAGGTCCTCGAGGTCGCGGGCGAGGTCCGGCTCGGCCATCACCGACCACTTACCGAGGCGCTCGTTCAGGCGGTTGGCCATTTCGGCGGCGGCCGCCTTGGTGAAGGTCAGGCACAGGACTTTGGTCGGCTCAACCCCAGCCAGCAAAAGGCGCAGGATCCGGTTGATCAGGACCCAGGTCTTGCCGGTGCCGGCGTTGGCCGAGACCCAGACGGAGCGCTCCGGATCGGCCGCCGTCACCTGGCGCTGCAGGTGGGTGCCGAGGTCGCGTTTCGACGAGCCTGAACTCATCAATCGTCCCCCTCGGCGGTGCGCCACTCGCGGACCCGGGCCAGATGGTCATAGTCGCCGAAGCGCCCCTCGAACATGGGTCGCGGCCGGGACAGGTAAGGGGTCTTCGGGTTGTCGAAAGCGGCGATACGCCGTTTCAGACCATCCAGCGCCTTGGCGGCGACGTCCATGGCGTCGAGCTTGAGGACCCGTTCCTCACCCGGGATGCGGCCACCCGAGAGCCTGAGGTAGACGAGGTCGCCGATGGTGTCCGTCTCGATCCCGGCGAAGGCCCCGTCAAGCGCCATCGCCGCCTCGAGGGACAGCTGCGGCACCAGCCCCGTTTCCACCTGCGGCGCCGTCGGTGCGACTCCGGTCTTGTAATCGACGATGGCAAGGCGGCCGTCGGCAGCACCGTCGATGCGATCGGCCTTGGCGGTCAGGACGAAGGGATCACCGCCGGTGGCGATGGCCAGCTCGCCGGCCGTCTCCGTCGCCAAGGGGTGCATTCCGGATTCTCGGCGGCTTCGTTCGAAGGCGGCAAACCACTCGGCGATGCGTAGGAACCGCGGCCACCAGAAGGCGCGCACGCCGGGGCGGACCAAGTGGTCCTCGAATACCTGGCGGCCGATGTCGATGAGTGCCGCCGCCGGATCGTCGGGCAGGGCGTCCGGATAGTCCTCGACGAAGCGTTCGAGCGCCCTGTGGATGAGGATGCCGCGCTCGGCGGCGCCGGGGTCGGCGTCGACGGGATCGAGGGGCCGGAGTCTCAGGATCCGTTCTGCGTAGATGGCATAGGGATCGCGTACCCAGGTTTCGATGCGGGTCACCGAAAGGCGGCGCGGTCGCGCATCAACCGGCGGCGTCGGCCGGGGTGGCGCGACCGGGGTGACGTTCTCCGGCCGGTCGAGGGCGTGGGCCCAGGCGAGCAGTTCCGGGCGGGCCGGCAGTCGTTCGCCGAGGTCCGCCGCCTCGATGCGACTGTCGAGCTTGAGCAGCCAGCGCGACGGCACGCTGGGCGCCCCGTCGACCCGTTCGGAGCGGGTCAGCAGGACTTCCGGTGCGCCGGCGGCCTGTGTGAAATCATGGGCCGTCAACCCGATACGTCGTTCCGGCAACGGCAAGCCGAAGCGCTTCATCATCGGCCGGCTCATCCACGGGCTGGCCTCCGGCTCCGGCGGCCAAGTGCCTTCGTTGAGGCCGGCCAGGATCGTCAGGTCGGCGCGCTGCAGGCGGGCCTCGAGAAGTCCCCAGATATGGACGCGTGGGTGGCGGCCGTAACGCGGCCGTACAACGAGGCCGGACATCAAGGCATCAAGCAGGGCCGGGTATGTGGCTGGGAGTATTTCACCCAGGGCGCCGGCCGTATCGGCCAGTTCCGACAGGAACAGGGCCAGATGCTCGCCGTCGTCGCCCGACCACAGGCGGCGCGATCCGTCTTCGTCAACGCCGTCTCCTTCGCCGTTCGCCTGACGGCTCCCTCGGCACAGCTCTTGCGCGAAGTCGGCATGGGCGCGAACGAGTTCGCCGACCGATGCCGCCGGCGCCGTCATCAACTGGGTGAACTCAACGCTGGCCCGCTCGATCGTGGCGATGATCGACGTCAACTCAGCCGTTGATTGCCGGACATCGTCCCCTGGCTTCGCCAGGGCGCGGCTGAGGCCGGCGATGCCCGGGTCGGGTCGGGGGCCGCGAAGCGCCTCGACTTCCAGGCGCCGGACGCCGGCGCGAAAGGCCGCTGTCTCCATGCCGCAACGACAGAGCGGATGCTTGAGGGCGGCCAGCAGTGGTACCGGCGCCAGGCCCTCGGCGATCATGCGTGCCGTCAAACGAAGAAAGTTGGCGGGCGGCGTCTGGGACAGGGGCAGGCCGGCGGAATCGTCGATTTCGATGCGCCAGCGCGCCAGTTCCGCCGTCACGCGCCGGGCGAGTCCGCGGTCCGGCGTCACCAGGGCGACGGTCTTGCCCCGGGTCTCCAGGGCCTCGCGGATGGCCAGGGCGATGACCGCCGCCTCTTCCCGCGGTGTCGGACAATCGATGCGGTTGATCCCGGTAAGCGCGTCGGCGGCGATCGATGCCGAGGGCGAAGCCGCGCCCGGTGGGGCCAGGGCGTCCCGCAGCAATGCCGTCCGGCCTTGCGGCCTCGCTTTCGACGGCACTGTTTCGAGCGGTGCCGGCCAATCCGTTACGGCGCCGCGGCGGACACCGAGATGGTCGAGCAGGCGGGCCAGACCGTATTGCGGGTGGTGGGGCTCGAGACCGTCCCAATGGTCATCCGCCGCGTCGCGGTCGAGGCCGGGCAGGACGACGGCGCCCTGCGGCAACTGGGCGATCGTTTTCAGCAGATCGGCCGTTGCCGGGATGCTGCCCGTCGATCCGGCGGCAACGACCGGGCTCTCGGTAGGCCGGGCCTGCCACAGTTCCGACTGCGCATCGAGGAGCCGGTTGCGGCGGTCGGCCGGGTCGATCACCCCTTCCTCGGCCAGGACGTCCGGCCAGACATCGGTGAGGATGGTCAGGAAGCGCAGGACCTCGCGCCAGCGATCGGCGAAACGGTCCGGCGCCAGTTCGGCCAGGCGGTCGAAAGACAGCCGTTCCGTGTGCACTTGATCGAGCAGTTTGGCCAGTTCGCTCGCGAGACGGATGGCCTGGTCCGGGGTGACGCTGCCGCGCGCCATGACCAGGCGGCCGAGGAGGAGCTGGCGGCGCAGGCCGCCGATGGCCGGCGGAATGTCGGGGCCGGCCGTCGATTCGAAGGGGCCGCCGATGACCTCGCCGACAGCCGCTTCGGCGCCGATGAAAAGGGCATCCTCGTCGACGTCGCCCAGGGGCGCCATATTGGGCAGCAGGGTCGGTTTGCCGCCGCTCAACCGCAGGAACGCCTCGCGCAGGCTGCGGCACGAGCGGCGCGTCGGCAGCAGCACACGGACCCGGGCCAGGGACAGGGGATCGCCGCCCCAGCGGTCCACGATGCCGGCGGCCAGCGTATCGACGAAGGGAAGGTCCGGCGCGATGGTATAGACGGAAGCGCCCGGGGACTCGGTGGGAACCTTCGCGCCGCTCACGTTCTCCACCCCCTGCTTCGGATTCTCGTCAGCGGCGCTGGATGCCCGCGTAACGGTATTTCATGAATTCCTCGGCCTCGTCGAGACCGTCCGGCGTCCCGACGTGGAACCATTCGCCGTCATGAACCATACCGTAGAGGCGCTCCGCCTCCAACGCCCGGTCATAGAGCAGGTTGAGCGAGAAGGGGCCGTCCGGTGCGTCTGCGAACAGGCGCGGGTGCAGAATCTGGATGCCGGCGAAAAGCCATGGCGCCACCTCCATTTCCGGACGCCGGGTCAGGCGTCCGTCGGCCTCGGCGCAAAAATCGCCGAGGCCGTCGTATCCATAGGCGTCAACCGTGGAGTGCAGCAAAAGCAAGCCGTCCATGGTCTCGTCGTTCCAGGCGCCCCTCATGCGGGTCATCATGTCGGTCGGCCCGTTGAGCCAGAGGGCGTCCGCGTTGATCACCCAGAAGGGGCCCTTGCCGAGCATGGGCAGCGCCTCGCGAATGCCGCCGCCGGTATCGAGCAGCTGGTCCTTCTCCCAGGAAAAACGGACCGTCGGTTCGCCGCGCAGGCTCAGGTGGCGCTCGATCATGTCACCGAGATAGTGCAGGTTGACTATGACCTCGTCGATACCGCCCTCGGCGAGGCGGTCGAGTGCATGGTCGATGAGCGCACGCCCGTTGACCTCGATCAACGGTTTCGGCTTCTTGTCGGTGATCGGCCGCATGCGTTCGCCGAGACCGGCGGCAAGGATCATGGCGTGGGCCGGCATCCCGTCGACGGGTCGTTGGGTCAGGTCGCCGCTGGGCATTCGGGAATCCTTCTCAAGTCGTTCGGTACGTGTTCGTCGAACCAGGCCTTGAGGCCAGCCATCGCCGGGTCCTGCAGACTGGTTTCCAGCAAGCGCCAGAGCCTCGGAATATGCCTCAGGTAATCGGGTTTTTCATCCCTCATACAAAGCCGGGTGAAAATGCCGATGACCTTGGCGTGGCGCTGGGCGGCGAGGATGGCGAAGGCGGTTTCGAAGGCGTCGCGCGCCGGACCCGGGCCGGCGAGATCCGGCCGCGCGGCGAAATAGCGGGTCATCATCGCCGCCTTGAGGTCGGGATCGATGTCGCGCCGGGCGTCCTCGAGCAGCGACATCAGGTCGTAGGCGGCGGCCCCGGCGACGGCGTCCTGGAAATCGAGGAGTCCGCAGGCGGCGACGCCGTCGCGGCCGTCGAGCACCATCAGGTTGTCGACGTGATAATCGCGCAGCACCAGGGTCGCCGGCTGGGCATGGACGGGTTCGAAGAGTTGAAGCCACAGGTCGCGGTAATCGTTTCGCGCCGACGCCGTTGTCTCGCTGCCGGTGACGGCGGGAAGGTACCAGTCGGTCAGAAGGAAGGCTTCTTCCAAGAGCTTTTCGTTGTCGTAAGGAGCGAGGCCTTCAGGCACGGCCTCGCCCGGCGGCCGGCTGTGCAGATGGGCCAGAACATCGACGGCCAGTTCGTAAAGCGCCGCTTCGCGCTCCGGTGCCGTCTCCAGGATCCGTGTAAAGGTGTCATCGCCCAGGTCCTCGAGCAGCAGGAATCCGCTTTCCACGTCGGCGGCGAGGATTTGGGGCGCGCTCAAGCCCAGGCCCTCGAGGTGGCGCGCGATTAGAATGAAGGGCCGGACGTCCTCCATGGGCGGCGGCGCGTCCATGAGGACGGCGCGCGCCCCGTCCAAAGTCAGCCGGTCGTAGCGGCGGAAGGAGGCATCACCGGCGAGCAGCCGGCGGGTGCCGCCGGCCCAACCCTGTCCGGCCAGGAAGGCGTCGATCCGGGCTTCGCGGTCAGCCATGGATGGCGCCTTCCGAAAAGGCATCGGTCATGCGCGCGACCCAGTATCCGCGCCCGGTCAATCGGGCGATACGCCGGTCGGTTCCCTCGCCCTGCTCGAGTTCGACGTCGAGCCGGTCGGATGGCAGCAGAGAACCCAGTCGGTCCGGCCATTCGGCCAGGACGACGCCTTCGGAAAGCGCCTCATCGAAGCCCAACTCGTAAATCTCTTCCGTGTCTTCGATGCGGTAGAGATCGAAGTGGTAGATGGGTTCGCCGTCGGTCTCGTAGACCTGGACCAGGGTGAAGGTCGGGCTCGGCACCTCCTCGTCGGGGCGGGTTCGGGCCCGGATCAGGGCGCGGGCCAGGACCGTCTTGCCGGTGCCGAGGCCGCCGGAAAGCGCGATCATGTCGCCCGGTCCGCTCATCGACGCCAGGCGTTCGGCCAGCCGGGCCGTATCAGCCTCGCCGTCGAGCTCCAGGACCGCGTGCGGTTCGTTGGTCTCCGCCATGGCCGGTTTTTATCGGTCCGGCCCGGCCTGGGCAAGGGTCGGGCTTGCCTATGGGGCCGCCCATCGCCATGTTTAGGCCCGTTCGACTTTTACCGGAGAGAGACGCCCTTGAACGAGACAACGGATCCGGCTCCCGAACATACGGACGTCGCCGTCATCGGCGCCGGGCCGGTCGGCCTGTTCTCGGTTTTCGAATGCGGCTTGCTCGGCATGTCGTGCCGGGTCATCGATGCCCTCGACGCCGCCGGCGGCCAGTGCCGGGCCCTCTATCCGGAAAAGCCGATCTACGACATCCCCGGGTTCCCGGTGATCAGCGGCGCCGACCTGGCCGAACGCCTGGCCGAGCAGGCGGAACCCTTCCGGCCCGTCTACCATCTGGGCGAAACGGCCGAGACCCTGACCCGGACCGAAAGCGGCTGGCGGGTGGCCGCGGCATCGGGGCTCGTTATAGAAGCCAAGGCCGTGATCATCGCCGGCGGCGCTGGCGCCTTCGGGCCAAACCGGCCGCCGCTTGCCGGCATCGAAGCCTATGAGACCCTGGGCGCGGGCCGCGGTGTCAACTATTGGGTCGGCAAGCGGGAAGCCTACCGGGGCCGCAAGGTGGTCATCGCCGGTGGCGGCGATTCGGCCGTCGACTGGGCATTGGCGTTGATCGACGTTGCCGACCGCATCTCACTGGTGCACCGGCGGGCCAAGTTCCGGGCGGCTCCGGCCAGCGTCACCCGTCTCGACGAACAGGTCGCGGCCGGCGCTATCGACCTCGTCGTGCCCTATCAGCTGGCGGCTCTTGAAGGCGATGATGACGGCCTGAAAACCGTTGTCGTCCGCGATTTCGACGATCAGGAGAAACGCCTCGCCGCCGACGTATTGCTGCCCTTTTTCGGCCTCGCCCAGGACCTGGGGCCCGTCGCCGGTTGGGGTCTGGAAACCGACGCGCACCATATCCTGGTCGACCCGACGACGGCCGCGACCAACCTTCCGGGCGTCTTCGCCGCCGGCGACATCGCCTACTATCCCAACAAACGCAAACTGATCCTGACCGGCTTTTCCGAGGCCGCCTTCGCCGCCCACGCCGCCTACGCCTACGTGTTTCCCGACCGGGAACTGCATTTCGAACATTCGACGAGCAAGGGCCTTCCCGTCGGGACCGCTTCACCAACAAGGGACGGACAACCATGACCATCGACGTCGCCAGGGCCCGAGCCGAGACTCCCGGCACCGAGAGCGTCCTGCATTTCAACAACGCCGGCGCCGCCCTGATGCCGCAGCCGGTGATCTCGGCGATTAAGGGTCACATCGATCTCGAGGCTTCGATCGGCGGCTACGAGGCGGCAGCGAAAACGATCGAGGCGCAGGAACGGACCTACGCGGCGGCGGCGGAACTGATCAACGCCAAGCCCCATGAGATCGCCGTCGTCGAGAACGCCACGGTCGCCTGGTGCATGGCCTTCTACGGCTTCCTGCAGACAATGCAGCCGGGCGACAGGATCCTCACCGCCGAAGCCGAATACGCCAGCAACTACATCGCTTATCTGCAGGCGGCCAAGACCCGCGGCATTGAGATCGTCATGGTGCCGAGCGACGAGACCGGGACGCTGTCCGTCGACGCCCTCGAAAACCTCATCGACGATCGGGTCAAACTGATCTCCATCACCCACGTGCCGACCAATGGCGGCCTCGTCAATCCGGCCGCCGCCATCGGCCGCGTCGCCAAGGCCGCCGGCATCCCCTACCTATTGGACGCCTGCCAGTCGGTCGGCCAGATCCCGGTCGACGTCGAAGCGATCGGCTGCGACATGCTTTCGGTGACCGGACGCAAGTATCTGCGCGGGCCGCGCGGCACCGGTTTCCTTTATATGCGCGAGGCCATGCTGGACCGCTTCGAGCCGCCCATGCTCGACCTGCATTCGGCCCAATGGACGGCGGCAGGCGAATACGAACTGCGCGAAGACGCGCGGCGGTTCGAGAACTGGGAGGACTATATCGCCGGCAAGATCGGCCTCGGCGTCGCCATCGACTATGCGCTTTCCTGGAGCATGGAGGCGATCCATGACCGCGTCACCCACATCGCCGAGATGCTGCGCGACCGACTTGCCGCCACGCCCGGCGTGACGGTGCGCGACCTGGGGCGCGAGAAATGTGGCATCGTCACCTTTACCGTCGACGGTATCACGCCGGACCAGGTCCGCGCCGGCCTCGCCGAAGAGGCCATCAACGTCACCCACTCGACGATCAATTCGACGCGGCTCGATATGGAGAGCCGCGGTCTCGATGCGGTGGTCCGGGCCTCGGTCCACTACTACAACTCGGAATCGGAAATCGACCGCTTCATGGAGGTGTTGGCCGCACTCCGGCCGTAACAGCGGTTCACAGTACGGCGGTTTCGCGTGTTCCAATTGGATTGTCGGAAAACGACCCTCATGGTCTAATGTCCGCACCACAATCGCAGCGAAGATATGACCGAAGACGATCTTAAACTGACCAACACCTACCGGCGCCTGGTCAAGGGCACCAACATCAACGAAGAGACGTTGTTGGCGACCGATTACCTCAACCATTTCAACGAGGTGATCATGATGATCGACATGGTCCCGGACATGCCCGAGTGTCTTGAGGAAGCCAAGGAATGGGCCCCCAAGACCTACGCCGAACACTTCCGTGACTCGACGTTTTCCGACAAGGACCTGGCCGTCCTCGCCTACGAGAACGCGCCCGAGAAATACCGCTCCGCTTTCGACGACGTGACCGAGCAGATCAACCAGAAGATCGCCGACGGCATCGGTGAGATCGAAACGGTGATCAACGGCGGCGCCGACAACGAACATCTCCGCCACGTCGTCGTCACCCTGGCCCAGGACGTCCAGAAACTGATGGACCGTTCGAGCGCCATCATCAACGGCGACTTCGACGAGGCGGAAGCGGAAGCCGTGACCCTCGATCAGGACGAGATCGACAAGCTGTTCGATTGAGGAGGCCCGCACCGCTTTACGCGCGCGCCGTCCGCTTTTGCCCTTGACCCGTCTACGGCTTCATAACCGAAGGTGGCGTTTTCTTTCCCTCGATGACGAAAGGAAATGCCATGAATTCCACCCCCGGAAAGCGCCGGGTGCTGTCCCACACCCAGAATCTCGACGCGCCGCCCGAGGCCGTCTTCCCGCTGCTCTGCCCAGTCCGCGAATACGATTGGATCGACGGCTGGTCGTGCCGCATGGTCCACTCCCGATCGGGACTGGCCGAGGCCGGATGCGTTTTCACGACCGAGCTCGAAGACGGCATTGAGGAGGTTTGGGTAGTCAGCCGATACGAGCCGCCCGCTACCATCGCGTTCACCAAATTCGCGGCCGGGCTTTATACGGTCCAGTACGACATTTCGCTGGCGCCGACCGATGACGGCGCCACCCATGCCGTTTGGACCCAGGTGATGACCGGTCTTGGCGCGGCCGGCAACCAACGGATCGATGCCATCGACGCCGTCGCCTTCCACCGCCGCTTCGCCTATGTTGAGAAACAGCTCAACCATTTCCTGAAGTCCGGTGACAAGCTGCGGCCGGATGGATCGAGGGAGTAGGCGTGACGCAAGTCGGTGAATTGGCCAGGCGTTTCGGGCTGTCCCGAAGTACGCTCCTCTATTACGACCGAAAGGGCGTGCTTAGCCCGTCGATCCGTTCGGTGAAGGGCTACCGTGTCTATTCGGAAGCCGATGCCGAACGCCTGCGCTTGGTCTGCCTCTATCGCAAGGCCGGTCTGTCCCTCGATGTCATCAAGGTTATCTTGGAATCGCCCTTCGGGGGCCTCGAACAGGCCCTGAACGAACGTCTGGGCGAACTCGAACGCGAAGTTGAATCCCTGCGCCGACAGGAGCGTCTGATCCTGGCCCTGCTCAAGCGCGAGCCGCCCGCTGGCATCCGAGTTCTCGATAAGGAACAGTGGGTAACGCTGCTGAAGGCGTCCGGATTCAGCGAAAAGGATATGTGGGCCTGGCACCAGGCCTTCGAAAGGACCGCACCCGACAGGCACCAAGTCTTCCTGGAGGCCCTCGGCATCTCTGCGGACGAAATCGTCGCAATCCGGCGCCGGTCAAAGGGACGAGCGCATCCTCGGAAGCGGTGATCAGAGCGACCTAGACCGCGACCGTCTCTCCTGAGGCAGCGGCGCTCTCGCCGTCACCCCCGTCCGATGGCGGTGATGTCCTCAGCCGGCAGATGATGGTGGTGCCGCGGCCGGTTTGCGAGCGCACCTCGACGGAGCCGGCGTGCAGTTCGGCGATGCGCTTGACCAGGGTTAGGCCGAGGCCGACGCCGCGGGCTTCGCCGGTGTCGTCCGCGGTGTTGGCCGGCGATTCCTCGCCGCCGCGGTCGAAGGGCTCGAAGATGCGGTCGCGCTCCGGCGTCGGGATGCCGACCCCGGTGTCCGTGACCGTGATGACGACGTCGCTGCCGTCGCGCTTGGCGGCGAGGCCGACGGTGCCGCGGGGCGGCGTGAAGTCGACGGCATTGGCCAGCAGGTTGTAGGTCATCTGCTTGACCCGGCCGCCGTCGGCGGTCATCCAGCCGATGTTCGGCGCGCACTCGAACTCGACCTTCATCTCCTTGCGTTTGGCCTGGTCGCGGACCAGGTTGAGTGCCGAGACCATCAGTCCGTGGATGTCGACCGGCTCCAGTTTCAGCTCCATCTGGCCGGCGTCGATGGCGGCGATGTCGAGGATGTCGCCGACCACCGACATCAGGCTCCGCGACGTGTCGAGAATGCCGCGGGCGTATTCCGCCTGGCGGCTGTTGAGGTCGCCGAAATACTCCTGGCCCAGCATGTCGGCGAAGCCGATCACCGTATTGAGCGGCGTCCGGACCTCGTGGCTGACGTTGGCGATGAACTTCGACTTCATCTGATCCGCTTCCTGGTAGGCCCGGGCCCGTTCGCGCAAAGCCCGTTCGACACGTGCCGAATCGGTGACGTCGACGTAGGACAGCAGTACGGCACCGTCGGGCAGCGGCACGTTGGCATAGTCGACGACCGTGTCGTTGGCGAGATGGATGCGGCCCTCCTTCTGGGCGCGGCTGAGAAGGCGGGCGCCCAACAGGCTCTTGTGGGCGGTCCACTCGTCGTCCGTCCAATTGTCCGACCCCTCGGGGGGCGGCAGCATGGCCCGGGTCAGGTCGATCACGTCGGAAACGTGCGGGCCGTCCCTGAGCGCCGTCTCATCGATATTCCACAAGCGCGCATAGACCGGGTTGTGGAGTTTGAGGCGGCCGTCGGAACCGAAGACAGCGACCCCTTCGTGCAGGTTGTCCAGGGTCTCGAGCTGCACGGCGCCGAGCTCCTTGAAGGAACGCTCGAGATCGAGGCGTTCGGACAGGTCCTCGTAGATATAGATCAGGCCGCCACCGCCCTGCGGCGCGATGCGCCGGCGGAAGGTGCGGCCGTCGGGCAGGTGGATGAGGTCGCTCATCGGTTCGGCCAGGGCCCGGAAGCGTGCCGTCTCCTCCGCCTTGAAGGCCGGGAAGTCGGCGACCTCGGGCAGGCGCCGCTCGCCCCTCAGGCGTTCGAGGACGTCGGACAGTTTCGGTTTCGCCGCCAGCCAGGCGCGGTCGAGCGACCACAGGTCGGCGAAGGCCCGGTTGAAGGATTCGAGCCGGGTTTCGGAATCGTAGATGGCGATCGCCGTCGGCACGCTGTCGAGGACGACGCCCTGGGCCGCGGCGTGGCGCTGCTGTTCGACCTCCTTCTCTTCGTGCTCCGTGCGGTCGATGGCGAAACCGAGGGTGCCGCCGGCCCTGGTATCGCCGTCGCCGCCCAGGCCGAGCGGGATCTCGGTGAACTCGTAGAGCTTGGCATCACCGCCGACGTCGATGAGGCGCCGTTCGCGTACGGCTTCGGCGGCGGCTCGGGCGCGCTCCGCCATTTCCGGGTTGGTCTCGGCGAGGCCCGTCGCCGCCTTGTTGGTGAAGGCCAGCGCCAGCGACGAATCGCGGAGCCAGATGGGGATCGGCATGGCATCGAGGAGCGCCGTCAGGTGCCGGTCGTCGAGGCCGGACCGGTTGTAGGTGCCGGTTCCGGCCTGCACCACCTGGGCGCGGCCGGACACCTGATCCGAGATGTCGCGCATCCAGACGAGGTCGGCCAACGCCTCGCCGTCCTCCGTTTCGGCACGGCTGCCGATGGCGTGGATGATCCGGGCGTCGGATTGCAGGACCAGGTCGAACGGCGTGCCGTTGCCGCGAAGCGCCGAGCAGGCGCGTTCCAGCGCCTTCAGGGAATCGCCCTCGAAGCGGGCCCGGATATCGTCGTAGCGCGAGTGGGTGCCGGCCGGCAGGTTGAGCAATACGGCCATGCGCCTGGAGATGGTAATGCCGCCGAGCGTGTGGTCCCACAGGAACAGGCCGTCGGGTGCGGCGGCGAGGATTTCCTTGCCCTTGAGCGCCACCGCCTGCAGGACCTCGCGCTCGGCTTCGAGCTCCTTCGTCCGCCGCCCCTGGTGAATCCAGCCGATGAGCGCAATGACCGCGGCCAGCGCGCCGACGACGGCAGCGATCACTAGTGGATTAAAGGCGAGCGAATCCAAAGACATGCCCCAATTTAGCCACCCGTCCGTCAGACGGGCAAGCACTGCTCACAAGATCGGATCGCAGGCCGACACCTCGACCCGCCCGCCGCGCGCCGTCAGCAGGCTGGCGCTCGGCACTTCCTTCCAGCACGCGGTCCCCGTGTCGACCGGTTCCGAGAGGACCAGACAGGCCTCGCCGCCCGAGTGGATGCAGGTGTCATCACCATCGCCGAGGGCACAATTCTCGGCGTAAAAGAGACTCGGCGGCTTGTCGTCATTGGCGTAGCGGAGCGCGTATACGGTCTCGCCATCGGTCAGCGCCGCGGTCAAGCGGAACGGTTCCTTGATGCCGGCCCGGCCGGTGACGGCGAGGATCTTGGTCACCGTGCGCCTGAGCGCCGTGTCGGCATCGTCGTCGAGACCGTAGGTGAGGGCCAGGTAGAAGAAGATCTCGCTATCCGTGGTGCCTTGCAGGTGCGGGAAGAAGGACGGTTCGATGGCCATGGCCAGTTCGCGCCTGACCGCGTCGAAGCCGCCGACCTGGCCGTTGTGCATGAACAGCCACTTGCCGTGGCGGAAGGGGTGGCAGTTGGCCCGGTTGATGGCCGAACCGGTCGAGGCCCGGACGTGACCGAAGAACAGCCGCGCCTTGGTCTGCTCGCAGACGTTCAACAGGTTCTCGTCGTTCCAGGCCGGAAAGACGTCGCGGAAGAGCCCGGGCGTGCCCCGTTCGCCGTACCAGCCGATGCCGAAACCGTCGGCATTGAGCGCGCTTTTCGCCTTGTGCGCGTCACGGCTCTGCTCGACCAGGGAATTCTCCGGCCTGACGATCAGGCGGTCGAGAAAGACGGGCGGTCCCGAATAGGCGAGCCAGCGGCACATGGGTCAGGAATATCCGATATAGCCGTTGCGTTCCGTAAGTCTGTCACCGCAAAGGGACGGACGCAAACACCGATGGAGCGATCGGAGCCAACAAGAAAGGCGGCCCCCTCCTGGGGACCGCCTCAGACCGCTGACAAACCCCATCATTTTTTGGTGGGGTTTGTTGTTTAGGGCTTTTGAGCGATGTGTTGGGCGATTTGCCGGAATATCGGGAAGTCCGGTTTAATGCCGCTCCTGGGCGTGGAAACGT